>Ga0102591_1000174_pt1 | contig 150026 bp, 146 predicted proteins | sample AraplaCol_mCL_r2_2_FD_76860 | JGI IMG/M metagenome (GOLD analysis project Ga0102591, IMG submission 76860) | Arabidopsis root microbial communities from North Carolina, USA - plate scrape MF_Col_mCL_r2 (SPADES assembly) (version 2) | ecosystem: Host-associated > Plants > Roots > Endosphere...
AGCTTGTACTCGCGGCTGAATATTCGTCTTTGCATTCATGCTCTCCGGTTTCAGGAGGAACACCTTAACTCGATGTCCATGAAACCGGCAGCAGGCCACCCAGCCATTACGCAGTGCGGTTGAGGCGGACTTGGAGCGCTTTAATGGTAAGCTTGCGGAAGACGTCGCAGCAGTTTGCTATTTTTACATGCTGCCAAATCGTAGCGTGATGTCATCGCTTTTCGCACGCTCCGTGCCAACCATCGAGGCGAAATGTATTCCTTATGTTTACCCCGCGCTAGGATGGCTTTTTTCAATATTGCTGCAGCTTAACAAGCCACGCATCGATGACGCACTTATCCGAATCAGAATAGTCTTGGAACAAACAGATGGGCGGCTGTCGGATGGACGATCTTATATCTCTGGAGAACTGCTCACCGTCGCTGATGTGGCACTAGCTAGCGCTTTAGCGCCTTTGCTGCTGCCGGCTGAATATTTCGCACCAGTACCGAAGTATGAACAAATGCCGCCTGAACTCAGAGTAATTGTAACAGACCTGCGGGACCGGCCCACGGCGATGTTAGTCCAAAAGCTTTATTCAGGATTTGCAGTGAAGCTAAACGAACGCTAGTTGGCAGACTCGCTCGGCGAGCGTTGTCCCCTCGGCGCGCGCATTCGCGGAGCCGCTGAACCTGACGGAATAAAGGTTCGTGCGGATGCGTGGAGAAGCTTATCTGTTTATGCCGGGCCGGAGCGCAGTGCGATTTCGCGCTCAATCTAGCAGCAATTAACAGCGCTCAAACGACCCAAAAGGACGCTGAGCTTGCCGAGGCAGAAAGACGAATGAAACTCCGCCGTCGATGACATTCACTTTGCCAATAGAAATAGCCACGCACCACAGGATATCCATGAACCGGAGAGGAAAATGCTTACACGTTCGACATGTATGATGCTCATCTCGCTGGTCGTACCGATGCCGATGGAGGTCGCTCGAATGGATAAATCGGAACATGGCTACTCGAATGAATGGGTGGTTGACATATGCTGCCGGGCTCTCGCAATGGCTTCGTCAAGGCGTGCACGGGAAACAGCGGCAAGACGCTCGACACCAAGCAGCCGAGCCAGATCTCGCGCCGGATCCAATTGGTCCAGTAAGTCGGGATTGTCGAGTACCACAAAAGCAAGTTCCGCAAGCGGGATATCGGCGATCGACCTGCGTGCATCCTCGCTGGCTGGTTGGCGATACGGAATAATTTCGGAAACGGTTCCCACCTTCCAGACGAACTCGCCGCTCGATTCCTTGGTCGTGTCGAGACCACGCAGATGAAGGTCGATCCTCTCTCGGATTCGTCCGCCAGTACGCAACCAGCCGTGCGCACGAGAAATCCGCTGGGCTAGTATGTCTGTGCGTAGCGGACTTTCGGTTTCGATGACCACTTCGATCATACCTCGCAGGATATCCCTATAGCCGAATTCAAAGAACTGATCGGGATCGGCTCGGAAGCTGGACAGATCGGTGACACTGTATCGCCGCCGATCCGAAGCTTCGTCGCCAACCGAAGCGGCAGGTGGTTGCATTTCCACCGATTCAGACACGCTGGACGATGGCGACGTCTCCACAGAGACGAGTTCGGTCTCGACGGTCTCTGGAGGCAAAATAGACTGCTCGACAGGAGCGGCAGCTTCGTCGTTACGAATTTCGTCGATCCCCTCCACCTCGTGTCCCATGTCCCAATGGGTCGCAGTGCTCTCCATTTCCGTAGCGCGACGCACCCTGCTTTCCTCCAGCAGGCCCTCGAGGCTGGCGTGAAGCCGCTCGGCGCAGCCTGCTGCATCAAACCACCAATCGGTCGACCAGACACGCAGTATGTTCCAGCCAAGGCCTCTCAACACCTGTTCACGGACCTTGTCGCGATCTCTGGCGGTTGCCGATCCGTGATAGGTGGCGCCGTCGCACTCCACGCCCGCCAAATAGGTACCAGCCAGATCGGGATGACGGATACCGAAGTCGATCCGGAAGCCGGAAATCCCAACCTGCGGCACGACCCTCCAGCCGCGCCGTTCCAATTGTGCAGCGACGGCCTCCTCAAAGGGGGAATCGAAACCACCGACAGAGCCGATATCTTGCGCCGGCAGGGCGATTGCGCCACGCTCGGCATAGTCGAGGAACGTCTTTAGATGCTGTACGGCGATCGCCTTGGTTCGGGCCGGGTCGATCTGGTCAGCCGTGAAACCTGAGAAGACGATGAGTTCCTGTCGTGCACGCGTCACAGCAACATTGAGGCGCCGCTCGCCCCCCTCGCGGTTGAGCGCACCGAAATCCATCATCAGCTTGCCAGCGGAATCCTTCCAGAACGTGATCGAAAAAAGGATGACATCCCGCTCATCGCCCTGCACGTTCTCCAGATTCTTGACAATCGTCGACTCGACGCGTTCCTCGACAAAGAACCACTCGAGCTCCGGATCGTCTCGGCGTGCGGCATCGAGGAGATCGAGGATCAGCGACTGCTGTTGCGCGTTGAAGGTTATCACCCCAAGCGTCGGGCGATCTTTTTCAGGCAGTTTCAGCCATGCCTTCATCCGGGAAACGGCTTCTTTCGCCACAGCCTCTGCTTCAATCCGGTTGGTTCTGCTCTTGGCACGATCGTAAATGCCGTTAGGCACCTTGCGCAGATGTACGGCGCGGTCTTCAACGGCAGGCGACGGAAACGTTACCAGACGGTTCTGGTAGTAGTGATGATTTGAGAAAGCGATCAGAGACTCGCTTCGACTGCGGTAGTGCCATCGTAAATCGCGGACCGGAATACCCGCGGCCTTCGCCTCGTCAAGAATGCTCTCCAGATCCTTCTCGTGATCGGCGACTTCATCCTCTTCCTCGTTGCGCCCGAAGAAGTTCGTCGGCGGCAACTGCTTCGGATCCCCGACAATGATAGTCTGGCGAGCCCGCGCGATGGCTCCAACAGCGTCCCAGGTTGTTATCTGCGACGCCTCATCGAAGATCACAACGTCAAACAACGCCTGGTTTGGCGGGAGATACTGAGCAATGGAGAGCGGCGACATAAGCATACAGGGTGCGAGCTTTGAAAAGTTCTGCGGCATCTTGCCGATCATGTCTCGTATCGACTGGCTCGGCCGCTGCAATTCCATCTGGTAGCGCAGCAGGCCGAGTTCCGAATTGCGTGGAACACTCTGCACGGGTGGCAATCCGTGGGCAATCACGCTGACGACGCGCGAGGTAGCGTGTGATCGGACGAGATCATCGATTTCACGAAATTCACGGATTGCGTTTTCGTGCTGGAAACGCCGGAAATTCCGCAGAACAGGATCGGCGTCGAGAACCTTCGGAAGCCACCACCTGGCGTAACCGAGGCGAAATGCAGCCCGCGCTTCATCGGGCCGGATCACCCCATTCTCAATCTGTTCGACCAGAGAGGACAGGTTCGCATGCATTGCGCGGCTTCTGATCCGGCACCACGCTGACCAATCGCGAAGCAAATGTCGTGCGCCGATGAGAGCATCAAGTTTCTCCCTGAGCGTCGTAAAGTCGACCACATCTTTCTCAACGGAGCCGTCCCATCCTGCAATCGCGCTGAAGCGCTGTCGCGCTTCTTTGAAACCGTCGACTGCAGCGAGAAACCTATCTCCCGCCTGCCGGACGCCATCGTTTTCAACCGCGGCTTGGAGTGACGGCGCGATGATACGAAGCACCGACCGTATCTCCTCCTGGTCACGTCCCGGAAGCGGCATCGTGGCACGAAACTCTCGCGCCAGTTCGAGAATTTGCGCAACGGCTCCGACATCTGTACCCAGGCCGCGTACTGGCAAAGATTTTCCGTTCAACAAATTCTGGTCGATCGCCGACAGGCAGTCCTTCATGCGGCGCAACAGTGGGAGGTCGCGGTCCGGTTCCGCGGTACCTTGATCGGCATAGCTTTGCAGCAGCTTCTGAATCTTACGCTTGCCGAGCATCGCGTTCGGCCAAAACGAAGCGTTCGCCTCACGCCATTGGCGATCAAGCACCTCTGGATCAAGATCTCGGACGGCGGAAGCCTCATAAGACGCTGCGAGTCCGCGCTCTGCGTCGCGATAAGCCTCGATAGAATTTCCAAGGCTTTCCAGCGCTTCGGCGCATCGCGCGAAATCCCGATCGAATACGATCGTGATGTCGCGACCTCGACATTTCTGAAGTGCTCGCGCGAGGCCTTCCAATGCTCGGAGTTCGGCTTGTGACGACCGTTCCCGCGGCTTCAGGCCGATGCTCGCGAGATACCCATCGATTGAGCTGGCCAACAGATCGATCGCATTCTGCAACGATTGTGCGGACGCTAACAACCCATCCTGCCAGCCGGAACTCCATTCGCCAACCCTGACAAGGTCCAGTGCTGGTTGCCGCTCGACCGATGCGAAGACGAGGCCGAGTTCGCCCGCAAGGTCTTCAAGCTCGCGTAGCGTCTGCGCGTCATGAACGTCTCGTTCCAACCATGACAAGCTTGGTGCCGGAGCGTCCACAGCCTTGAGAGTGATTCCCAACGCCAGATAAGGCGTCCATCCGTTTGGATAACGATTGTGCAAAGCCTCCACGTAGGCATTGAGCTCGTCGCGACGCAATCGAAGACGCTCGTTGATCGCGACCCACTCAGACGCATCGGTCCGACCACCATGCTCCCAGGCTGCCTTGAGCTGTCCAAGGAAATGTCGGCGATCAGCCTTGTGCGAGTGCAATTCGATGCAGTGATCTCCGAGGCCATGCGTTCGTAACCGACGATAAACAACGTCGAGTGCAGCCGTCTTTTCAGCGACGAACAGAACCGTTTTCCCCACTGCAAGACAGTTCGCGATCATGTTTGCGATGGTCTGGCTCTTGCCCGTACCGGGAGGGCCGACGATGACGAAGTCTCGCCCTTCGGCAGCCGCGAGGCTTGCCGCTGTCTGCGACGAATCCGAAGGAAGAAGGCAAATTATGTCCGCCGGCGCATAAGCATGATCGAGCTCACGCTCGTCGCGAAACGTCGATTGTCCGCCGCCTTCTTGGAAGGCTTCCTCTGGCGTATCGATCAGATGGCGGACCACCCTGTTCTCGCGAAGTGCCTCGGTGCGTTCGACCAGATCCTTCCACATGAGGAATTTCGCAAAGGAGAAGGTCGACAATGCTGTCTCGTCCACAACCTCCATGCCGGGCACGTCGCGGACCGCCTGCCGCATCATAGCGAGAAGACGTGGCACATCCACCCCATTGTCATCGAGCGGCAGATCGCCGCCGAACTGGGGGAGCGTCAGGTCAAAATCCCGCTCCAGGAATTGCAAAAGGGTCGCATTGAAGCGCGGCTCATCCTCATGAAAGCGGATCGTGAAGCGCGAACTGGCACTGCGGCGCTCAAGCTTCACAGGAACCAGCAAAAGTGGCGCTCGATAGCTACGCTCATCCTCCGGCTTCTTCTTCCACCGAAGGAAGCCGACGGCAAGAAAGAGGGTGTTGGCCCCGCCCTCGGCAAAATCATTACGGACCTGCCTATACAGGTCGATCAACCGAGCCTCGAGCTGGTGGGTATCCAGTGGCGACGGGAGTTCGTCCCTAAGCAGAGCTTCGGCAGCAAAACTGCGCTGAAGATCACGACCATGCACGTCGCGGTAGAGCATCGCATCCCGTTCGCCGAGTGGGTTCTGTTCGGGCAACGAAATAATCCGCACTGCAGCGCCATTCGCGAGTCGGTCTTCGAGATAGGCAACGTCGGTACAAAGAAACGGAATCGTCTTCTTCGATTCGGGAAAGTTGAGGAGCCGGTTGCGAAGGGTGAGATCCAACAGCTTCTTCTGCCATCGGTCTATGCGGCCGGCGGCGGTGGTCAGTTTGACCTCGATGATGTCAGCCGGTAACTCGCCAAAACTGGGGGCTGAGGGAAGTGGCAGGTCCGCGACGGGTGTCATATCGTCGTCATCGAGAACATTGCGCCGGACCGGCTCATGTGAGGCGAGTGGCATGACCCCGCCGCTTCGCGATCGCCTAATGTCGACCGCCGCAACGAATGCGCGAGCTTCCCCCTCCCCGAGACGGCTGTCCAGGAGCCGCTGTGCGCTTTCCAAGGTCATGGCGGGGCGATGTGTCACGCCAGTCGTTTCAAAAACGATTAACTCGCGCGATGCCAGGGCCTTTCGGACCTCCATCTGATCCGTCTCGACCGCATGGGCGAAGGTTCTCTTGGCCAGCCATACACCCGCTGCCGCATGCCCATCGAACATCAAGACGACCGGGTGTAATCCGGCGGCTTCCAGCCCGGCGGCAAAAAGAAGGGTAGTGTCGAGACAGGTCGCCAGCCGCTCCTCGGCGATCGTGCTGGGACGCCGAATCTTCTGGCCGCGGCTCTCGAAACTTGCCGGCGGTTCAGCGTAGTGCAATCCCATCCCGGCAACAGCTGAATAGATAGCTGCGGCCAGCATGTAGGCTCGCTTAGGATCCTGCGACTGGTAGCCGTCCAATCCGCCTGGATAACCATGTGCGGCAAGCCTTTCCGCTGCCATCCGCAGGATTTGGGCCACCCCCGGATCGTTTGGCATGACGAAGGCTGGCAGCAGTTGCACCATGTCGGCAACGCCTCCCCATTCGTCCCGCGCAAGCAGTCTGACGGGAAGGCGTTGTTCGTCCAGAATCTCTCCACCCCTGGATAAGCGTAGCGTGATCTCACCGCGCTCCGCCTCATTTAGGCCGGAGAGATAGCCGGCGTCGAATTCGACTTTTCGATCGACCAGCGGAAGCCGATCGCCCGGCGTCAGGCGATCAACTATCCATGATTTCGGCCTCAGGAACGAAGGCGAAGATGTCAAATCGAGCCGGCAGTTTTCAATGTGCCTATCAGTATTATTCTCAATCAGGATCGATCGGATGACCGGGATGGCATTTTGATAAGAAGCGTAGGTGAAGCTTGCCGCAACATCGACAATAATGGCAGGATTGTCAGATTTATCGGCTTCTTGTTCCTTGGTACCATTATTTTCGAAAACCTGCATCGCTGTCTCCCCCTAACGGGAGACTAGCGACGTTTCTCAACTTTAAGAAGACCATTATTGGTGTTGCGATTAAATTTTTAGGAGGTTTTCTGCGAGCTACACGCACGGCTATCGTTTCTATTTGCGTCAGCCGCTTGTAAGGTCATTCGCCACTGAGGACACGAAGATAAAGAGGCAAAGCGAGCATTCGCCTGAGCGAAATCGAACTGGCGACCGCTTTACGATCGCGAAGTCCGTAGGCGTTTAGCGTTCATTTCAAGGCGCGGCATTTTCTTTCAGTGTTTGCTCTTCTGGCTTGCCTTCGTGAAAATGACGGTGGCTTGCCATGCGGTTGTCTGCCGTTCAACTAGCGGAAGTATCTATTTGCGAGCTCCCTACTCGGAACGCCGGCAATGAACAAAACCGAAAGCATATGGTTCTGCATCCGTCGCCCAGACCGTCTCGGCATCGGCAAGAGCAAGCGTCGAGACAGACAATACTTCTACCGCCCGGCCGGAATGCAATCGACGAAGTACCTCAGAGACAACAAGACAGCCCGCTACCAGTCCGACGAACGGAACGGCGATTGTGCGAGTCGCTAGGCGCACAAGCCCACACTCGTCCATTCCATCTTTGGCAAGCGACAGATATGCTGGCGCATTTCTGTAAGACGGGTTCGACTGCCCGATTTGCCGTCCCCAAATAAGCCCTGATGTTCGTGACGCGGGAAATGTGTGGATGCCGATGCTTTGAAAGGAATCGAGTCCGGCACCGAGACCGGCTTCTACAACAAGTCCGAAACCGGCCCTATCAAGAGCAGAACGAGCCTCGGCGTTATCAACACCGCACAACGCAACACCCGGCTCCGACACTGTGCGCCGGCTCCAATCGCCGAACAGGCGTTCTTCGAGCATAGTTTCGAAACCCCGTTGCTCGAGCCACTCTGCCAGCACCCGTGTTTTCCTTGCTCCCGCATCCTTGGGAAACGACAAAAGAGAGGTGCTGTGGTTGGAAACTCCTATCCTGTCGATGTCCTGAAGCATCAGTTTTGCCTTCTGTGCGCCATCGAAATCGAGTGACGCTATGGCCCAGGCATACGCTTGCCCGAGGTTGCCAAGTCCGATTAGCCAAAGCGACGCGGGAAGGTAGGTCAATTCGGGCTCGCCGACATCGTAACTCCAATCGGCGTCGGGGTTCCACAACGACAGGCCAGCGGGCCGTCGTCCGGCGAGCGCATGCATCTTCGAAAAGAACGCGAATGCTTCCGTGGCGCATACTGCCGATGCGAGCACTGGCGCAAGGCCAATCGCCCGCCGCTCGTCAAGGCGCCTTTGTCCCTCCATCACAACGCCCCCGCGCCACCCGCTCCATGTCAGCCGCCATTGCGGCGCTGCGTTCGGCGACGGTGTGGCATCACCGATGAGGACGACCGGGCATATCGAGGGTTCGCCATCGACTGTGGAGTGCTTGCCTCCGAGTTCGACAACGACGTCGCGAATGTTCCGACCATCATAGAGCGGCGATGTCGCAACGCAGTCGGGCGCACCTACTACTTCAACACCACCCAGAAAGGTCCTGGAAGCTAGGTTAACCAACGTGAACAAAGCGGTCTGTTCCAAGGGGGACGAACGCATGGATTCGGAGACCCGGATAGAGAGGCTAAAAGATTCAAGAATTGTCATGGCCTCGGCGTGACTTGCCGCCTTCCCGCTATCCATGAAATATTTAGCGGTGCGGTGTAGTTCATCAGCGGTGACAACGGGCATGTTCAGCTCCACGTTCCAGTATAGAAGAATTTCGATTGACGCGTTCCGGACCTGTTCACCCACTCATGGTCTCCGCGATACTGATATATTCCGATATCTGCCATGTTGACGGGCGACCTTGCGAAGTTGGGGATGATGAAGGCGATGTGGCCGGCGCGTGCCACCATGGGGTTCGTCTTGTCGGACCAGCTTTGACCCGCGTCCCCTGGGTGGGTGTGGACATCGGCAACGACCGTAAAACCGCGACGTCTGCAAATCGCCCAGAGTCGAGAAAATGCGTCTCCATGAAGGATGCAGACGCCACTGTCATAGGCGGCCCGATCGAGGTCATCGTAGTAGACGACGCTCACAATGTTCCGCTTCTCGCCCGAGATCGTACCAAGGAGGAAAGCACCTGCCTCGTGTCGGCCCGCGCCCCGTCGCTCGAGCTCGCCGAGCACCCCGTTCCAAAGGCTAGGCGAGCAACGAATAGCGTGATTAGGCGCTACGAACGCCCGAATAATCGCTCTGATGGAAAAGGTCATAGATTTGCTCCAGGTAGCCGACGATGCCGCGCTCGGCGTTCCACAAACGGCTCGGATGTTCGGTCCGCCAGTTGTCGTGCCCTTCGATTGAATGCCGGTCGCACGGTAGGTAAAGGCATTCGCCGTTCCGCCAATCGGGGCGGAACACTGCTGGGACATGCGAAGTGCCGGTCGGCCATTTCGCGGCGTTCAGCGGGCTATCCGCTTGTATATCCCATGGCTGCGCCGTGACCGGAACATACGGATATCCGGAACACTCGAAACGAAAGGCATATTCTGAAGGCGCGTCGCTTCTCGGTGGCGCTGAGACGGCAATGGTCGCGTGTGGCCAAGAGAGCTGAACCAAGCGCCACCTGCAGTTGAACTCGCCGCACCGGAAATCCGGGGCGGCAAGATCGCGTTCAAGGAGCAAGCGATCAGGAGGGAAGGCGACGTCCATGTCAGCCCTCGACGCGCTTTTCAGGAACCAGATCGAAGCAGACGGCACAGGTATTATTGTCGGTCAGTTCCTGGAGCGTGGTGTCGCTGGAGGGACGCTTCGTCGAATTGCATAGCTGCAGCACATGTTCGGCAGCATCCTTGGGGTTGATCTTGAACTTGCGAACCGCCCATTCCTTGACCGCACGGACGCGAGCGCCAGGTGCAAAACGGTGCTCGTCAGAATGCTCGAGATAGTTCACCGTCGTCGCGACGCGGCGGCAGCGGGTGACATGAATGCGAAGACCGTCCTTCAGATGATCGAGCGGATCGGCAAGGTTCTTCGATACGGGCTCTTCGGCATCGCCGAGGAACACGTGCGTTTCGCCATCGACGTCGATGCCGGCTTTCGCCAGAACATCGTGAAGGTCGCGAACCGTCGCGGTGCTGTTGAGGAGACCTTCAACCAGATCGCCGCGGCTGTGACCCAACATAAACACAGTAATAGTGCTCATTTTGCTTCCTTTCGTCGGGTCCCGGTGACCCACATAAAGAAAGCGGTTCGAGCTTCAAAAAATGGGGCGCGCGCCTAACCGGTGCAGCGAAAATAGTAGGGGCAGTTCGGGCAGTATCGACGGTCTGCATTCTCAGTGCCGAAATCGCCCGCCTCGATGCTCGAAATGACGGTTTCGTACTCTTTCAGATTTTTGGCATCAGTTTTCGACGAAGACGGTACACGTTCGCCTGTGGACAAATAGAGTGTTTCGACCTCGATTTTCTTTCCTGGGTGGTTGATCTCCGCACTTCGTCTGAGGATGGAATAAATGGGCTTTTCCGGTTCGGATTTCGTTTTCCGCCCGGTTCTCACCCTCTGAACGCGCACGGTATTCCCCTCTTTCACTACCCTGTCCGGCCTTACCGAGATCACGTTCGCGCCGAGCGGTACCGTCCACTCGACGCGCTGGTCACTCCATGGCTCGGATGCGACGATGATAGCCATCCGGCTTATCATTTCCCGAGCGATATTGAGGTAGAAGCCCGCGAAGCCGTGCGTAAGTGGGCCGCTTACTTCCCAAATCGACTCAAGCTGTTTCACGGCCGCATCCGCGCCCGCCTGCTGTCCCGACCGGACCTGTTCTTCGACCCAATTCACCGCCTCGTAAACACAGCGATGGAAAGCGACGTAGGGTGATTCGTCTCTCCCTCCTCGTAGGGCGTCCACGATCTGATAACGATAGCGGCGGCCACATTGGAGATAGATGTCGAGATCACTCACAGGGTAGACGTCTTGCCGAGGAACAGGCATCAGAAGGCGAGCGCCACCTTGATCCGAACTGGCCTGCGCTCGACGACCGGCCTTCAGTCGCAACGGCGGAAGGAATGCAGATTCGCCAGCCTTTCGCGTCTTGTATGTCTCCGCCCGGGTCAGCGACAGGTAATCCCTCGCTCGGGAGAGCGCGACGAAAAACAGGCATTCCTCCTCAGCTTGATGCCCGTCGCGATCCATCGCCAAATGCTCCAGGCCAGTGGGAGGGACATATCGGACACCGCGCCAGGAGCCCGGCATATAGCCGGTGGCGAGTGCGGGCAAATGAACGGCTTCGAATTCAAGACCCTTGCTGCCGTGGATGGTCATGACGCGAACGGCGTCCATTTCAGTCGCTTCCGACGAGATCGATCTGTATGCAGTATCTTCGTTTAGCGCCTCGATGCGTCGTATCCGCGCCAAGAACTTCTTTCTGCTCTTCTCTCCCAACGCGGCGAACTCCCCGCAAACCTTCAAAAGCTGATAGATTGCGACCAGTTGCTGCTGCGCGGACGGGCTATCGTTGGTCAGGAGAGGCTGGAGATATGCGCTTCTGTCGATTAACCAACTCGTCAAAAGCGTCCATGGGGAAGCGTTTTCCAGCCCTGACAATTCCGATCCGAGCTTTGCGAGACCTCGGGCACCGCCCGGCGAAATATCGACGACTTCGGCGGCCCGTCCAAGTGCCTCGTAAATCGCGAGATTATTGGCTTTCGCCCATCGTACGAGTCGAAGTGAATCGTCTTCCGGCACGGCATAGTCTCGCAAAGCCCCCACGCGTGGCAGTCCGACTGCCCCATGTTCGGCATCCAGTGCAAGCAGCGTAAGAAGGTCCCGAACTTCCTGGCGCTCGAAAAGGTCGCCCAGGTAAAGCAATGGCACTCCAAGGCTCTCCAGAACCCCCGCAATGCGTGACAGTGTCAAATGAGATCGCGCAAGAATGGTTTGACCAGCGAAGGCCACGCCGCGCTCTTTCAGCTCTAGTATCTTGTCTTTAATTGCTTCGGCCTCGGCGACAACCGAAGGAGCGACCGTCATCGCCACTTCTTCGGCCGTCTGTCCCTCCCGGGAACGGCGTTGGACGTTCCAGGTACCCGACATGCTCCTGCCACCACCCATCGACGCCGAGAACGTCTCGAAGGCACGGACGACGGGACCAAGGGATCGGTAGTTGTTGGTCAGCGCTGTCCTCGTTCCCCCGAAATCTGCTACAAACCTTGTCACATTGGTAGGTTCGGCACCGCGGAACCGATAAATCGATTGCCGGCCGTCGGCGACCACCCACAGATTTGCGCCCGCCTCGTGAATCGCCCGGAGCATCTCGGCGCTGGCAAAATTGACGTCTTGATATTCATCGACCAACACCTGCGAGAAACCGGCAATGTAAGACTTTACAGCCGCATTGTTGCGGATCAGATAGTTCGCCAGTCTGACGCAGTCCCCGAAATCGACCGCGTCGCGTTCGATCAGACATTCCTCGTAAATTCTGTATATCTCGGCGATCTCGAGTGACCGTTCCGCTTTTTCTATCTCGTCGTCCCCGACCGCTGCGCGCAAATCTACAGTGGCGGCCGCTGCCAACTGCTCATGCGACACAAGTTCGTCTTTGCAGCGCGAGATCACTTTCAGGACCTGCGCGAGTTCGTAAGCGGGTTCATAGAGGTTCTGATAATGCTTTAGGGACAGCCGCTCCAGGTTGTCTTCAAGGATAGCAAGCGAGGCCGCCTGATCGATCACACGCACCTTGGTCGTCCGTCCGAGCTGGCCCGGCCATTTCATAATCAACTCGAGGCCAAAAGCGTGGAACGTTCCGACCCACATCTCTATGGACGCATCCGCGTTCATCGCGGACAGGCGCTCCCTCATCTCCTCCGCCGCCTTGTTCGAGAACGTCAGGGCCAAGAATTCTCCGGGCGACGTACCATTTTCGAGGAGATGCTCAATACGATGGATGAGAGTCCGGGTTTTTCCGGTACCGGGGCCGGCATCCACCAACAACGGACCCCCGCTCCAGGTCGCGGCAATCCGCTGGCTTTCGTCCAGCTCGATCTTCGGACCGGGCTCGGCAGTCGTCGGTGGCGCGGTCAACGGTGGCAGCAGCAGCGCCCGGACCATCTGGTTCATAACGAGATTGAACGGTAGCTCGAGTTCAGCGGCGATGTCGGACGGTCTCCTGCCCCTGAGATACTCCTCCTTCAACCAGTCGGCCGGACAAAGGAATTCGCCCGCGAAGACATCGGCTTGCTGTTCCTTTCTTTCCCGAGCCGAATAACCTTCAACTCGACCAGCACCGCTATCGACGGGGTCGCCGCCGAGGCCGCCGGTCGATGAAGTCACCTCGCTGTGGGGATCGTTATGCAGATGGAGATGCCCGAGCTCATGTGCAATCACCACGCGCTCGTCGATCGGTTTCTGATCTGGCGATAGGTTGACCAAAAGAGCCGTTCGATCAAGAGAGCCTAGCGTGCCCTTCCCAAGATCGATGCGGCGTATTTCCAGATCGTCGATTTCAAGGGCCGCGGCAATGATCGAAGCAGCTCTCCTGTCGCCCCCGGATCGTTCGAGCGCCTGCCGATGACATTCACGTGCTTTCCGTCTGACATCGCTCCAACTGTCCATGATCAGGTTTCTCCCAACCAGTATTTCTTCCGTTCCTGGGCCATGTTGCTACCTGCAATAATCTCGGCATAACTTCGCCGTGGTATGATCGGCGGGCCCGATGACTTCGCGTGCTGAAGCGTTGGGTTGTCGAAAGCGTGCTTGTAGGCGCGTTGGAACGTCGCTTCGCTTATTCCAAAAAAACCGCGAACGGCGTCAATGAGCATCCGCCCAACGGGCTCGATCATCCAGCCGTTGAAGAGATCGGCAAGCACATCTCGGCCGATGCCAAGCTCCCTTGCAACCTCATGAACCCTCTGCCCTCTCTGTTCCAGCATTTCGTGAAAGCCGATCGACGGCTCGGCCTCCCGGGTCGCCGCTTCGCTTTCACTTTGGAAAAGAGCATTCAAAACGCGGCTGCGTGCCCTTGCCATCATCGTGTCGCTGATCGGCAGATCGGTCGGCTCGCCCATCGAATCGGCGGCGTCCCAATCAAGGGTGATCGCTGCATGAATGCGAATATCCTCCGCAAACTCGGGATAACGCTCGGTCCACTCGATTATCTGCGCCGCCGTGGGGTGCGGACATGCGACATGGAACTCGTAAAGCGCACGATCGCGGTTGTTTTCTCGGGGTGATCTGATCATTGTCTTCCTCCACTCGTGGCGCTGTCGAGTAATGTAACCTCCTTATGTTGGGAGAGTTGTTCCTGCACTTCGGCAATCCAGCTCCCGACAGTTTTCCTGTCGACGCCAAGCGCCTTGGCTATGGAAGGGCCGCTATTCGAATGGATTGGGATGCGATTCATATGAAGACGAAAGGCAAGACGCTTCCTCGGGTCAGCGACTGCCAAAAGTATCCGCTCATTATCGATGGTCTCGTCCAATTCTCTGACGCCGGCGAACAGGTCTGCATCGCCGATCGTCTCCGCGTCAAAGTCCATGTCTTCACCGTCGTTATCGTACGCTTCCGCGGATCGACAATCGGCGCGACTGCTTTCATTGCCGCCGCCGAGTTCATGGCCATCTTCATGCTGCTCGACATCCGAATCTGTTGGGGGACCGAGTTGCTCCGTCTTGGCCTGTTCCTCGAGTGCGATCTCCGATTGGGTGTCGGCGTCCGCCGCCTTCCATGCCAGTTCATCGGTCGGAATACGAGAATGCTTGAACTCAGCCGCTATGGCATCTTTGATGCGGAAGCTGACCCGCGCAGAGAATGCCGTCCTCAGTGCCTTGCCGTCTGCCGAAGCGGGATCAAAAAGCGCAGTGAGAAGCTCGGTATGGACGCGGTCGATGATATCGCAGCCTTGGTTGGGATGATTGAAGCCCACTCTGTTGCGAAGCATCCGCATCAACGCATTCGAAATTCGGAACGCTAGAGGCTCGCGAACACGTCTGTCCGTCTCCGGCCCAAGGTCCTGCAACGCAGCGACCAGTACCTCGAGCTTGAACTCGCGAAGACGATCTTTTGTGATCGCCTCGCGCCAAAAATCGAGATTACCCGGTGACGGCGAAGGGGTATCCCTTACCTTCATTTTCGTTATCTCCGGCGTCGTTAAAAGTTTCTCCCTAAAAGACAGCGGCGCGAGCACAAAAAAATGGGAACCGTCTGAAGAAAAAATCCGCCAACCGTCCATTATCCATCCGGGGTAGAATAACTGATTCTTGTGAAATCAACCCATAGATGTTCCGACCGTTACCTTAATCGCGCCTAACCCTCTTTGGCTGTGGCGTTGAGAGAAAAAACTATTGAGGAATGCAATGCCAGTACTGGATTTCAAGGAAATACCCGAAGCTCACGTGGCGACCGGCCGTCAGGATACCTTCGAGCTGTTCGCCCGTGATTTCTTCAAGCTACTTGGCTATGAGATCGCCGCGGACCCGGATCGCGGAGCCGATGGCGGCAGCGACATTAAGCTGATCGAGCGCCGCGTGGGAGTCGGCGGAGAGACGATTGTTCGTTGGCTCGTCAGCTGCAAACACAAGGTTTCCAGCGCGAAGTCCGTCTCGACAACTGACGACAGCAATATCGGCGACCGAGTCAAGGCGAACGGATGCGACGGTTTTATCGGGTTCTACTCGACTTTGGCCAGTTCGGGGCTGAGTACTATAGTGTCAGGGCTGGGAATACCGTTTCACATTTTCGACCGAGAAAAAATCGAGGGGCATCTGCTCCATTCGTCACGCGGCCTGGAGTTGGCTAAACGTTACTTTCCCCAGTCCATCAAAATCTGGAGCAACGACAATCCGACGCCTGCCCAATTATTTAGAGAGCAGCCAAATTTGCCATGCGAGATTTGTGGGACCAATCTTCTGGTGAAACCGGGCAAGGGGATCGTTTCGCTGTGGCAAAAGATGCGTGAGACCCCTCAGCAAACAAGCGCGTTCGAGCAAATCCACTTCACATGCTTCGGCCATTGCGACGACGTCGTGAAGACACGCCTCCGCGGCAGCAAGCTCATAGATGGATGGGAGGACATCCAGGATATTTCAATACCAACCGTCTACATCCGTTGGATCATGTCCGTTCTAAACGAGATGCGCTCGGGTGTAACCTACTCGGACGATGCGTTTGATCATTTGAGGGAATTGCTGCTTCAGCTGTTTCCATATGTTGCACGCCATCCCACTCAAAAGGAAAGCGAACGCCTCCGCGAACTTGCTACTATCCCGGCCTGGATGGGTGGATTGGGCTATTCGGATTGAAAATAAGCCACCTCGCTGTGCCGCCCCTCGCCGGGATCGTTCTGTCGATGGGCAAATGAACTGAGCACCACAGCCGGCCGCACCAATGATCATTGCCATGTGGCCAGCGCCGCGATGGTTGGCGATCTCTAGTGGCGTCACTCTGAAGCAGGACCCTTACCGCCCCCAGCCCCGATTGTGTTACGACTGAGTTTTTCTGAAATGCGAACCAGACAGGTACGCGAAAAATGAATTGCATCCAGACTATGACCGTCAATTGAACTGCATCTCACAGTGTAGAGATGGCAACTGTCCTGATGATCATTTTATTAACCATATGAATTAACTTCATTCTTTCCCCAAACGGAAGCGAATATAGCTCCAACTTCCGTCATTCATTACGGCAGGCGCGCCGATCTATAACCATCGATAAGTAATGCTTATCGATGGTAGATTGATTTCAGGGCGCAAATCACCCTGTCGGTCGTCCTGGATCAGCGGAAATGCCCGGTTTTCCGGGCTTCTAGGGCGATTTCGCCCGAGATGAACGGACTCCCCGAAGCAGAATTCGACGGTCGCTGGCGGCGCACATGGCCCTCCTCTTCTGCGGAGTTGAGTTTCCCGCGCCTCGCAGCAGACTCTTGCTTCCACAGCAGTCCCCGAAACCCCGCGTTTCCGGCATTTCCGCCCCAGACGCCCGCTGGCGCGCGTTTGCCTATGTGGACGCTCCGTGGCTCGCCCGCGGTAGTGTTTCGAGTCTGGCGGGCGCCTATTCAATGCTTAAAACACGCTTGCAACTGTTCATTTTCTCACGCATGTTTTATCTGTACAAACTACCTCGAAACGAGCCGCTGAAAAGCCGGATGGCAAAGAGACAAACAGTTAAAGTCCCCCAACTTCCGAAGCGGCTCATCGGCTACGCCCGTGTCTCGACAGACGATCAGCTCCACGACGCCCAGATGGATGAGCTGCGCGCCGCCGGCTGCGATCGAATCTTCCAAGAACACGGCTCGGGCGCATCACGGGCTCGGCCGGTTCTCACCAGGTTGCTCGGGGAGCTCACAGCCGGCGACGTTCTTGTCGTCGTCCGCCTCGATCGGCTGGCCAGATCCGTGAGCCATCTGCTGCAGGTCATCGAGGACCTCGAAGAGCGCGGCGTCCATTTTCGATCGATCCGAGATCCGATCGATACCTCGACGCCGCAAGGCATGTTTTCCCTCCAGGTCCTCGGTGCTGTTGCGCAGCTCGAACGCGCGTTGATCGCAGAGCGAACCAAGGCCGGCATCAAGGCGGCAAAGGCGCGAGGAAAGCTTCCTGGAAATCCCGGCCTTCGAGAACGTCGGCCGGAGGCAATCAAGGCGGTTTCGAAAGCACGCGAGAAATTGTATCTCGACGAACTCATTGCCTCCGCGCAAACATGGCTGCCGACGGTGCGGCAGCTCCGGCCTCAACACAGCTGGGACAATGTCGTGCGGGTTCTCAACCGCCGCGGCCACGATTGGACCGTTGAGCGTCTCCGGCGCGCCGTTCATCGTATGGTCCGCGAAAAGCTCGCTGAGAAAGAACTCCTGGCCCGGTCCCCTCGCCGTGCCCCTGAGGACCATTTGATGAAGCTGGTGGCGGCGATCGCCATTGCCGATCCCGATCTATCGCTGCGAGACATCGCCGCTCAACTGGACCAGATGGGAGAACGGCCTGCGCGAGGCGGCAAGAAATGGCAGCCATCCTCCGTCCGGGATCTGCTGGACGAAGCGCACCGGTTTGGCCTTATCCGCCGCTGAGGGCACGGTTCATCAGGCGACCGATCGCGCGGTTCTTTTTCCTGCGGTCGTTCGCCGGCGTTGTCTTCCAGGCTTGGCTATTGAGGATCTGCAGCGCCAGGCGATGGTAATCGCCATCGCTCCGCAGTTTCAGCTCAGCGCTTTCAACCTGAGCCGCGGCCGCCGGTTCTTCCGGCGCCTGCTGGCCCTCCCCTTCCCTGAACCTCCTGAAGGCTTCATGCAGGAAGGGCGGGACAGTTCCGACCGCACAAGGCTCGAGCAGGCCTGTGAGCTCAGCCATGGCTTCGATGGAAACGGCCCGCCAGGCGAGAGGCAGCGTGGATAGCGGCGCGTGTGCCCTTGGTGATGGCGGCAGCCTCCCATACGGGAGCGAAATCCCAAGGTAGCTGATATAGGGCGATCCGTGCGGTTGTGCGGCCCAGAGAAAGCGGCAAGCGGCCATCACCTGATCGAGCTGCACTCCCTTTCCGTCGATCGCGCGACCAATTGCCGACATCGATTCCAGCATCCTGCTCTGTCGTGGCTGCCGTCGCCCTCGTTCCGAGATCACCGCCGCACACCAGGGACAGACCAACCTGGCGCCTTCCGACAGAAACTGAAACTGGAATAGACCGCCTCGAAAACAACGCTGACAGGCGCTCTGCAGGCCAACTCCATGCTTGAGGCACGCGACCGCTTCCACATGCGCCCAACTTCGCCGGCAATAATGATCGCCGCCGTTTTCGGCATCCTCGTCCAAGCAAACCGCGCAAACCCCTCTTTGCAGCGGATCCCTGAGATAGCAGTCTTCAGGCCTGTCGAGATTGGATAGCGCCAGCCGCTGGAGATCGCGTTCCTTGAGCCGGCAGGCACGCGCCCAGCGCCACGTCATGTCTTGATCTGGCCGGAAATCCCGGGCCTCAAAGCTATCTTGCATTGAGACCGCCCGCCCGCCTAGCCATGCCAGGATTTTTGGTGGCGTGCTGGAATAGCGGGAGACGATGCGGCACTGCCAGGATGTAAGTAGCTCGTCCTTACAGGGACGGGGCGCGACCGGAAGCAGCCGCACGTGTCTCACCGAGCCACCTGTCGCCTAAGTTGGCGCTCCGCATGCTGTGTCATGGCGACCAGAGGCAAGACCAGATCCTCGCCTTCGAAGCTTTCGAGGGTCATTGCTTCTTTGCCGCTGCGGACCGCCTCTGCCGCTGCAGTCTCGATCAACCGAAATATCCGCACCGTGACGCCGTCCGTGAGTTCGAGAATACGCCGACGAACCGGTGCAGACCCGAGATCCGATGGGCGCCTTAGCGGAAGGATAGTGCCCAGGCTCGCCAGGAGTTGCGCAAGATGCTGGTCATTGACCCACCTCTTTAAGTGAAACGTCTCGAACCGCTCTGCCAGTTGCGGATCCGTCAACAGCGCCTGCCGCGCAAGGTCCGTTCCTGCACAGATCAGCGGCACCTTCAAATCGTTCGCGAGGAACCTGATGACATTGAGGAAGATCCGCTGCTGCCGGTAGGTGCCGGTCAGCATCGCGTGGATCTCGTCGATGATCAGCATACGGACGCTCATGCTGCGCATCAGGTTGCGGCAGGTCGCCTTCAGCCGAAAGGTGGCGTCGCCCATCGGCCCAGGTGCGTTCATTGCATTGAGAAGTTCGCCATAGACGTCACGCTCTATCGGTTCCGCAGGCATTTGCATCGCCACCACCGGCATGGTGGTCAAACCAGTGCCGCGATCGAAAGTCGGTGTGTGATCGCGAAGGAACTTGCGGATGATCTTGGTCTTGCCCATGCCGGTATCGCCATAGAGCAGCAGGCATGGCATTCGGTCCCGCGGCGGGTATGTGAGCAGGTCGTTCAACCTCGCAAGTGCCAGATGTGCATTCGCCGTTTCCAGCCACCGATCGGCGCGGATCCAGGCGATCCGCTCATCGGCCGTGAGGTCCGCATATTGCCTGTACGCCGGTTGCAGGTGGAAGTATCCCGTCATGACCACTCCTCGACGCTAAGCGGAGGCAGGTCCGCAAAGTGCTTGTCGTCCTCAGTCTCAGGCGCAGGGACGGAAGAATGCCCCTCCAGCGCCAGCGCGCGGAAGCGCTTTTCCTCACTCCGTCGCATGCTGCGGGTCTGCCGGCCCGCCAGTTCGACGATCCGTCTCTGCCCGTCGATGGTCTTGAAGATCAGGTCGGCATTGACGGAGCGCACGCCACGCTGTCTCAATGACGCCAGTGCCTGCCGATGCTCGCCGAGCGTGATGCGGGGCCAGCCGAGGTTCGCAAAGCGAATTGGCCAGGTCGATCCGTCGGGCGCTTCGACGTACACCGTGGAGAGGTCGCGAGGATCATATCGCACTCGTATCTTGCATGGTCCGCCTGCCTGGGGACTAAGGACGTCATCCCAATATCGCAGGCCGAATAGATGGACGCCGTCCCTTCGGACGTTTCGCTCCTCGAATGGCAGAAAGTCGATGAGGAAACGGTGTTCGTCATAGGGTAGCCGTCGGGGATGTGGGCGTGCAGCGACAGCATCCCGCCAGGCGTTATTTGGAGGTAGTCGCAGCGTGCGGTGGATGTCGGCGTGATATCGGCCGACGATCTGCAAGGCCAACCAACGCTCAAGCTCGTCGAGCGTCATGACGGCGTGCCTCTGTGCGTCGTAGTCCCCGCGGCTACCGATATCGCTGGATGTAGATCCCGGCAGGAGATGCACGGCGCCCATCATCGTTCCGATCAGCCGTTCGATATGGCCACCGTAGTGAGGACGTGCGACGGGACGATACTGGAGGTCTATGCCGTGTTCTGCAGCGCCCCGCACCAGCGCTTTGCCATGAAACTCCCGGCCGTTGTCCAGGTGGATGACGTCAGGCAATCCGAAGACAGGCCATTCCGCTCCAATCCCGCGCGATGCAAGCCAGCTATCCTTCGGTAAGACAAGGTGCTGGATCGCCAAGGCGACCGAGGTCGACGACGGGCTTTCCAGACTGAGATAAAACCCGGTCACCACCCGGCTTGCCACATCAATTGCCATCGTCAACCACGGTCGCTGAAGCGGTTGCCGGCTGACCGCATCAACGATGAAGAGATCGACAAGGGTGTGATCGATCTGAACGACCTGGAGTGCGTATTCGGCCGAGTATTCACCGACCACTGGCGCGAATTGCTGTCGGGCCGCCTTCGCACCCTCTCGCAACTTCATCAGTCGCCGTTGGTCGCTCTGATCCACTCGCGCTTTGACTGCCTTCCAGGACGGAGGGCGCAGATCCCGCTGGTAGCAGGCTCTGAGAACGTGATCGTGAACCGCGCTGACGGTCGGACGTTCGCGAGCGCAATAAATTGCCTCAATGGCAAGCCTGACCAGGTCCTCCTGATCGGCGGAGAGCAGCCGCCTCCCCTTCTCTGGCCCAGGTATTTCGTCGAGGAGCGAACTGGTGACAGGCTTTTTGCGAAACTTGGCGACGAGTTCATAGAGCCGTGTGCGCTTCACTCCGAGTTGTCGGCAGGCCGAAGCGACATTGTTGCGCGATATTCGCCTTGCAGCGATCAAAGGCCTTATGACGGCCTCGCGTGCCACGGCCTTTTGCCAGGCCGGGTCACCCGCGGTCAGCTTATCTGGTCCGTCCGTCATCGAAGACCTCCTCGTTCCTGGCTAAGGCGCGAAGGGAATTCCCAGCTCAGAGCTATGGTGACCGTTGATCGTTACAGATCGACGACAGAGGCGTCACTTATGTCGCCAGACCTTCACGGCCGAGAGCAGGAGGATGACAGCGAGAAGCGGCAGCAGCACATAGCTCGGAATGACGCCTAGCAACTGACCGCCGACGAACGTGCCGACGATCGAGCCCGCCGCCATCAGCAGCACGAAGGTGCCGTTGCGGCGGATGGTCGAAAAGCTCTGGTCCTGACTGTATCGCGCGAACCCAACCAGCATCGTCGGCAGGCTCACCGCAAGCGACAGGCTGCCAGCAAGCTTGATGTCGGCGCCAAATAGGAGGACCAGGGTCGGAATCAGCAGCTCGCCGCCAGCGACGCCAAGGAGGGCCGCAACAATGCCGATGATGAAGCCGGCAATGATGCCGGCGACGATCTGCAGGCCGCCGGTGACCAGCGGCTGGCCTGCAGCAGCCTCGTGACCGACCATCAGCACGACGGCAATCGCCACCAGCATGATCGCGATCACGCGATAGAGGGTCTCTGAGCGCAGTCGGGTAGCCCACCCTGCTCCGAACCAGGCGCCGATCAGGCTGCCGGCCAGGAGGTTGACGATAATGGGCCAGTGCGCAAGCACGTCGGCGCACGGAACGGCGGCCGTGCGAAACGGCAGCGCTGTGGCGACGACGACTAGGCTCATCGCCTTGTTGAGGATGACCGCCTCAAGCCCGGGAAAGCCAAACAGGCTGATGAGAAGCGGTAGTCGGAACTCCGCTCCGCCAAGACCGATCAGACCGCCGAGAGCACCGATGACACCGCCGCCGAGAAAGGCGGCCGGCTTGCTATGCGCAAGTGTCGTGGTGGCAGTGTCTGTCATGATCGATATATTTCTCCGAATATTCCGTTGGTTTTATGCTGACAAACACATCGAGCTGCAAGTGGCGTGACCACGCCGGCGCTACCCTTGCGGCAAACCTAGCGAAAAATCCGCTGAACTTGGCAACGTCCACCGATCTTCGCCCGTGCCAAATCGTTAAAAAACAGTTAATTGCAGTCCGTTTATCCTCAACGGCTGACAAATGAGATTAGCCATCGATGTGATCCAATGGGCTGAAAGTTAGATGCCAAAGCAGCCGACAAATCTGCGCCAACGCGCAATATTCGTACCTCACGCCAGGCTACCATGGCGCGACGGGATCGCGGCTGTCGTCAATCCGGACAATATGGTGATAAAGGCGCAGACGCCTGAGGAAGCTTGGATCGAGGAAGCGACTTCCAAAATTGGCGAATGGCGATCGCTGACCAGAAGCGTCTATCTGCGTTGGGCCATCACAATCAATGCCAGTGAGCTGGCGCAGCGGCGCTACGAGGAGCTTCCGGAGGACCAAGCTCTCCGTACGGACGCTATGCGGATTGTCAACGGCGATCCCACGCGCGTGACTCTTTCTCTTTGGCCAGCACGTGAGGCGGCCGAACATTATCAGACCACCACACCATTGATTGCGGCTTACGGCGTTTCCGATTTGTTTGGAGCGCTTGAGGACATCATCTTCGATCTCTACGAGATCGTCCTTCGGCACAATCCGCAACCGCTGATGCAAGGCCCGGATTTTCGAGAACTCAGGCGGCTCTGGCATAACCGTGCCAACAATGCCGATAGCGAGGCCGCATGGCGAACAGCATGGCTTGAGCGATACAACAACTGGCGGCGAAAGCGTGCCTATGACGGTCTAGGAAACGTCTTGATCGCATTATACCAGCATGCCGGCCTCCAGCGTCCAAGCAATTTCAAACAGACGGATGTTTCGGACTGGGCGCGCACCCTGGAGATGATAGCCGAGCTTCGCAATCTCATTATCCATGGTGCGGCAGCCGTTTCGCAGCGTCTAGCGGAGCTAAGCAACACCCAGAACTCGTTGACCTTCGATTTTATTGCTGATGCAGACCTCGACGTAAAACTGCACCACTTGCAGTCTGTCGAATGTTTTAGTGATCAACTGCTAAATGCCTTCAATATGTCTCTTGTCGAGAAAGCGGTCGGGCGTCTCGATCGCAAGGGGCGGCGCGGGGATGGTTAGCAAGAACGATGGTGTTCCGAGGAGAGCGGCGAAGCTTGATGAGTTCGCTGCTGTCCTGCCAATGGATCGACGCGATCGACTCGCGGAAATTCTAACAGATCAGGATGTTGAAACCCTCCGCCATCTTGTCAGGGAGGGCATGGGCGAAAATACGCTCATGTCGCTCGCCTCCGACCTCGCCTATCTCGAAACCTGGTCGCTGGCAGCGACCGACACCCCCCTCCCCTGGCCGGCGCCCGAGGCGCTGCTGCTGAAATTCGTTGCCCATCATCTTTGGGATCCGCGGCGCCGCGAGCTCGATCCGGAGCACGGAATGCCTGTCGAGGTCGACCAGGTTCTACGTCGCGAGGGTGTACTAAAATCTCCTGGGCCACACGCGCCAAGCACGGTGCGCCGGCGGCTGGCCAGCTGGTCGACGCTGACAAAATGGCGTGGGCTCGAGGGCGCGTTCGCCTCGCCTGCCCTCAAGTCGGCGATCCGGCTCGCTGTCCGCGCCGTGCCGCGGCAACGCCGCCGCAAAAGCGCCAAGGCCGTCACCGGCGAAGTGCTTTCAAAACTGCTGGCGACCTGTGAGAGCGACAATCTTCGCGACCTGCGTGATCGAGCGATTCTGATGGTTGCCTTTGCCTCCGGCGGCCGCCGCCGCAGCGAAGTCGCCGGTTTACGAACGGAGCAATTCACCGTCGAACCGCCAGTGATTGCCGAGGACAATACACCCCTCCCCTCGCTGTCGATCCACCTCGGCCGCACCAAGACAAGCGGCGCAGGTGAGGACGAAGTGGTCTATCTCACCGGCCAGCCGATAGAGGCGCTGAACGCCTGGCTGCAGGCCGCGAAGATCGACGGTGGCAGTGTGTTTCGGGCGATCGATCGCTGGGGCAACGTTTCGAAGCGGGCGCTCGATCCGCAGGCCGTCAATGCGATCCTCAAGCAGCGGGTGGCGATGGCGGGGTTGAAGGTGGGGGAGTTTTCTGCGCATGGGCTGCGGTCCGGCTATCTCACAGAGGCCGCTATGAGGAACATCCCTCTCCTCGAAGCGATGGACCAATCCCGTCATCGTTCGGTGCAGCAGGCCTCCAGCTACTATAACGGAGTAACCCGGCGGGGGAGCCGAGCGTCTCGACTTCTGCCGTGAGCTAGATTCGTCCGCCGTTGAATACTATCTCCGACACCGTGTCGGGATCCTCAATTTCCAGCTCCCAGTTAACCGCAGCAGTAGCGGCGACAAGATTGAAATCAATGGAACTGGTATCGAGCTCGGGGGTATGATGCGGTTGAACGAGACCTGCGTCTTCGGAAATATCGAGGATGTTTTCGAATGCAGTTTGGCTAGTTCCAAGAGCGACGATATGCGTGATTTCCTCTTGAACGAGAGCGTCAATGGCGGCGCGCAGTGACACCTCCGTAAGGTAGCTCAGTTGTTCGGCGTCCTGCGACGATGAGCGGAGGATATAGGAGGCCAGATCGCAGCAATCGTTGGTGAGGTCCACATCCAACGCGTCTTCACCGTGCGCGAGAATGTGGCGAATGTCTTTGACAATCGGCGACGCCGGCTGGGCGATAACTCGTTTGAAGTCGTTATTATAGAACAGGTAGCTGCAATGGCATCCAATCCTAGCAAGCCGCGCTAGCCTTCGAAGCTGGTTTCCCCCGTCATTCTCGTCGCGTCTGTCGTATCCGCGCCTAATATCGACAGCTGCAGCATTCGCTCGTTTCGCCTGGAAGCAGTAAACAATATATCCTGGATTGCCTGCGGCATCGTTCATACCAAGTAGGAACGCGATATCTCCGCCAGTTCTAAGCTCCCTCCCCCGAACATTTAGATCAGCTGCGAATATACCGGGAATTTGTTGGTTTTGCTCCGCGGAGTTTTTGCTGTCCTCCAGCCACCAAACGGCGTCTTCCACTCGGCGTTTGAGCAGTGCTGTCAGGCCATCTTCGTGACAAGGGATGAGACAATCTCTCACAGCAAAATTTGATTGTGCTAGCGAAAAGACAGCAAAGAAGAACGCAATTGGGCCAACAGGACTAAAATTGGTCAAGCCGTTTAGAATCCTTAAGAACTCTCTGTGTTCCCAATTCTCACCGTCTTCGGCGCCGATGCATTCAAAGGGTTGGCTGCCGTAGTCCCGCAATATTTCACGCGACGTTGCAAAGACGTTGGGGTAGCGGACAGCGGTCGCGACAAACGTTGCAACACGGTTATCATTCAAAAGCTCTTCTGGCACTTTCAATGCATTTGCTCCAGTGGAATTGCTCGACTTTCATTCGCAGCTGCGACTATGTTCCACCCGACGCAGCCTGTGGCTTCGCTCAAAAAATGGCCTTAAAACGATGATCCTCTATAAGTACATGCCGTTCACGATCGGTGAATCCGTTGTCCGGAATAATACGATTCTGTTTAGTCAGCCTCGTCACTTCAACGACCCTTTTGATATGCCGGCATATCCCGATGAAGCGACTGCGGATCCACTATCCGCCATATTCGCAGGTCTTCGTACCATGGTGAAAAATCAGGCTTGGGCAGACAATAGCGGAATCCTCTCATTGACCCGCACTCCCGTGAACGCCTTGATGTGGGCTCACTACGCCGAGCAGCACCATGGAATCGTCATCGGCATAGATGTAGCTACAGCTTGCCTCACCGATGAAACGTCAAATTTCATACCGGCCCAATTCGGCAGCGTCATTTATGCCTCCCGACGTGAAACGTCGGATTTTGCCACCCGTCCGTCGACCGGCATAGCGGTGGGTGCGACACATCACTTTCCGGTTGACCATTACGAGAAGCTACAACGTGTCTTTCTGCGCAAGCCGCTCTATTGGGCCTATGAGGAAGAAGTCCGCGTGGTGAAATGCCTCAAAGGAATTTCCGGTGCATTGGCGGCAACACCGAGCGGCTCGTTCGAACTTTCAAGCACTTCCGCGCGCGACTTGCATCTCTACAAACTGCCCGAGGGATCAATTAGGGAACTCTACATCGGAATCCGCGCTGACACTGAAAGAGCCGAGCACCTTGTTATGGAAGCGCGAGTCAGACACCCTCACCTCGCTGCCTTCGAATGCACTCTAGACAACAATGCTTTGGCTGTTGGCTTTGAGGAATACAAATCGATAAGCGAAAATCGAGACTGACCCTCCGTCACCTATGGCGCCGTCCACCTTGAATCGGGTTGGGGCATAAGGCAAAGAGTTCGCGACGCACGGCCGCAACATCGGTTGGCTCAAGGTCCAACATCCCAAAAAATTTACGACCAAACCCACTGAAGGAAGTGCCAATCATTTTCCCCTCAGAGCCGTCCTTCAGGACGAAGCGATCATGGAGAAGGTTCGTGCTGAAATGTCGAACATTGCGGCCTTCCTTCAAGGCGTTGAGGACGACCGGGCGCACAGCACTCTGATAGCTGTTGGTGTAGAGATCAAGCTGTTTTGCCGAAGCCGGGATCAGCTTCGCCAAAGCTTGCGCGTAATCCTCGACACTCTGGTATAGATCTGAGCGCGAAAACTTCAAGAGATAGGGGTCGCAGATGATGACGTCCTGCGCTCCCCTGAGCCAATTCCGCAAGTGCGCCAACCCGTCTACAGCCTCTTCCGCCCCTGCGCGGACGATCATGTGGATGTAGTTGCCATCCGGCGGGGCGGTGTCTGTTCTGGAAGCGTACGCCTTCAGCCTCTCACATAAAAAAACAAGCGTCGCCTCGAATTCCCGAGACGTCAGAATGCGCGGTCCCGGCGTGCCGCTCCTGATCTGCGCAAGACAAGCCTCGAACAATCTCAAGCAAGAGGATCGCAGCTCTTCATCCATCTCGAAAATCGCCTCTCCGCAACTAAATACAATTATTTCAAGGTATTATCCTGTAGTCAGCTGACTACGAGCCGTACTCAGAGCGTCTCGTCTGATATCGATAGGTTTTCAAGCGAACCTCGCGCGCTGCCTCAGCCCGTTGCCAACGTTGCCTCGCCGCCCCGGGCTCGTAGGAGCGCCATCAGCATTGGCCCAAGCGAAAACTCGCCCCTCTTCGCCCGTGACGTCAGGTCGCGAAGATAACCTCCAGCCGAGGTGATATGTCCTGCCCGCTCCAATATCGCGGCCATCGCAGCTGCAGCGTTTTCGGGGCCCATCGCCTCGCACGCATCTTGGTACGCCGAGGGGCTCACTCCCAACATCGATCGGACCACGACCGCGGCCGTCATGAGCTCCCGCCAGCTCGCGATCGCCCCTCCTGGACCGTATGCAGAGATTTCTGGGCAGGCCCTCAGCACCATCCCGATTGGGAAGGCCTTTATCGGCTCGGCACTTCGTTCATCAAATTTACTCGACTTTGCCCCCTGCTCTTTTTCAGAGCTAGGTTCAGGTTCATTGATAGATTCGGTATTTGAATTCTGTATGTGCTGACGGGATCCGCTATCATTGGTGTCGGATTCTTCGAGATTGATGTGGCTTTCCAACAAATTAATCACCTCTTCTCTCAATAGTTCCAACTCATCGAGGATCGATGTCAACTCTTCCTGTGTCTTTGCCCGCCGAAGGCTCGCCATCACGACAATATAAACGTTCTCAACTTTCCCCCAATTGCCAGGAACACCGTCTTCCACAGCGGCGGAGATCAGCTTTCGCACGTCTCTTCGGGCGATCGTAATCCGCTCTTTGGCGATTTTCAGATGCCGATTGGCTTCCACGACGCGCTGAGCCAGGAGCGCAAGTTCCTCCGAGCGAGCAAGGAGGGGTGCGAGACTGAAGCCGTACGCGGTCTCGATGGAGCCATCCGAGTCCTTGCGGGCGTAACGCTTGCCGTTGGGGCTGTCGTTTCGCTGAACAAGCCCAGCCTCGACCAAGACAGCCAAGTTCTCCCGAAGCGTCGTGCCGGCTATCCCGTTTGCCCGCGCAATGAGCTGGGCGTTTGAGGGAAACACAATGAGGTTCGCGTCCTCCTTGAGTTCCGTCTCGGGGTAAAACGACAGCAGTGCGTTCAAGACCGCGAGCGCGCGATCGCGCAAGCCCAAAAGAGAACGAGCATCGCAGGCATCGCGATAGACCTTCCATTTGTCGACTGACTTGCCCTGCTTGATGTCAGCCGCTTTAAACTGCGTTTTTACCAAGGCAAGCGTCATCGGCCGCCGCCCAAAGGGCGTCGTCACACTTCCAATCTGCATCTTCCTTCACCTTCCAATAGGCAAAAGAAATCCGCTCACCAAAACGGTGCCAAAGACTCTTGACTGCGATTCATGGAAATGCGATTCTCAGGCTGCTTAGACCTATGAGAGAGGCTTCCACGACGGCGACGTTTGGGGGCCTTTTTCTTTTGCTGTGTTCCTATCTCCAATTAACCTTCAGACGACGGATTGTCCTTCCCGAAGCTTGCGTAGAGTTCGGGTAGCTGCTCCATCACAAACTTGGCAAAAGCCTCGTCCCGATCTCGGTTCATCTCAATTTTGCAATGCTTGCCGGCGACAGCAAGCGTTGCGATTTCAAGTCCCTCAGACGACCTGGCTATCAATCGAACCGGGGATGATGCCGACGTCTTCCCACTATCTGCCTTGACCGCCCGAAGCACGGCCAGGAAGCGATCGTCCGTGTCCTTGTGACTAAACGACGAATCTTCGGCTGCTTTGCGGGCCTTCTTCTCGGCGCCAGCCGCCTTCAGTAAGTCAGCCAATTCCTGCCATCTCGGCCGGCCGATTTTTGGTGCGCGACCGATCGAATCAATCAGCCATTTCGGTACCGCTCGCGCCACGCCAACAAGCTTATGAACCTCCTGTCGATCAACCGAAAGCGCCGTCTGGATGAGCGTTCGCTGGAACCCGCCGTCTTCGAGCTTGAGCGCGAATGACGCTCGCTCAATGAATGTCAGGTCCTCTCGCGCAGAATTCTCGATTCCTTGAGCAACGACGAGCCTATCGTCATCGAGGTCGCGAACGAAAGCCTTGACGGTCGTCCCCAGCTCGGTCGCCGCGCGCACGCGACGATGGCCATATGCGATCTGATAGCGTCCGGGTTCTGACGGATGTTTTCGAACAAGAATTGGAATTTCCTGCCCGTGATCCTTGATCGAGGTCTTGAGCGCTTCGACTGCTGCAAGGTCCTGATCAGCAAATCGATCGGCAAAGGGGGAGGGGTCGATGAGTGTGGGATCGAGGTCGACTGGGAAAGCGCCGTTAGCCACTTGCTGTTTCAGCTCTTCGTAGTCTCTCTCGACTTCGGAGAAGGTGTCTTTCAACGACCGGACCGCACCAGAAGCAACCCGCTGCACCGGCTGCCTTGTGTCTTCCGAGCTCGGCTCGTCGGACCCACCGGCAAACATGGAGCGGATCGATTGTGTACGTTTGCTCATCGATACCCTCCTTGACGAAAAACGCCATCCGTCGCAACGAAGTAGTCAGCTGACAACACGTTAAGCCACTGTAATCTTTGAATTTCCACGGTGATCATCGGCCCCAAACCTCGTTGATCAGCTCGATCACTTCCTTGTTTACGGCGTTGATGGATTCCATCGCCCTGTCGTAAGTCGATCTTCCCACGGCACCCCGCGAAAGCTCATAGAGCGATTGCTTCGTCAGGCCCGCATTCGCGATCGCGGTCGACTTCCAAGCGGATGCTGCCATCACGTCTGATCCGAAGACATCCCTTAGCAAGCCGACGATTTCCTGTTCGGGAACGTCTCGAGGATCGTGCCTTGTTACGAGGAAGCGCAGGAAGTCATAGTCAAGGCGCCCACCAGCCTCCTCGATGACTGAGACCAGGTCGGAGGTCATCAGCAGGAACTGGCTCATCGATGCGACATCGACCATTTGGGGATGGACTGTCACAATCATGCCGGTCGCTGCGTTTAGCGCGCCCATGGTCAGAAAGCCAAGCTGGGGAGGGCAGTCCACGACAACGACGTCGAAATCATCCTCGATCTGAGCTATCGCACCGGCGACACGCCGAAAAAACAGATCCTCCGGTCGCCCGCGGTTCTGCAACATAAAGCGCGGCGTCTGATGTTCGAACTCCATCAGTTCGAGGTTGCCAGGCACGATGCTGATCCCGGTGAAATAGGTGGGGCGGATGATGTCTTTCATCGCGACCCGTTGGTCATCGTATCGGATTGCGCCATAGAGCGTGGTATTTTCCGCCACATCAAATTCCGGCTGGTAGCCGAACATAGATGAGAGGGAAGCCTGTGGATCAAGGTCAATTGCAAGTACACGATAACCTTGCAATGCCAACCCTTGGGCGACATACACCGAAGTTGTCGTCTTTGCGGAGCCACCCTTAAAGTTGGCGACCGTTATGATCTGTAGCTTTTCACCGTCACGCCGCCGGGGCCAGAACCTACCAGCTTCTTTTGGCCGTGAACTTGCCAGATATTCACGAAGCTCGTTGATCTGGGCCAGCGTATAGGAACGGCGACCACCGGTTCCGAGATCCGGAGAAGGTCCAAGCCCGTCAAGCGACAGCTGGCGCAAGTAGCCGTCGGATACACCCACGATCTCGGCGACTTCGCCTGAGGTAAAGGAGCGAAGCGATTTCTGGGCGCTGGGCGGAAATGCGCGCTCACCAACCGCTCTCAGCCTCGCAGACAGCGCCTCGGCGCGCTGCGTAATACGAGCGGAAGTGGACGCTCGATCGATGTGCCTGTCTATCACGTTCACATTGGCCTCTGGTTTCAGACGGTTTCTTGGCGTCAGACGCGCTATTACCGTCTCAAGATTAGCCACGATTCTAAGAATGCTGCAAGAGAAATAGGGTTAACAAGCCCTTAACGCCTATACCTGGGGTCGTAAGGCGCTACGCCCAGAATTACGACTTTTGCAACGAAAATAGACGCTTATTGCCTTTGGCGGTGGATGTCGTTCGTAGTCTGTTCTTGGGTGAATCCTACAAATTACAGCCTCTAATGTGCACCGATCCATTCCTGTCACAGACCGACTCACAAGGTCTTTCCTTGTAGGATTCTACAACTGCCCCTCGATTCCAATCTGTGCTGATCTCCGGCCGACCAACAATGACGGAGAAAATCATGCAGGTTCTCGCGCTCTCACTGCCCCGGACGCTCCAAGAGGCGCATCTCCTCCACATGCACTACCAGCTTCGTGCGCGGGTCTTTTCCGATCGCCTGGGTTGGGAAGTCGAAGTATCGGCTGGGTGCGAGTCGGATGGTTTCGACGCGCTTCGGCCGACCTATGTTCTCGCCATCGCTGAGACCGGCCAACTTGCGGGGTGCGCGAGGCTCCTTCCTACGCTTGGTCCGACAATGGTGGCGAACGTTTTCCCGTCGCTTCTCCCCGACGGTCAACTTAACGGTCATGCCGCAATGATCGAGAGTTCTCGCTTCTGCGTCGACACGGCCCTCGCGGAGGGGAGGGGCGACGGTTCCGTCCATGAGGCCACGCTGACCATGTTCGCCGGCATCATCGAATGGTGCTTCGCGAATGGCTACACCGAGATTGTTACGGTGACCGATCTCCGGTTCGAGCGCATCCTTGCTCGCGTCGGATGGCCGCTGCAGCGTTTGGGCGAGCCGAGGAAGATCGGCGTGACTATGGCCGTGGCGGGCACGCTGCCCGCCAATGCGGAGATATTCCTCAGGCTCCGTCCTTCCAATTACCGTTCCGAACTCAGCCCTCTCAGCCAGGCAGCTTAAGGAGAAATCCGTGAACCAGCTTCGCTCTCATCCCCGGCTTGTCCGCAAACTTCAGGAGGCGCTCGGCGATCAGCTTTGCGTTGCCCTGGACGACGCGACTGTCGTCGAGATCATGCTCAATCCAGACGGAAAGCTGTTCATCGAACGCCTCGGTCACGGCGTTGCGCCCGCTGGCGAGATGTCCTCCGCTGCCGCGGAGATGGTCATTGGCACAGTGGCGCACGCGCTTCAGTCAGAGGCCGACACGGAACAGCCAATCATCTCCGGCGAGCTGCCAATTGGTGGCCACCGCTTTGAGGGCCTGTTGCCCCCAATCGTCGCCAAGCCTGCCTTTACCATTCGGCGCCGCGCGTCACGCCTCATTCCGTTCGAAGATTATGTCCGCACCGGCGTCATGACCGAATACCAGGCGTCGACGATCCGCAGTGCCATTTCCGCGAGGCTCAACATCATCATTTCCGGGGGAACAGGCTCCGGTAAGACGACGCTTGCGAATGCTGTCATCCACGAGATCGTCAAATCTGCGCCGGAGGATCGTCTCGTCATTCTTGAGGACACCGCGGAAATCCAATGCGCGGCCGAAAACGCTGTTCTCCTCCATACCAGCGATACGATCGACATGGCGCGGCTCTTGAAGAGCACCATGCGGCTGCGTCCGGACCGGATCGTCGTTGGCGAAGTTCGCGACGGCGCGGCCCTGATATTGCTCAAGGCCTGGAACACCGGTCACCCGGGCGGTGTCGCGACCATTCACTCGAACACCGCCATGTCGGCGCTACGCCGCCTTGAGCAGCTGACGGCCGAGGCAAGCCAGCAGCCGATGCACGAGGTGATCGGAGAGGCCGTCGACCTGGTCATTTCAATTGAGCGGACGCCAAGGGGGCGGCTTGTTCGCGACATCATTCAAGTCGAGCGGTTCATCAACGGACGGTACGAGATCGAATCCGATCAGCTCACCGAAGAACAGGAGGCGCGCCATGTCGCGTAAGCATACCCTCATCGCCGCCGCACTCGTGGCGGCGCCAATCATTCTTGCCTCTGCCGCGCCGGCGCTCGCCAGTTCCGGCGGCAGCCTCCCATGGGAAGGGCCACTGCAGCAGATCCAGGAGTCGATAACCGGCCCGGTCGCGGGTGCGATCGCCCTTGCAGCCGTGGCCATTGCCGGCGGCATGCTCATCTTCGGCGGTGAGCTCAACGATTTCGCACGGCGTCTTGTGTATGTCGTGCTCGTCGCCGGCATCCTGCTCGGCGCTACCAACATCGTCGGCCTGTTTGGCGCGACCGGCGCTTCGATCGGGCTGACGGACGAGCAGATCACCTCGATCGGTTCGAGCGGAGGAGGGAAGGGAGAGCATGGCTGAGTCCCTCTCCGGCCTGCGGCGTAACCGCATCCACCGCGCGCTGTCGCGCCCGAACCTGCTGATGGGCGCCGACCGGGAGCTGGTGCTGATCACCGGTCTTGCAGCCGTGATCCTGATCTTCGTCGTACTGACGGTTTATTCGGCGATCTTCGGGGTCGCCGTCTGGGTCGTGATCGTCGGGCTGCTCCGGATGATGGCGAAGTCCGACCCACATATGCGGCAGGTCTATATCAGGCACATTTCCTACAAACCCTATTACAAGGCGACCACTTCGCCGTGGCGCCGGTATTGAGGTGGCGCCCATGGTAGCTCTTAAACGCTTCCGGGTGACCGGCCCATCCTTTGCCGATCTCGTTCCCTATGCCGGCCTTGTCGACAATGGTGTCCTCCTCTTGAAAGACGGAAGTCTGATGGCCGGCTGGTATTTCGCTGGCCCGGACTCCGAAAGCGCGACCGACCTCGAGCGCAACGAGCTGTCGAGGCAGATCAATGCCGTTCTGTCGCGGCTCGGAAGCGGGTGGATGATCCAGGTCGAGGCCATCCGCATTCCGACGGTCGACTATCCCACAGAAGACCGTTGCCATTTCCCGGACCCGGTGACCCGCGCGATCGATGCCGAGCGTCGGGCGCATTTCGCGCGCGAGCAGGGGCATTTCGAGAGCAAGCATGCGCTGATCCTGACCTACCGGCCACTTGAGTCCAAGAAGACTGCACTCAGCAAATACATCTACTCGGATGAGGAAAGCCGGAAGAAGTCCTACGCGGACACGGTGCTCTTCGTGTTCAAGAACGCGGTGCGTGAGCTTGAGCAGTATTTTGCCAACACACTTTCGATCCGGCGAATGGAAACCCGCGAAACACTTGAGAGGGGAGGGGAGCGAATTGCCCGGTATGACGAGTTGCTCCAGTTCGCCCGGTTCTGCACCACCGGCGAAAGCCATCCAATCCGGCTTCCCGACGTTCCCATGTATCTCGACTGGATCGCCACCGCGGAGCTTGAGCACGGACTGACGCCAAAGGTCGAAAGCCGTTTCCTCGGCGTCGTTGCGATCGACGGTCTGCCGGCCGAAAGCTGGCCGGGTATTCTGAACAGCCTTGATCTTATGCCGCTGACCTATCGGTGGTCGTCACGTTTCATCTTTCTCGATGCCGAGGAAGCTCGACAGAAGCTCGAACGCACGCGGAAGAAATGGCAGCAGAAGGTCCGACCGTTCTTCGACCAGATATTCCAGACACAAAGTCGATCCGTCGACCAGGACGCGATGACTATGGTGGCCGAGACCGAGGATGCCATCGCGCAGGCCTCGTCGCAGCTGGTTGCCTATGGCTATTACACACCGGTCGTCGTGTTGTTCGACAGCGATCGCGAGGCACTGCAGGAGAAGGCCGAAGCGATCCGGCGGGTGATCCAGGCGGAAGGATTTGGGGCGCGCATCGAAACGCTGAACGCCACCGACGCCTATCTCGGTAGCTTACCGGGCAACTGGTATTGCAACATCCGTGAGCCGCTGATCAACACCAGCAATCTTGCTGACTTGATTCCGCTGAACTCGGTCTGGTCCGGAAATCCTGTTGCGCCATGCCCTTTTTATCCGCAGAATTCGTCGCCCTTGATGCAGGTTGCGAGCGGATCGACAGCGTTCCGTCTGAACCTGCATGTCGATGATGTCGGCCACACGCTGATCTTCGGCCCAACCGGCTCAGGCAAGTCGACGCTTCTGGCCCTGATCGCCGCGCAGTTTCGCCGGTACGAAAATGCGCAGATCTTCGCCTTTGACAAAGGCAGTTCACTTCAACCCCTGACGCTCGCTGCTGGCGGCGATCATTATGAGATCGGCGGCGACAATGCGGAAGAGGGGAGGGCCTTGGCCTTCTGCCCACTCTCCGAACTCAAGAGTGACGCCGACCGGGCTTGGGCGACGGAATGGATCGAGATGCTGATCGGCCTGCAGGGCGTCACCATCACACCCGATCATCGTAACGCCATCTCTCGGCAGGTCGGACTGATGGCGAGCGCCTCTGGTCGCTCGCTCTCGGATTTCGTCAGCGGCGTGCAGTTGCGCGAGATCAAGGACGCACTGCATCATTACACCGTCGATGGCCCGATGGGCCAGCTCCTTGATGCGGAAGAGGACGGCCTGACGCTCGGCGCCTTTCAGACTTTCGAGATCGAGCAGCTGATGAATATGGGCGAACGCAATCTCGTGCCGGTGCTGACGTACCTGTTCCGCAGGATCGAGAAGCGTTTGGACGGGTCGCCAAGTCTGATCGTGCTCGACGAGGCGTGGCTGATGCTTGGCCACCCTGTATTCCGCGACAAGATTCGCGAGTGGTTGAAGGTACTGCGCAAGGCGAATTGCGCTGTCGTTCTTGCGACCCAATCGATCTCCGATGCCGAGCGGTCCGGGATCATAGATGTACTTAAGGAATCCTGCCCGACAAAGATATGCCTCCCAAATGGCGCCGCTCGCGAGTCGGGGACGCGAGAATTCTACGAGCGCATCGGCTTCAACGAGCGACAGATCGAGATCGTCGCTACCGCCATGCCGAAGCGTGAATACTACGTCGCCACGCCAGAAGGCCGGCGGCTCTTCAACATGTCGCTTGGGCCAGTCGCGCTGAGCTTTGTCGGCGCGTCGGGCAAAGAGGACCTCAAACGCATCCGCGCACTGAAATCCGAACATGGCCACGACTGGCCGATCCACTGGCTTGAAACGAGAGGAGTTCACGATGCCGCATCGCTACTCACGTTCGAATAGATGGCTCGCCTGCTTGGCGGCCGCCGCTCTCACGATCGGAGCTGCAGGCTCTGTGCAAGCCGGTACAGCCACCGGCGCTGCGACCGAATGGACGCAGCTCGCCAACAATGCGCAGCTCGTGGATCTCATGAAAAGCTCCGGCATCCAGGTCGACAATCAGCTGACCCAGATCAGCCAGCTTGCAGAGCAGATCCAGAACCAGCTGAAGATCTACGAGAACATGCTGCAAAACACGGCGCAGCTTTCTGACCATGTCTGGGGTCAGGTCGAAAGCGATCTCAGCCAGCTGCGCAGCATCGTCGACCAGGGACAGGGCATCGCCTTTTCGATGGGGAATGCGGACGACGTTCTTCAGCAGCGCTTTCAAAGCTATGCCGATCTCAAGACCAACTTGCCGGACAACGCGACGTTCTCCTCGACCTACCAGTCCTGGTCGAACACCAACCGCGACACGATCGCCAGCTCGCTGAAAGCGGCGAGCCTCACGGCCGACCAGTTCGATAGCGAGGAAGATACGATGTCCTCGCTGCGGTCGATGTCCGAAACGGCTGACGGGCAGATGAAGGCTTTGCAGGTCGGGCACGAGATCGCCGCTCAGCAAGTCGCGCAAATGCAGAAGCTTCGCGGGCTCGTCTCCCAACAGATGACAATGATGGGAACCTGGCTGCAGACCGAACAGACCGACAAGGACCTGGCGCAGGCGCGGCGGGAAAAGTTCTTCAACGCCGAGATCAGGAGCGTCCCGGAAGGCCAGAAAATGGAACCAAGATGGTGAGCCGCCAAGTCTTGATTGCCTTGCTGTTGGCTGTCGCCGCTGCATCGTCAGCAGCGACAGTGCTGATCGTCAATTACCGAAACACGGGAATACCTGCGCTCACCGAGGAGCAGCGCGCCGTCAGGGAAAAATTCTTCGGCTCCGAGAAGGAGCTGCCGCCGATCACGGAAGGTCAGGAGATGCGCCCAAGATGGTGAAGGTAACTGTCGCACGCTCGTTCCTGATTACAGGTCTCTTTTTCCTCGCCTATGCTGTTCCTGCATTCGCGCAGGAGGGACAGGTCCTCACGGAACTGGAAAACCAGGTCTCGTCTGCTGCGAAGGGGTGGGAGACCACCATCATGGAGGCGGCGAAATCCCTATTCTGGATTCTTGCAACGATCGAGATCGGCATTGCGGCCGTCTGGTTGGCGATCCAGTCAGCCTCACTGGACAGTTGGTTCGCCGAACTGGTGCGGCGGATCATGTTCATCGGGTTCTTCGCATTCGTTCTGACCCAAGGTCCGACCTTTGCGCGAGCAGTGGTCGACAGCCTTTTCCGGATTGGCGCCGGCGGTGGTTCAGCTTCGCCTGCTGAGGTGTTCGATGCTGGCATCCGCGTCGCCTCCCAAATGTCACAACAAGCACAGTTCGGGGTGTTCGAAGACAATGCACTCGCGATTGCCGCCGTTCTCGCCATGGGCATCGTTGTCATCTCCTTCTCGCTGGTTGCAGCTATTTTCGTGTCGGTCATGGTCGAAATGTATGTCGGCCTGCTCGCCGGCATGATCATGCTCGGGCTGGGTGGTTCCTCCTTCACGAAGGACTTTGCCATTCGATACCTGGTGTATGCCTTTGGCGTCGGCATGAAGCTCATGGCATTGGTGATGATCGCCAAGATCGGATCGAACGTCCTGCTTGGTCTTGCCCAGGCGCCTACTGCCTCGTCGGATCAGTTCGTCACGACCCTGGCGATCGCCGGTATTTCCGTCGTGGTCTTCATCATCGCCATGTACGTCCCGAACATCATCCAGGGCGTCGTCCAGGGCGCATCGGTTTCCGGAGGAATGGAAGCGATCCGCCACGGCGGGCAAGCGGCGTCTTTTGCCGCCGGTGCTGGCTTCCTCGCCGCCGGCGCTGCCGGCGCGGGGTTTGCGGCGGCTCAAGCCGCACGAGCTGGCGGTTCATCCGTTGCAGGTGCTGCTCTTCGCGGAGTGGGCGCGAGCTTCTCTTCCGGCGCGCAAGCAGCCGGTTCAGCCGCGAAGGAAAAGGCAATCGGCTCTCCGGGCGCTTATGCCGGGTCCATTCTCGGACTTGCCAATGCCAAGCTCGATGAGCATCGCGGCGGTCATAGCACACCGAAGCCTCCTCCCGAACGCAACGACAAACCGTAATCGAGACAAGGGAAGAATAAATGGCAGCGAACCGCGCCCCGGAAAACCCGTATCTTGCCGCCCGCCAGGAATGGAGCGAACGCTATGGCTCTTATGTGAAGGCCGCAGCCGCATGGCGCATTGTTGGTGTCCTCGGTCTGGTCATGGCCGTTATCGGCTTCAGCTACGCGATGTATCTGAGCACACAAGTGAGGCTCGTACCTTACATCGTTGAGGTCGACAAGCTCGGAACCGCAGTCACGGCAGGTTTCCCCGAGCAGATCGAGTATGCCGATGTCCGCGTGGTGCGCGCCACACTCGGCAACTTCGTCACAAGCTTTCGCTCGATCACGCCGGATGCGGTGGTGCAGAAGCAATATATCGACCGCACCTACGCCCTTCTTCGCACGTCCGATCCATCGACGGAGAAGGTCAACGCCTGGTTCCGAGGCAATTCTCCGTTCGAGAAGGCGAAGGCTTCGACAGTTGCCATCGAGGTCAACAACATCGTCGCGCTTTCGAACCAGACCTATCAAATCGACTGGACGGAATATGAGCGGGACCGCAAGGGCAAGGAAACCGGCACGAGGCGGTTTCGCGGAATCGCGACTGTGACGCTCACCACGCCACAGGATGAGGCGACGATCCGCCTCAATCCGATCGGCCTTTATGTTCGGGATTTCGATTGGACGGCACAGCTTTAAGGGCAGGGGATTCTCAATGCACAGAACACGACTACTGTTAGCAGCCGCCGGCTGCATGGCCGGGCTCGTCCTTGCGGCGGGCGCACATGCGCAGAGCATGACGAGCAACGAAGTAAAAGGAACGAATCTTTCCAGGAAATGGCGCGGCACACCGGGGCTGGTCACGACAGGTCCGGACGGAAAGGTCATCTTTCTGTTCGGCGAGACCCAGCCGTCCATCATCTGCTCTCCACTACAGGTCTGCGACATCGAACTTCAGGGTGGCGAGATCGTGCGAGACGTGCTTGTCGGCGATACGGTGCGGTGGAAGGTAGAGCCGGCAACGTCGGGTGCGACAGGCGGACAGGCGATCCACCTCATCGTCAAGCCATCGGAGCCAGGCCTTCTCACCTCGATGGTCGTGACCACGTCACGGCGCACCTATCATATCCAACTCAAGTCTCATCCAAGCCAGTACATGGCGCGCGTCGGGTTCGAGTATCCGGAAGATGTTTCCACCAAACTCGCCGACATCAATTCCCGTCTCGAAACGGGCGGCATTCCAGGCACTGCGCCGGACAAGCTGAACTTCTCCTACACGGTGAGCGGGAGTGCGCCCTGGAGGCCGAAGCGGGTCTATTCTGACGGGGTGAAGACCTACATCCAGTTTCCGAAGTCGATCTCCGGTCAGGATGCACCAGTGCTCTTCGTCGTCTCTGGCGGTCAAAATCGCATCGTCAATTACCGGATGAAGAACGACATGATGACCGTCGACTATGCGATCGACAAGGCGATCCTCGTTTCGGGTGTCGGTTGGCGGCAGCAGAAGATCACCATCCGGCGGGGAGGCTGAACCATGCACCAGCTAGTCGCATTTCTCGCCGCGGCCGCCTTGCTTTCCGGTTGCCAGACGCCAGACGACGCGCTGACCACCAGCTCCACGCCGGTGGCCGTCACCGGACCCGCCGCGAGCGCAATCGCCGGCGACATGGCAAGCCGCTTGGCTGAACAGATCGGCCCGGCTGGCGGTGCCGCCACGATTAAAATGGAGACGGACACATCGGAGTTCGCATCCGCCCTCAAGGCGGCGCTGAAGGGGTGGGGCTACAAGGTCGTTACGGACGGCAAAGTCGCCAAAGACATCAGGCCGGTAGAGCTTGCTTATGCAATCGACGGTTTCGACGAACAGGTGCTAGCACAGGTATCGACGCCTTCCATCGCTCTTGGCCGCGCTTACACGCCGACAGCAGCCGGCGCGACGCCGGCCAGCCCCCTTTCGATCATGCAGCGCAACTGACGGAGATTAACATGGTCCAATCGCTCCAGCTTGGCACGTCGAGCCAAGCCGACGATCAGCAGGGCATGCGGCGGCTCAACCGCCTGCCGATCATCGTCGCCATCATCGTCATCGTGCTGTTCGTCGGCGTGGTCGTGATTGGTCTGTCGCTGCGCGGGCTTTCTTTCAATCGTGGCGATATCGAGGGTGCTTCCAACAGCCCTGCGGCCAGTTTCGGTGACCAGCTAAAAAGGGGTGTCACGGATGGCATTATCGGTGAGCCAGAAAAACAGGAGGTGTTTCAACCGACACCTGTCGTGGTGGAGAATAAGGAAAAGCAGGAACCGGTCGTCGAACGCCAATCAATGGAACGACAAGACCGCCGACAACGGCTCGAATCTGAAGAAGAGTGGAAGGCTCGCCTGAAGCGAGAGCAGGATGAACAATATATCCGCGAGGCCCAGCGCCAACGCAGGGCGCGTCTACAGGCTCGTGCCATGGCGCTCGATTCGCCGCTGAAGGTAGACGTCTCCGACGTTGAGAAGGCTGCAAGCTCCACCAACGACACCGGCCGCCAGCCGACAAATATCGCAGCAAACAGTGCCTCAGACCTTTATGCTGCCGCCATGAAATCCGGCCTGATAGGACAGGACGTCGATCAGAACGGGCAGACATCGAAAGAGGACTTTTTCAATCAGGACATCAAAGATCTCGGCTACCTGCCGAACCAGGTGGTGCCACAGATGTCACCCAATGAATTGAAGCGCGGTTCGGTCATCCCGGCGACATTGATCACCGGCCTCAATTCCGACCTGCCGGGGCGCATTGCCGCTCAGGTCAGCCAGAATGTCTACGATAGCGCAACCGGCTATCGCCTTCTCATCCCGCAGGGCGCAAAGCTGTTCGGTCGCTACGATTCCAAGGTCTCATTCGGCCAGGAACGTGTTCTCGTCGTCTGGACTGACCTCATTTTCCCGAACGGGTCTACCCTGCAGATCGGTGGCATGGCGGGCACCGACGCCGAAGGATATGGCGGCTTCCAAGATAAGGTCGACCGCCATCTTTGGAGGACCTTCGGTTCCGCAGCCTTGGTCGCAGTCATCGGGACGGGGATCGATATGTCGATGCCCGAGAGTTCGACGCTCGCGACGCAGGTTACCGCCTCGGATGCAGCACGACGGAATTTTGCCGAGTCATTCGGCCGGGTAGCGGAAGAGACGATCTCGAAGAATCTAAACGTTCAGCCGACAATTCGCATCCGGCCGGGCTACAAGTTCAACGTCCTGGTCGATCAGGATATTGTTTTTCCGTCTGTCTATAGCGGCCGCTAACCAGGTAAAGGATCCTCAGATTTTCGCGACATCACTGAACGTCGCAAGGTCATTCCGCGTGGCGACGCAGGTGTGACTAAAATTCTCTACAAAAATCATCGTCTTTAGATCAGAAAGAGTTGAATACTCGGCAGAGGTGAATAGACCTAAGCGAGGCAACGAACGTGGATCTGCTTCGCGTAGAAGCAACTGCCGTATCGTCCAATGTCCCATGTGGCTCCGGCTAGCCGAACGGTGGCAACCGGTACCTCGCGGCGTCAGAACGGCGCGACGAGTGGGAGGCTTGCACCGTCGCAAAAGGAGAAAAGTTAGTGGACGGTGACCTTCGCTCTCTCATCGATATGACAGAAGCCGCGCATGATGAACGTATGATCAAAAGTGCTCTGAAGACCTTTGCGCACGCATGTGGCTACGAGCGTTTTGCTTATCTGCAAACTGAGGGGTTGGAAATCCGCACATTCAACTCCTATCCGGAGGAATGGCAGGGCGTTTATCTCGAAAACCAGTACTCCCGCATCGACCCGGTCGTTACGGAAGCCAAGCGTCGCATGGAAATGTTTTCCTGGACGGCCGACGATTGGCCCGCTCGTGGAACCTCCGAACTCAGGCGTTTTCGGGACCAGGCGATCGATTACGGCATTCGGAGTGGGGTGACTATACCCGTCGAAGGAAGTTTCGGGTCGACGATGATGCTGACGTTTGCATCCTCAGCGCAGACGGCTGACGTTAAAAAGCTGCAGGATGCGCAAAAAGCGATCCAGGCAGTACTGGCGATCCACTACCGCCTGAAAATCATAGCTGCGACGACGATTGTCGCTCCGAAACGGTTACTTTCACCAAGAGAAGCAACGTGCCTAATGTGGGCGGCAAAGGGCAAGAGCGCTCCGGAAACCGCAATGTTGACAGGGATCAATCCGAGGACAGTGCAGCACTACCTCGATAAAGCGCGCGAAAAGCTCGAAGCAGCAACCGTTCCGCAACTTGTCGCGATCGCCAAAGATCACGGTCTGGTATGAGCGTCAGGCTTCGCCATCTGGGGCAACTTTAGGGACGTAGCCAAGCGCATCGATGATTTCCGACAACAACTCCTGCTGGGCTTCGGATTTTTTCTGACGTGCGACATACTCATCCTGCAGGCTTTTGAGTACGGCGGCGGAGACCGACGGATCGGCGCTCGCGCGAGTCCATTCCTCATAGACAGCCTCATCGGCGGCAATAAGATGGCGGTGCTCACGGATCGCAGCAACTGCCAGCACCTCTAGTTCTGACTCTTCCATCAAACTGTGGCGAGATGAGCCCACATCGTTCATCCGCTTCTCCCTAACTTCATTCTGCTGCCCGAACCTAAGGCTGCGGCCTTATTATATCGGTTGAGCGCCATCACAATATCCGCTGAGCATCATCTGGGTCCTGTGCAATTCATCTCGCGCCTCTCCATACCGACGTCGAAGAGTGCAGGGACTTGAACGACACTGTCTTGCTTATTTGCTCAAAAGGATTCGACCCCCGCTTGTGCTGTAGAGAATACTCCGTGGTAGGAAACTCATCAAGCCGCTGTTCTCCGGATCATGGAGATTCGAGAGGTATTTGCGCGTAATTTGCGAGCTGCACGGCAGGCTAAAGGCTTGTCCCAGGAGGAACTCGCCCATCGCGCGGACATCGATCGCACCTACGTCAGTTCGCTCGAGCGTAGCGTCTACAATGCAAGCATCGATGTCGTTGACCGTTTGGCGACAGTCTTGGGCATCGAAGCCTGTGAGTTACTGAAACGGCCCCCGGAGGAGTCACAGATGCCAACCGCCGAGCTTGACGACTAAGAGAAGTTGTCCTGCCGACTGACGGGTTCATGCCCGGCCGGCAATGCTTCCACGTCAATTGGCTAGGTCCGTCGGCAAGGCTACATCTTTACTCTTGACGACCACTGGATTTGTCAGCTCTCGAGCCAATCGAGGCAACTATTCGTGGTGAAGAATTCACAAGGCGATGATGGCTTTCTCGGCTTTAGGGATTGTGATACAAATCCTAGGATAATAGATCCAATTCTCCGAGCTTTTATATCAATGCCCAGTCCCGTCACGCAACGCCAAATTGCCCGCACCGTGCTAACTGAGCGCGGAATAGCACGTTTGGTGGAACTGCGGAACGCAGGTGTGACGGCTGCCACCATGAGCCGAATGGAACGAGATGGTGAAGTGCTCCGGCTTGCCCGCGGTCTTTATCAACTTCCTGATGCGCAGCTCGACGTCAACCACAGCCTGGCGGAGGTTGCCAAACGCGCACCCAAAGGCGTTATCTGCCTCGTTTCGGCACTGGCGTTCCACGGCCTGACAGATCAGCTCCCAGGACAAATCTGGCTTGCCATAGGCCGTAAGGACTGGGCTCCGAAACTGGACGGCCCCGCTATGCGCATCGTGCGTTTCACAGACGGCCTTCTCAACGAAAGCGTCGAACCCCATGTCATTGAAGGCGTTCCCGTGAGGGTCTTTGGAATTGCCAAGACAATTGCCGATTGCTTTCGCTATCGCAACAAGATCGGCCTTTCGGTAGCGATAGAAGGGCTGCAGGAGGCGCTGCGGCAACGAAGGGCTACTCCTGGCGAAATCGCCAACCAGGCCGAACGCGGTGGCGTCGGATCGGTGATCCGGCCGTATCTCGAGGCGCTGACCGCCAATGGCTAAAGAAATCAGAAACGTCGGCGCCTCGGTGCGCGCCCGCCTGTTGCAACTCGCCAAGGCAAGCGGGCAAAGCTTCGATCTGGTCCTGACGCGTTTTGCTCTTGAACGGTTATTGTTCCGGCTTAGCCAGTCGCCCCACGCCGGTCGCTTCGTTCTAAAAGGGGCGATGTTGATGATGAGTTGGTTCGACAATCCGCACCGAGGCACGCGCGACCTCGATCTTTTGGGTTTCGGTGATCCGAGTCCGGACCCGATGCTTGAGACATTTCGGGAAATTCTGGCGCAAGAGGCCGACGATGGCGTTACGTTCGACGCTGATACGCTGCATGTGGATCGTATTCGCGAGGCATTGGATTATGGTGGGCTCAGGCTGCGGGTGATCGCTTCGATCAGCGGAGCCCGGATTAACCTGACGATCGACATCGGTTTTGGCGATGCGCTTGAGCCTGGGGTGGAGGTTTTGGATTATCCTTCCATGCTCGATTTTCCGATGCCGCGGCTTCGGGCCTATGCGCGAGAAACGGTCATTGCCGAGAAGTTCCAGGCAATGGTGATGCTGGGGCGAGTAAACAGCCGCATGAAGGATTTCTACGACATCTGGATCCTCAGCAGTCTTTCGACTTCGGCGATGATCGGCTGGCGTGCGCAATAGCCGCTACCTTTGATCGCCGCGAGACATCGATCCCCATTGACCTCCCCGACGCCCTAACGGACGCCTTTGCCAAGGACCAGCAAAAGCAGCGGCAATGGCGAGCTTTCGTTGAAGGCGTTGCACACAATCCTGGCGATCTGACAGACGTCATCGCGGAGATTGCCACATTCCTGATGCCGCACGCGGTTGCGGCTGCGAGGCTGGACGAATGAGCGGTTTGGTCGCAACCACGCGAGTTCATGGCTCAGCGAACAGAAATCAGATCCTGTCGGGTTTTTTATCGGGCAACTCCATAGCTGGAACCCGTCAGTATGCGGTTTCTTACTGGCTCGCCGCCATTACAACCACGGACCAGGCATCTGGAAGCACAGTAATTTCATGCTTTGGAGCCGCGCTAAATTCTGGCTTGGCCGGAACATGCCTCGCCAATGCGAGGTGAACTCAACGCTATTGCTGACCACCGATGCGGGAAAGATCGATCCGTATCCCCGCATGCCTAACATCCTGCATCGTCTCTGGCTGTACGTCTTTCGGCGTCGCTTCCTCGCCATGCACTAACTCGGCGGGACGCGTCTGATCGCTTTGCTGCGGCGCTTCGATGGGTATGCCAGGATCCTCCGCCTGAAACACGCTCACGCCCTCGAACTCGCCGGTTTTCCATGCGTAGACTGCATCATCAAAAATCTGCGGGAAGACATCTTTGCTCGTGGGGTTGCCATACCATTTCGCAACGATCCTCAGAACCTTGGCGAACATCGCCGTGCCTTTGCGGAGGTTCTGGCAAGGATCGACGAAATCAGGCTTCAAATCAGCGGGCTCCTTGACTCCAACCCCAGCAGGTAACTGAGTCAGACCGACTCGGACGACCGCCTGACCAGCGTATTGGCGCATGATCGCCATCGCCTCCTCAGTCGATGTGGCTTTCGGAACGAGTATTAACCGGCCGCCCGATTTGACAGTGACGGCGAGGGGATCATCCGAGCCCGCGGCCGTCACGAATTGCTCGATGATCGCGGGCTTGAGAGAAGGGTCTGCACATTCGTTTATCAGGGCTGCGTCGATCATGGTGTCTCCTGGGCACTCAAGTGTTGAAGGCAATAACAAGCGGCTTGGCGAAGAGCTTTGCCCAAGCCGTGGCAGTAGTCCGCTGGATGGCGACGATCGACGTCCCATCGGTCCACCAACCGTTCCCGACGGCAATGATGAAGCCCGGATCGTGCAGCATTGACTGAAGCACCGGCCAAACGATCAGTTGCTCGTAGCAGATCAATGGCGCCGCGCGGCCGGCACCGATCGGGACGACCGGGTTCGCAAAAAAATCCGCCCTGGCACCGCCACTCTCCCCGACCAAGAAACGCCACGGCTGCCACATCGAGCCGGGAACCGGCATGCGTTCGCGATAGAGGATACGGGCGCCCTTCCTGTCGATCGCGACGACGACATTGTCGTAGCCCCTGGGGTCGATCATCGCGGCGCCGGTGATGACTGTGACATCACCATCGCTGAAAGCGCCTGTCCAAAACCGCTCCACGGTCGATGTCCAGTAGCCAAGTGCACTTTCCGGCAGCACCACATATCGGGCACCATCGCTGACCGCATTCCGCACCGTTGCGATCAGGTCACGCTGGCGGTGAAGATCGACGTCCCGACCGAGCGAAGCGCCCAATTCGAGGTCGACACCGCGCCAGCCATTGGGTAGATGCGGCTCGGTCCACGATGCGGCGGACCACAGCCAAAGGCCTGCGAAGGCGATGGCGACAGCTGGCCAAATGCGGGCTGCGAGGCCCGCGAGGCCGGCTGTCATGAAGCCAAGGCCCCACCATCCCCATCCCGGGAACAGAACACCCGCCGCCGTGACAGGATGCGCCCAGCCTGTGATGCCGAATGGTGGGATGGCCATGATGACGGCCGCAAGGAGATAGCGAGAAGGACGAACGCGCGTGTTCTTTGTCCAGAGGACAGCATGCACCACCACAAAGCTCAAAGAGGCGCACAGCCAGAGCAACAAGCCCGGCCAGATATCCGACGAATAGAAGGCGGCCACGCCTTGCGGCAAACCACGTGACGCGGCCAGGAAATATCCGGCGGAGGCAAGTGCCGCCACTAATCTCGTTTGCGCGAGCGACCAGAGAATTGGAAATCCCAGCGCGACGGGTAGAAGCAACACATGGCCGCTCCAGCCCACGACGCCGATCGCGATCGAAGCGAATATCAGCAGCGCCGGCCGAAGGTAATCACGGGACATAGGTGAACACCTCCTGCGCCAGCCCGAAAATGCCGGAGATCGGCACTGGGCCAAAATATCGAGAGTCGTAGGAGCCGGGGAATGAGGAATGCAGGAAGACATATCCTTGCGGGACGATGCCGCTCGGAAAGGGCGTCAACGGCCGGCCTTTTCCATCTCGTAGTGTGAGACTGGAAGAGACAACCACCCGCCCATCCACGCTCACGCTGGCGCCGATTTCGGCATTTTGTCCTGCTACGGCGATCACCGTCTTGATCAACGGTGCGACGCCGCCCGGGCAGAAACCAGAACGGAAATAGCCACGCGCTCGTGCCTCCCGCATTTCCGCGGTTGCCGGTGGGCAGATGAACACCAGATCATTGACAGCAACGGGGCGATGGAGCGGAACGATACGCCATACGCCGAGTGGCTCGCTCGGCGTCAGATTGATGCGGTACCCGCCGGCGAGGCCGGTGCCGATCGCCAGTATGACGACCAATGCGGCCATAAAAATGATTCCAGCCGCTCGTCGTTGTTGTGCGGTCATCGCCCGCCGCGTTCCAGCTCCCGCGGTCATTTCAGCGAGAAGCCTTGGCTCTTCGTCTGACGCAGTGTCTCGGCCTGCTTCAGCGCTTCGGTCGTACGCTCATGAGAGCTAAGTTGCTGGACCGTGCGCATGGAATTCCACGCGGACTGGACCTCGGCCTTCTGGCCAGCCGTCATGCCCGATGTGACGGTCTCGAAGGTCTTGCCGCTCGTGTCTTTCGCAGCCAGAGGCAGGAACGTCCGTTCCCCGAAACGTTCGGAAACCGCCTTCGCGAAACCTTCGAGTTCGGCCTTCACCATTCTGTCGGCCAGAGCATATTCGAGGCCAGCCGGAAGATCGTTGCGATCGATCCCGTCGCGCACGCGTTCGAGCGTTTGCTTGGCCGCTGGAGAGAGTGCCGGGATGTCGACGGATACCTTGAGGCGGACCGCGCGCTCCTCCGTCTCATGTTTGAATTCGGCCTCGGCCCGCTCACGAAGGTAGCGTTCAAGATTTCGGGCGAGCGCCGGTACATTGGCGAGCGCTTTTTCCCGGTCCTGCTTGTCGCCACGGCTGGCGAGAAGACCGGTGTTGCCCTTGAGCGCGCCAAAGCTCTCTGGCTCGCCGGCAATCCTTGCCAGGGTGGACTGCGCGACCGACTGGTCCTTCAACATCGTATCGACATTGATCGCCTTGAAGGCAGCTTCCGGCTTCGCGTAGACGAGCTGGAAGCGGGTCGAGACGTCCTCCCATTGCTTCTTGAGCCCGGGATCGGCGCCGAGCTTGTCCTCGACAGCCCGCTCAAGCGATTTCGGGAAGGTGGTGATGCCTGATACCATGGGCTTGTCCTCCTTGATGGCGTTCGGGATCGATTGGTTGTTGCTACCGCGAACCAGTCCACGCGCAGCGCCGATGGCGGCTAGACGGGCACCGAGATCGGCGAGCTTTCGTTTCTGCCGGACGGTCCATTCGAGCCGATCGCGAGCGATCGTGCGGGCGACATTCATGACGTGCAGGCCTCGCGCCTCGGCAAAGCGCAAGGCTTGGCCGTACGAAGAGCTCTTCTCGTAATCGAGCGTCGTCTCCTTGGCGTTCCGGCGCGACAGGATCGGGATAAGGCCACCGGATTTCGCGAAGGAGCGTCGGCCGTAATAGACGGCGAGATCCTCGCGATGGCGTGTCATGGCGACATAGGTGAGATGGCGATCTAACGAGAGGGAAGCAAGCACCTTCACCCGGTCAACGGTCGCGCCCTGGCTCTTGTGTATCGTCGTCGCATAGCCGTGGTCGAGATTGTTGTAGAAACGTTGCTCGACCGTGACCTGCCGGCGGTGCTCACCTTCACCAACCTCGGCAACGATACGATTCCTGGATGCCTCGACGACCTTGCCAAGCATGCCGTTCTTGACGCCAAGGCTGCCCTCGTTCTTGAGGAACACGATCTGGTCGCTGGTGGCGAACATGCGGGTCCCTTGCTCGGTCTTGAAGGCAAACCCGTTCGCGACGACGCCACGCTCGACCAGCTTGGCGCGGGCCATATCGTTCAACATCCGGACGTCGCGGCGAAGGTGCGCGAGGATCAGGCTGGTCTTCGATGGATCGTAGCCGTGGTTCCAATCGGCAATGAGACTTTCGACCGCCTGCGCCTTGAGGTCCAACCCCCTGACGTGCCCATGTCCGCGATAGGCATCGACCGCTTTGCCGACATTGCCGCGCGCCAGATCGAGCGAGGCGCCGCGCATCCATTGCTGGCGCTGACGATAGATCGTCTCGAGTTCGGCATAGCCGATGCGATCGGCAATGGCGCGGAAGGCGGCTCCCGCCTCGATCGGCTGAAGCTGTTCGGGGTCGCCGACCAGAACCAGTTTCGCACCGGCCTTGGTGACGGCTTCGACGAACAGAGCCATCTGCCGTGACGACACCATGCCGGCCTCGTCGAGTACGAAAACAGTCTTGTCGTCGAGCTGGTTGCGACCCTGGTTCCAGCGAAGCTCCCACGACGACAGCGTGCGGGAAACGATGCCAGCTTCCTTCTCCAAACCTTCAGCGGCTTTGCCAGCCAACGCTCCGCCGACCACACGATAGCCGGCCGTTTCCCACGCCTCGCGCGCAGCCTTCATCATCGTCGTCTTGCCGGCGCCGGCGCGGCCGATGACAGCGGCAATCCGCGTGGCCCCGGCGACATGCTCGATCGCCGTTCGCTGCTCGTCCGACAGACGGGAATGGCGCGCAAAGGTCGCCTCCAGAACCGCCTCGCGCACACCATGAGAGGCGCGACCGGAGAGCCAGATCGCGCGATTGGCCATCTCGGCTTCAAGGCGGATCATCTCGCGCGTGGTGTACTTCGCGGATGTCCGACTACCTGTCGCAAAGTTGATTCGCTCGCGTTCGAGCCTGAGCGCTTCTGGACTTTGCAGAATGCGGACCATCAGACTTTGGAACAGAACGACATCGTCGATATAGCGATACAAGACCTTCGCAACATCGCGTTCGTCGAAGACGCTCTTCTCCCGCGTGATCAGGTCGAGCACGATCTCCAGACGACGCTGGATGCGCCGCGCGTTCTCGCTGCGGCGCGCCTCCTGAAGCTCAAGGCGCTCAAGTTTGGGAGTCGAGGTCTCCGACTTGTGGTCGGATTGCTTGGCCTTGCGCTCGATGGCTTTGGCGCCGACACCGAGGTGAATGGTTGGCTCGAGGTCGATACCCTGCTTTTCGAAGGAACGGCCATCAATGCGGATATCGAGGCCGGCAAGCGCCAGATGTTTGTTCTGGCAGGCAAACCAACCGTCGCGAAACGCGTTGAAATCCTCAGTGCTACCGGCCCACAGCTGATAGACGATTTTACCGGCGTCATTTCGGATTGGCTTGCCGTCCGGGCCGAGCACCGCGACCTTCTTCGAACCGAAACCGTCTTCGGTGAGCGGCCGCAATGTGGTCATGAGGTGGACGTGAGGATTGCCGGGGGCGTCGTGATAGACCCAGTCCGCGACCATGCCCTGCGCGGTGATGTGGCCCGCCACAAAGTCGCGCATGAGCGCGATGTTCTGCTCGGCCGTCAGCTCGAGCGGCAGGGCTATGGTGACGTCCTTGGCGAGCTGCGCGTCGGATCGCTTCTCGAAGCCCTCCACTTTGTTCCAGAAGGCCTCGGATGCGCCGGCGACCGACCGATCGGCGATCATTGCTCGCAGCCACGCCGGCGCATCGGCGGGGATGATGAACTCCTCGTGCAGAAGGCCTTGCTTTCGCGTGTAGTCGATCGTCCGGGCTTCTCGCTCAAACTCCATCTTGGTGCAGTGCCGGTAAGCGGCCGACAGGACGGCGCTGCGGCCGGAGCCACGGGCGACGACGCTGACGGAGAAGTGAGGGACGGCCACGGCGGAGTTCTCTCCCGGTTGCGAACGAAATCAAAGGGTTCGTGGGGAGCGGCGGCCACCAGGCTCTCTCAGCAACACGTCGCGCCAGCGACGTATAATTGCGCCCTTGGAAGCCGCTCCTTCGGAACGGCCGGGATCATTCCCGAAAGCATCGCCCTTGGCGATTGTAGGATTCACAGTAGTGCGTTCCGCACTCCGGTCCGAAAAACTGGGTTCGAAAGACAAGCTTTCGCACCCAGGGAGACAGACGGACATGAAGAAGCCATCCGCGAAACTTCGCGACGAAATCGCCAAGCTGCAGGAACAGCTCAAGATCGCCGAGACCCGGGAAGCGGAACGCATCGGACGGATCGCGCTCAAGGCGGGCCTTGGCGAGATCGAGATCGACGAGGCGGAGCTTCAGGCAGCGTTTGAGCAACTGACCAAGCGATTTCGCGGAGGGCAGGGCGCTACGGCCGGAAAAGAAAGGGGAGGGGCAGCCGTCGTCTCGCAGCAAACCGCGCCGGTCACGTCTGGCGCGGGCGCGGGCAGCGCTGGCGAGGCTTGAACGCATGGCGAGGACGATGACATCCGACGCCCGCAAGAAGGACACGCGAGAAAAGATCGAGCTCGGCGGACTGATCGTCAAGGCCGGTCTGCGCTACGAGAAGCGAGCGCTGTTGCTGGGCGCGCTGGTCGATGCAGCGCGCCGCATCAAGAGTGACGATACCGAGCGGTCCAGGCTCACGGCAATCGGCGTGGAGGCCTTCGGCAATGACGATCAATAGGATTGCGCTCGTCGTCATGCCAGGGACGTTGATGATCCTGGTCGTCATCGGGATGACAGGGGTAGAGCAGTGGCTTTCCGGTTTTGGCAAGACCGAGGCCGCGCGACTGGCATGGGGGCGGGCGGGCATCGCATTGCCCTATGTGGCCAGTGCGGCGATCGGAATTCTGTTGCTGTTTTCGAGCGCCGGTTCGATCAATATCAAGCAGGCAGGTTGGGGCGTCGTCGCGGGATGCAGTGGGACGATCTTGATCGCAGCCATTCGCGAAACAATGCGCCTTTCCGCTTTCATGACAGTACCCGCCGACAAGACGGTCTGGGCCTTTCTCGATCCGGCGACGTCGATCGGCGCGAGTGCGGCGCTCTTATGTGCCTGCTTCGCGCTTCGCGTCGCGCTCATCGGCAATGCGGCATTCGCAAGGGCCGAGCCAAAACGCATTCAGGGCAAGCGGGCGCTCCATGGCGAAGCGGATTGGATGAAACTGACGGAGGCAGCAAAGCTGTTTCCCGATGCCGGTGGTATCGTCATCGGCGAGCGCTATCGGGTCGACAAGGACAGTGTCGGGAGCCAAGCGTTTCGCGCCGACAGCGCTGAGACGTGGGGCGCCGGCGGCAAGTCGCCGTTGCTGTGCTTCGATGGCTCGTTCGGCTCGTCGCACGGGATCGTCTTTGCCGGTTCCGGTGGCTTCAAGACGACGTCGGTGACGATCCCGACGGCACTGAAATGGGGCGGCACGCTGATCGTGCTCGATCCTTCGAACGAGGTCGCACCGATGGTCTCCGTGCATCGCGGCGGAGCCGGAAGGGATGTATTCGTCCTCGATCCAAGGAAGCCTGACATCGGTTTTAACGTGCTGGACTGGGTCGGTCGTTTCGGCGGGACGAAGGAAGAGGATATTGCCTCGGTCGCCTCCTGGATCATGAGCGACGGCGGAGGCGTGCGTGGTGTCCGTGACGACTTCTTTCGCGCATCGGCGCTGCAACTGCTGACGGCGCTGATCGCCGATGTCTGCCTGTCCGGCCGCACGGACGAGCACGACCAGACGCTTCGGCAGGTGCGCATGAACCTCTCGGAGCCGGAGCCGACATTGCGCAAACGGCTGCAAGACATCTACGACAATTCGGGCTCGGATTTTGTGAAGGAAAACGTCGCAGCCTTCGTCAACATGACGCCGGAAACTTTCTCCGGCGTCTACGCCAACGCGGTCAAGGAAACACACTGGCTTTCCTATCCGAACTACGCAGCACTCGTATCGGGAAAGAAGTTCGCGACCAACGACATCGCGGCCGGCAATACGGACGTCTTCATCAACATAGACCTCAAGACCTTGGAGACCCATTCCGGTCTTGCCCGCGTCATCATCGGGTCCTTCCTGAACGCGATCTACAATCGTGATGGAGCGTTGAAGGGCAGGGCGCTGTTCCTTTTGGACGAGGTGGCACGCCTGGGCTACATGCGGATTCTCGAAACGGCTCGTGACGCCGGCCGAAAATACGGCATCACGCTGACAATGATCTACCAGTCGATCGGCCAGATGCGAGAAACCTATGGCGGCCGCGACGCGGCGAGCAAATGGTTTGAGAGTGCGAGCTGGATCTCGTTTGCTGCCATCAACGATCCGGAAACGGCCGACTACATCTCGCGACGCTGCGGCATGACAACGGTCGAGATCGACCAGGTGAGCCGGAGTTTCCAGGCAAAGGGATCATCGCGGACACGCTCGAAGCAGCTCGGCGCCAGACCACTCATCCAGCCGCATGAAGTTTTGCGCATGCGCGCCGACGAACAGATCGTCTTCACCGCAGGAAACGCGCCACTCCGATGCGGACGAGCCATCTGGTTCCGGCGCGACGACATGAAGGCATGCGTCGGCACAAACAGGTTTCACATGATCGGGGATACGCCAAAGCCTGCATGATCCAAGCCGGCGCGCGGTGCAACCGAGCAAGGCTGATCCAGGAAAAAGAAGAGTATCGGAGAAATCAGCATAGCGACGCCCGACGGGCGAGATTTCGGGAATTCTCGTTGCGTGACGGGAGGAAAACAGGGCAGCCGCAGGAGCCTCAACATAGTGGCCCGAAGGGGAGGCGGGATCGACTGCCCCCGCCCGTCGCGCACCATTTTGCCGGCCACACCGCAGCCCGGAGCCAAGCTCCTCCGTAAACGCAGATGAAACCGGGTCCGACATAGGTTGAGACGAAACGAGGGGATCGGAAAGTGGCGAAATCAAATGTGGTTCCGTTTAGAAAGCCGCCGAAGGCCGGAGGCGGTCGCGACCGGCAGCGCGCGGGTGGAGGACTGCTGAGATCTGGGCGGAACAGATGGCGTAAACGCTCGACGGCAGTTCTATGCACCGTGATCATTGCTGTTGGGGGTTGGCTTGCCTATGGCGGCGCCGACGTTCTCCCCGATCTCGCCACTTTGGCCAAGAAACCGATGACGGATTCATTGTCGACCGCATTTTCGATGTGCGACGGAAGCCATCGAGCGAACTGCGTCGTCGACGGCGACACATTCTGGTTCAACGGCGAGAAAATCCGCATCGCCGACATCGATACGCCTGAACTCAGCCCGCCCCGGTGCGAGGCGGAACGGATAAAGGGTGAGGCGGCAAAATCCCGCCTGCTGACGCTGCTCAACGCTGGAAAATTCTCGCTAGCGGCCGGGTTCCGTGACGAAGACAAATATGGACGCAAACTGCGAACCGTATTTCGTGCAGGCAATTCGCTGGGCGATGCCTTGATCAAGGAAGGGCTTGCCCGATCATGGGATGGTGCCCGACACGGCTGGTGCCAGGGCGGGTGACAGCCATCATCACCTTCCCTGCACGGGAGAGGGATAGGGGTTTGGGGAAAGGGAGGAGGGAACCGTCTCCCTTTCTCCCTGGGAGGAAGTTTGAAGGAGGGGCATTGCCCTTCCTTCATGGGGTGAGATCGAGAGGGGCGGCAGAGCCCCCCTTTCATAGCCGCTCCGCTCGGTCGATCCGGCTGGAGGGGCTCATGTGAATAGGCAAAGACCAGAGGCGACAAGCCGCCTCTGGTCTCGACCTCAGTCGCTCGGATCGAAAGGCTCTTTGTCCTCAAGGCCGGTGTGCCATCGTTTGTCGGACCACCGCGACGGGAGGTAGATCTCATCACCGCCGAAGTGCGCAATGATGATCTCGCTGGCCTCGTGGAACAAACCGAAATCGACCTTGTTGTCGACTGCCCAAAGCAGCGCTGCAGACAGAAACTCCCGCGAGATATCGGCGGGAAGATGCACTTCCGCATCGAAATTTCGGCGCAGCCGTTCAAGCCAATCCGGCTGTTGATCCGGCCGCTTCTGATCTTCTTCCACCACACGAGCGAATTGATGCTTTGTCATCAGAGTCTCCTTTTCGTTTTCTGACGAAAGGTGTCGGCACCGTAGTCCGTGAGGGGTCAGGGACCGCGGAACGCGGCCGCCCTGCGGCGAGCGGAGGAACCGATTTTCTCTGTGCCGCTTGCGGCGTTGGGAAAATTGGGGGGGCCGCGATGTCCTTGACGCCGGAACGGCGGGTGCAAAATGGGACGTCAGAGAGAGATAGAACCGCGTCCTGAAGGGACGCGACCGCTTGCCATCTCCGATGGCGACGGGAGGCTCCGGCTGTCTCCGGACAATGAGATTTCGCAGAGGCATGCTTCTTGCTGCGAGAGGATCGTAACCCGGCGGGGCGGAGACCGCGTGCGGGCTCCGGTCGCGGTGCGACCACAGCCGTGCGCCATCGGCGCCTCGCCCAAGCCCCATTCTTCACGAAAATGAATCGGTCGCATCTGTAGGATTCACATATGTCGTTGGACGTAGCGGCGCCGTGTGACGATCATGCCGGCATGATTTCGCAACCATACCAGCTCTATGTCGAACGAACGGATCCAGCCAAGAACATGGCGCGGTATTATGCCATGGAGATCGAGCAGACGATGTTCGGAGAGGCCTGCCTGACCCGGCGATGGGGACGGATCGGCAAGCGTGGACAGGAAAAGCAGCATGTGTTCGAACGGGAGGAGGAAGCGGTTCGCTTGTTCCTTGAGCTGTTGAAGCAAAAACGTGGTCGCGGCTATCGGCCAAAAACAACCTGCCGATATTCGCCGAGCTGACGATGATTGTGTTCCGCGTTCCAGCTGGTAGAGGAGGGGCCGCTGAAGCGGCCCACGGCGTGTTATTCGCGCCGGTTCCAGTCGGTCTCGAACGACGCCTCGATCTCGACGAAGAACGGAATCTTGATGGCCAGTTTCAGGCCGAGTTTCCCCTTGCGGAAGTAGTGACAGATCACCTTGCCGAGGGTGCGGAGCCGACGGCCGGTGGCGGTGAGGAACTGAGCGAGCTGTTGCACGGTATTTTCTCCTTTCAAAATGCGGATATCGCGGGGATAGGCCGCATGGCGGACAAGGAGGGACGCACCTGAAAGGACGAAACGAGAGTGAAGGACCTGCCGGCGCCAAGAATTTGGCACGCGAGGAGCCGCAATACGGCGGGGAAAATTCTGGCGCCGGCAGGTTGCGGGCGACGGACGGGATGCAACATCCCCGATGTCGATGACGGTAGATCGAAAGGAGAGTCGCAGCGGATCGCCCCTCTCGGGATCCTGGATGCCGGCGGTCCCCCAATGCTGGTGGTATGCCGCCCTCAGAAGGGCGGCTCGGCGTCGATGGAACCATCCTGTTCGCCAAGCATCATGATCAGCTCGGCCTGGGCGATTTCGAGCTCGGCTTCGATCTCGCGACGCTCGGCGGGCTCGATGCAAGCGTTCAGCTCGGCGCGCAGTTCTTCGATTTGTTGTTCGATCATCGTCATCTCCTTGATGTTTGAGAAAGATGACGCCCGCCGGCGTGGCGGTGGGTCAGGGTCAAGGATCGCGCATGCGACCGCCAGCGGCGGTGAGTGGGGGAGCCGAAATGCGCCGGCATTTTGGGGGAACCGCTCGTCCTTGAGGCTGTCCCGGCTCCACGGCACGATAGGCCCGATATGAGCAGACCCCCACTTCTCCGTATGGCACCCTAAAAGTCGGCCGCGGGCTCGACGCCCGTTGCCGGCTTTCTTAAAGCGGCCAGTTGGCCCCGCCTCGGTGGCGGGGCCTTGTTGGGATCTCAATCCCGATTGGGGCGGGACCAGATCAGCTGGTAGCCGTCCTCGCCTTCGACCTCGGAGAGCGTTGCGTAGATCGGGGCGGGGAAGCTCGGGTCGTCCAGCTTGACCGAGAGATAGTCGCGGTCGCTCTCGCCGGAGCGCTTCTGCCAAGCCGCACCCAGCTCGACATTGCCGGCGTAGATGCGGAAGTGCGGGCCCTTGTCGGAGGGGCTGTCGACGCGGGCGATGCGGGCCTTGACGTTGAGTGCGAGGGTGCGGATCGAGCCGGTGAAGCCGTTTTCGTTTGCGGTGAAAGTGCCGATGGTAGCCATTGTCTGTTCCTTTCGGTTGTTTCGGGCCGCGCCCTTCGCGGCCTCGATGGCTGTCGCAAGGATCGGGGACGATCGGACCGCACCTGGAAGGCCGTAATGAAATGGAGGGCGGTCGGGAGAAACTTTGTTGTCGCGCGAGGAATGCGAACGCAGTTCGCTGGGGAAGAAAGTTGCGGACGGCCGTTGCGGGAGAACGATCGAGGCGAAGCCGGTCTCCGATCAGACATGCCTCATCGAGCCCGCGGAGGGCGTGGCCTATGACAGCGGTGGAAGGAACTTGGTCATGGCCCTCGCCGTGCGTTGCCCCGGCAGAACAGCCCGGCCGCGAAGCCGTTCCCCAGGTCTCTAAAGCATAGCGTCGGCTTCGGATGCGACAAACTCGGCCGTCCGGGCAGTTGTCTCCTCTCATCAACGCAATATTGTCGGGCCGCGATTCGTCGCCTGGAGGATCTATGCGTCAGCAGACAAAGCCGTTTACCGTCGAAATCAAGCAGTCCCGAAAGCTGAAAGCCAACGATCGGAAACCATCGATCTGGGGGAGGCTGGACCTCACGTCCGATGAGCACGCGCTCGCGGAGAGAGCGCCGAAAGAGCTGTCGGCCGTTGCGGGTGACAATGACCGACCTTGACGTCTCCTACGCGGCCGCTCTCTCGTCGGCCTGAATGGGCTGGAGACCGTGCAGGAAGCTGACAGCACGCTGGGCATGCGCCGCAGCTTGGAAGATAGCCCGCTTGTCGTCAGATAGAACCTTCAGCCACGAGTCCAGGTAAGACGCATGGTCCGGCCGTGGCTCCAGCTCCGGTGCGATCCCGAGATCGGCGCATAGGAAGCAACTCCCGAGCTCCGCAATCAACTCTTCGCGAGCCCGCTCGGTCTTGTCCTTCGCATAGCGGCTAAGATCGCGATCGACGCGATCGGGGCGCGCAGTCCAATGGCAACTTTCGTGACTGAGCGTGGCCACGTAGGACGCCGCGTCTCGGAATGTCTCGAACGGCGGCATCTGGATGTGATCCGTGACCGGAGAGTAATAAGCCTGCGAGCCGCCATGCCGAATGACGGCGGCCGTGTTCCTGAAAAAGTGATCTGCGTGCTCGACGCGCTCGACAGGATCGAGCACCTGTGTCGGTCGGTGATGGTAGTGTTCGGGCAGCCTGTCGATCTGTTCGATGTTGAAGACCGTGTAAGCCTTCAGAAACGGGATCTCCCGGTCGACTTCTTCACCATCGCCGTCCGCCTCGGACTTGGTGAAGCGGCCGGCGAAGACGACCGTCGAACCGGTCTCGCCCTTGCGCACCGCCGCTCCCAGTTCGAGCGCCTGCTTGAACGTCATCCACGTGGGTGACGTGAAGCCGCGCGCCATTCCCTCCGACCATAACAGAAGAATGTTCATGCCCGAATAGGGCTGACCGTTGTGGCGCAGCGGCCGGGTAATCCGGCCATCCGTGTTGGCCGCGTGCCAGGGTTTCATCCAGGGTTTTACGCCCTTTTCGAGATCGGCAACAATTCTATCCGTGATCCGCGCATAGATGTCGGCGCGTTCGCCTTCGGCTTTCCTGCTCATGTCGTGATCCTCCGTTTGGAGGCCGCCCCGATCGCGGCCCCGTCGCGGAGGTCCGAAGGCAGGAGCGATCAGGTGGTCGGCCGCACCGGAACGGCCGGAACGGAGTGAAGGACGGCAAAGCCGTTGTGGCAGACCGGCGGCTCCTGCAGGACCGCCGACAAGGACGAGGCCGCGTGGCGGGCAGGGCTCTTGTTTTTCCTTCCGTTGACATGGAAAAGGCCGGTCCCAAAGGAACCGGCCCAAGGATCAGTGAGAGGGAGATGGCGGAGCCGAAGCTCCGCCGGAAGCGCCTCAACCGAGAGCCGCCATCTGTGCCTCGGCCGCCTTGCGGTCGAGCGACTGGCCTGGATTGTCGACCGGGCGGTCGAAAGGCTTCCAGGCTTCGCCGATGACGTGGCGATAGGCTGCGACTGCGCCCTCGGCGGCCATCCGCAGCGCGTGGGACTGTATGCCCATGTCGGCAGCGAATTCGCGTTTGCGCTGGGCGGCGCTGTCGTAACCCACCGGGCCATCGAGATCCTCGTCGCGGGGATCGTTTGCCGATTTGGCGGTCGCGTCTCGGGCTTCGGAGACTGCTCGACTGTAGAACTGGCCGGCGCCGTGCGCCGAGCCGACATACGCACCGACGATACGCTGGAGATGGATCTGCATCGCCTTCTCACCGAGACCGTCCGAGAGGCTGTCGGCGGTCTCAATGATCAGGCGCTCGTGGAGTTCACGGATGCCATCGCTGTCGACTACAGCGGTTCCGAAACTCTCAGCGATCAGCATTGCCTGCGCAGTGTCCGGGCATGTGAGCCTGACCATTTCGAGGGTGGTACCCTTGCGGAGCGGCACGACGCGGGCGGCAGGTCGAGTGGTTGCGGGCTTGGCCATGGGATCTTCCTTTCGTGGTTTCACCGAAGCGGCTTCGGCCCCTGCCGGTCTGCCCTTCGATGCGGTCGACAGGAACCGGCTAAGGACGGGCGCTTTCACAGGTCCGGGACGGCCGGGCGAGCGAAACGGGTTTGCGGACAAGCGGGGTAAAGCCCTGCGAAGGACGCGAACCCGTTTTGCGAGGGAGGCTGCACCGGCCGCTTCGCGGCGCGCCAGCGGCCTTTAAACGACCGGCCGCCGGTTCAGACCGCAGCGAAAACGAAGGGCAGACCGGCGGGGGCGGGCTATGGCTCCGAACCCCCGGAGGAGAGAACCTCTTGCGAGCGACAGCCCGCATCCCTTCCTCCAGCTCGGACCGGCCGCCACGAAAGCCCCCATACGGTCGGACTCACGCCGCCGCACGCCCTGCGACGGTCCCCATGGCGTCGAGCAGTTCATCCGAACAGTCTGCCGGTGAAGTGCCCGGAGCTCGCGGCTGTGCTCGGCCTGTTCGAACATCCGTCCTTGAAATTCCGTCTCATCCGCAACGGCGCCATGATGCGAGTAGAAGTCGTCGCGCTTAAGCTCGGAAAGCGGCCGTGACACGCGCCAGGCGCTGATAGAGCCGATTGGGGCGAGGTCGTAAATCAAAGACGCGGACATGCGTATTCTCCTGTTTTGAGGTGAGGAAACAAAGCCGCCGCCGGTGATGGCCGGCGGCGGTATCGATCAGTACGGAGTTGTGGGGCAGGGTTACTCGGCCGCAATTCCGTAAGCGGTATCGGGATCCTCAGTGCCGGTGTCAGCGTCGGCTTCATCCAGCTCTTCGAGCTCGGTGTCGGCTGCGTTGCCTCCGACCTCGCCTTCCGGATCATGGGGTTTGTCGACCAATTCGGCTTCGATCGAGGGATCAGACTCACCGTCGGCACCGTCCTCGATGCCGCCCATCGGCCCGTCGGCGGGTGCATCGTCGTCATCGCCCCCATGCTCCATGTTCTTGGCCAACCATTCGCCCATCTTCACGTCATCGGGTGCGAAGAGGCCAGACGGATGCACGAAACCCTCTTCCTTGAAGTGCTCGACAAGGGCAGCCCGGGTGTCCCTGACGCGCGGGCGGGGAGCGACACTCCTACCGCCGCAGGACGCTTCCAGTGCCGGACGCGATAGGCACGCGAGGAATTGCTCCGTGCCCATGTTCGGAAGATAGGTGTCGGCGCCTATGGCATCGCCGGCGATCCGGGCGACAATGCCGCTGTCCGTGCGGTTGGTCCGCGCCGACAGTGCGTCGATCAGGGTCGACCTGGCCACGACACGAAGCGTATCTGTATCGAACTGCAGCTTGCCGCTTTCACCGATCAGCCGGACGGCGTGCCGGGCGAAACGCTTGGAGCCGTAGAGATGGTTGGAGGTTTCGGAGCCGGAATCGACCGAGACGTTCTGCCCGGCGAATGCGAGGACGAGCAGCGCCAAGAGGGTATCGTCTTCGATCGGCGCTCGTGCCAGTGCCTCGTGCAGAGCGTCTGTGCGGAAATCGCCGATCATGTCGAGGCCGTTTCGGGTCACGTCGGGACGGGTCTTCCCTGCAACGTCGATGGCCTCGTTCGTGTCCTCGCCGCCGGGCGCGGTCGGATCGCCCTTTCGCTTCGCCTTCTTGATCTCCGGCAACCGGAAATGGGCGGACTGCACCTTGCCCTCACGATCGAGATACATGGCGGTGCAATCGCCTTTGCCGGGCTTGCCGTAGATACGCTCCGCCTTCGGCGGCAATTGGGGTTGGCCCCAATTGTTGAGCTCGACGATGGAGCCCTCCTTGGGAAGATTGCTACTCATCCATTCCTGCTGCGCACCGAGGAATGCTTCGACGTTGGTGGTGTAGCGGTTATCCTCGTCAGCCGGTCCGAACAGGTCTTCTGCCCACTCGATGCCGTAGGCCCGGCGGAGATCATCGCCGAAACTCGCATCGCGCGCGAACATGCGGGTCTTGGTGAGGCCGTTGGCGATCGCCCACCAGGATGCTGTCTCACCCTTCTTCGGCTTGTGTGCCTTCCAGACTTCCTTCTGCTCGTCGAGTGACGCTGCGGAAATCGGGCGAAGCTGCTGCTCGCTCGGCATGTCGCCCTTGGCCATGTGATCTAGCATCGCAGGCAGCACATTGGCGAGCAGACGAAGCTTGCGGATCTGTCTGACCGGCAGGGCCAGCGCAATCGCAATAGCTTCCTCGGTCCAGCCGAGAGCAACGAGGCGCTCGATGCCGCGCCATTGATCGACGGGGTTGAGCGGTTCGCGCGCGATGTTTTCGATCATCGAACGCATCGCGCCATTATCGTTGGCCGCCTCGACGACGATAACATCGATTTCCTCGATGCCGGCGGCGATGGCCATGCGGGTGCGCCGGTGACCGGCTTCGATGACATAGCCGTTGCCGCCGGCTTCGGCGAAAATGACGGGCGGCTGGATGACGCCGACGGCCTTGATGGTCGCAAGCAGCAGCGCGTCGGCCTGGGGCGTCGACTGCGACTGGCGCGTATTGTCGGGATTGTCCTTCAGCGCACGCGGATCGACCTTCATGAGTTGCATGGGAGTGTTCCTTTCCGGGGATGCGGACGCGGCCTCCTGCCGGTCCTTCCTGTCTTCATTTTTTCCTGAAGACATCTCCCGGAGCGCAAAGCGGCCTGACCGGCGCAACTGCGGGCGAGCTGCCCTGCCGCGAAGGACAAGCGGGGCTAACAGCCTTGCGAAGTACGAGTGGCCGGGCTGCGTAGGCCGCGGTTGAGCGCCAGCGGCGACGGGAGGACCGATCTGCGACCGGTTTTTCTTTCACCCTCTTTCCTGTTTTTTCAGACGGGCGATCCCATGCGAAGGTCAGAATTCGGGTTGAGCGGGAACAAAAAAATGGGCCGTCGGAAGAACCGAGGCCCATGAAGTGTGAAGGTTATTTAACCTCCAGAGGGGAACAGCCGTTGCGGCGGCACTGGGAGGAGACCGCCATGTGCATCAGCTGTGTGCACTATGATGATATTTTGATCAGATGGAAAACATTTATTGTGCAATGCACCTATGCACATGCTGCACTGCTTCCAAAATCAGGCTGACTCCCTGGCAGAGGCCCCTGCCTCGCGCGCCTCGGCCGCGAGTTCCGCCTCAACCTCCCGGAGCTGGCGACGCTTTTCGGCCAGCTCACTCGCGAAGGTAAAATCGCCACCCTGACGGGACTGGTAGGAAGCAAGACGCCGGCGCGCTTCCTCCAGCCGCTGGCGATAGCGTTCCCGCTCCCCGTCGAAATCATCCAGCGCATGCTCGAGGCGGAAGACGGCGCCGATCGGCGTCACCGTGACGGCGAGATCGATCTCGTAGTCCGCGCCCGTGCGCTGAAGCATGGTGGTGTAGCGATAACCGTCAGACTTGCCGAAGCGCTCGCCATCGTAGACGAGATCGAAGCCACCAATGGAGGCGACGACGATCTCGCTCTCCTGTTGAAGCTGGACGAGGGTGAGGATTTCCTTCATCAGCGCGCGGCCGGCTTCCTTTCGCTCGTCGTATGAAACGCCTGTGACGGTCATCGTAAAGGCATCTCCCGCAGTCGGAACCAGCCGCGCGATGTCCTTGCCGATCTCGCCGATCCGCCGGAGCGATACCTCGATGTCGCGTTCGGCGTCCCGGACCTGGCGGCGCACCGCGAACAGGTCGTCATCATGGGCGGCGCGCAGCCGTTCGAGCCGAGCGATATCGGCTTCGAGCCCGGCCTTCTGCATCAGGCGCTCGTCGCCCGAGGCAATCGCCTTGGCCATGGCAAACTGGTTGGCCTGGCCCTCCCCAAGGTCGTCCAACCTGCGGATCGAGATGTCGCCGGAAAGGGCGGCGGCGATGAAGCGAGCCTTGCGCTCGTTGTTCTGCCACATCGCAGCATCAAGTGACCCTCGCGTGGCGTAGGCGAAGACGTCGACGACATCGTGCTGATTGCCCTGGCGTACGATCCTGCCCTCGCGCTGCTCGATCTGCGATGGGAGCCACGGCACGTCGAGGTGATGCAGCGCCTTCAACCTGAGCTGGGCGTTGACGCCAGTGCCCATGGTCTCAGACGAGCCGATCAGGAAGCGAACCTTGCCCGAACGGACGTCACCGAACAGTCGCTGCTTGGCCTCGGTCTTCTTGAAGTCCTGCATAAAGGCGATTTCCGACGCGGGCACGCCTAGGCGGATCAGTTCGTCACGAATCCAGCGGTAAGCGGAGAAGCCGCGCGTCTTCTCGACATTGATGGTGCCGAGATCGGAGAAGATCATCTGCGCCGCGCCTGGAAGTTCATAGGGCTTGCCGTCCGGACGAAGATAGGTGTTTTCGCTCGTTTCCGTCCAGATGCGAAAGGCGTTCTCGATGAGGAGATTGAGCTTGTTGTCCGGCTCGTCGTCGTTTGCCGGAATGACCAGGCGCAGGTCGATCGCCGCGTGTCGGCCGTCGGTGATGACGGACAGCAGGATATCGTCGCCGGGCTGCGCTGGCCCCTCTCGCATCTCAATCGCCTTGATGCGGCTGTCGAGGATCTGCTGATAGAGTTTGAAGGCCGGCGTCGGTTGCGCCGTCAGGATCTGCCGCCGTCCGGTCGAGACGTCCGGAACCTTGACATATTGCTTCAGGTCCTCCGGCATCACGACGTCGGCGAACGAGCGGAACATCGCGATCAGCTCCGGCACGTTGACGAAGCTCGCGAACCGGCTCACCGGCTTGTATTTGCCCGACGGCTGGATTTCGAGTTCGGTCGTCGTGTCGCCGAAGGTCGAGGCCCAGGCGTCGAATTCGTGAAGCCCGCGTTCGCGCAGCGCCTCGTGGCCGAGCAGGCGCTGGATCGAGAACATCTCACCGAGAGTGTTGGTGATTGGCGTGCCGGAGGCCAGCACGAGCGCGCGGCCGGGATTCTTGGTCTCGATATAGCGGGACTTGATATAAAGGTCCCAGGCCCGCTGCGATCCGTTCGGGTCGATGCCTTTCAGTGTCGACATATTGGTCGCAAAAGAGAGTTTGCGGAATTCCTGCGCCTCGTCGACAATGATCTGATCGACGCCAATTTCCGAGATCGTGAGAAAGTCGTCCTTGCGGGTTGAGAGCGCTTCCAACCGCTCTTGCAAGCCTTCCTTCAGGCGCTCGAGCCGCTTGCGCGACACCCGATCCTCGCTGTCCACCTTGGTCAAAAGCTCCTCGTAGAGCTCCAACTCTTCTTGGATCATGTGGCTTTCGAACGCCGACGGCACGGCGATGAACCTGAAGGCCGAATGGGTGATGATAACAGCATCCCAGTTGGCCGTGGCGGCTCGCGACAGGAAACGTGCCCGCTTGTCTTTGGTGAAGTTGGTTTCGTCGGCGACGAGGATACGAGCGTTCGGATACAGCGCCAGGAACTCGCGCGCCGCCTGTGCGAGGCAATGGCTTGGCACGACCAGCATCGCCTTGGCGATTAGGCCGAGCCGGCGCTGGTCCATGATCGCGGCTGCCATCGTCATCGTCTTGCCGGCGCCGACAGCATGGGCGAGATAGGTCGAGCCGGAGGAGATGATCCTCCAGATTCCACGCTTCTGGTGCCCATACAAAACAAAGGCGCCGGAGGCGCCGGGAAGCTTTAGATGGGAGCCGTCGAATTTTCGAGGCGCGAGGTTGTTGAAGCGGTCATTATAGACCCGCGCAAGCCGGTCGGTGCGGTCTGGGTCAGTCCAGACCCAGTTCTGAAAAGCCTCCTTGATCTTTTGCAGCTTGTCGCGCACTGCTTCCGTGTCGACGACATTCAGAACGCGGCGTTCACCGCCAACATCCTTGAACACGTCGAAGATCTGCGAAATCCGGCTGTTCAGCGCGTCGGCCAGCAGTTCGCCCGCATGACGGCGGCTTGTGCCCCATTCGGAGGTGCCGCCGGCGCTATAGGCAAACTGGCGTGCCTCGACGGTCCATGACCCGAGTTCCGGCATATGGTGAATCCTGATGTCCACATCCATCGTTTGCTTGACGAAGGCGACGACATCGGCAGCCGGAATCCAGGGTGCGCCGAGACGGGCGGTGATATCCGACGGTCGGAGGTCGGCAGGCTGGACGTCCTGCAGCGCTCGGACATTGCGCTCAAACGCCGGATCGAGCGCAGCCGCCGCTTCGGCGACCGTGAGCTTCGTGCGGACCGGGCCGGAGAGATAGGCGTCGGAGGTCTGCCAGGAGCCATCCGCGGGATCGCGGAAGATGGCGTCACCGAGTTCGTCGATCACAGCATCCGGATCACGGTGCAGCAGCTCGGCAATATGCTCGGGATCGACGCAGCCACGCTCGTTGAGAACGACGGCGAGCGCGTCGGCAGCCGAAGTTATGACCGGCGGCGCGGGAGGAGAAATCACCCGCTCGGTGAAGATCGGACCAGGCTTCGCCGTATCGGTTTCGAGGTCGTAGTCCTCGATCGAGGCCACCAGCCAGCAATCGGGATCGTCCAGGAACGGCTGGAGATTCGGCCGACGATGGGTTTCGCGGACCTCGCCGCTTTCCTCGTCCTCAGAGATCGAGACCGTTGTGTGGTTGATCGGCCCGAAGTCGCGGATGAAACTCGACCAGGCGATACGCAGCCGAACCTGCAGATCGCGCCACGGCTGGTCGCGTTCCTGCGCTTTCAGCACCTCGCGGACGGCGTCGCGGATCGGAATCAGCTTCTTGATGATCCGGACATGTTTTTCGGACAGGCCTTCGCCTGACCTGCCTTTTCGCACCGAAACCGCGAGCGGGGCTCCGTCGATCATTTGCATGAGACCGTGGCGGTTATTGAGGAAGAAGCTGCCCTCGCGGACCTTGTCGTTGGCGGGGCGGAGGTCGACGATCTCGCCCAACTCCTCTTCCAGATCCATGTCGACCGACGTCGGCTCGCCGTCATACCGATCCTCAGGGAGAAGAGCGATCACGGCCTTCAGTGCCGTTTGCAGGTCTTCACCGGCGCGTGGCCGGCATGTATAGGTCTCGCCGAACGGGCCAGACGTTGAGGCGTGCTCGCCGAGCACGAAATCCGGGTGCCGCGCGAACCAGCGGTTTACGCGGATCGCCCCCTCGTCGGATGTCGCAGGACGAACCTCTTCGAGTTCGAGCCATGACAGATCACCCTCCGGCTCGCCGGCCTTGCGCTTGCGAAAAAACAGGATGTCCACGACCACATCCGTGCCAGCGTCGCGGCGGAAGCTGCCCTCGGGGAGGCGGGCCGCTGCGATCAGATCGGCAGACCTGGCGATATGCTCTCGCGCTGTGCTGTCCACCTTGTCCATCGTGCCGCTGCTTGTCACGAACGCGGCGAGTGCACCGGGCTTCAAGAGATCGATCGACCGGGCAATGAAGTAGTCGTGCAGCCGCAGACCGAGCGGACGGTACTGCCGGTCCGACCGAACTGTTCGATCGGAGAAGGGCGGATTGCCGATCGCGAGATCATAGATCGCGTTGAGATCGGTGCGCGCGAAGTCGGCGTTGATGATGCGTGCCTTCGGCTGAAGAAGCCGGACAATGCGCGCTGTTACCGGATCGAGTTCGACCCCGGTGACATAGCTTGTGTCACGGAGCGCCGTTGGCATCAGCGCCGGAAAAAGGCCCGTGCCGATTCCCGGCTCCAGCACGCGGCCCCCGCGCCATCCGAGCCGCCGCAAGCCCGCCCAGATCGAGCGGACGATGAACTCGGGAGTGAAGTGAGCATATTGGATGCCACGCGCGAGCGAAGCATAATCGGCGTCGGTGACGGCGCTTTCCAGCGAACTGCCGAGGTCACCCCAGCCTTCCTGGAAATCGACGTCGCCTGGACGCCGGAACATGCCGTTTGCGAGTTCCGATGCGCCAAAACCGGTAAAGCGGATCAGTTTTGCCTGTTCGTCACTGGTGGCGGGTCGATCCTGCTTTTCGATTTCGTTGGCGGTCAGGATGGCCACAAGGTTCGCCTTCGCCCTTTGCTTCCAGTCGATCGCAAGTCCACGATCGCCATTGTCGAGATAGAAGTTACCCCGCAGGCCGTGTGTCCGCGGCGCCGGCTGCTTCGCAACTGGTGGAGGCAATGCCGGCGCAGGGGAGGGCGGCGGCGGATCGGGATCGTCGTCGTTGGCGGCGAAACCGCCAAACGCGGTGACGCCCAAGCCAAGGCCGGACGACAACGCGCTGCTTACAAACATATCGAGGGTGAAGGGATCGTTGGACATTGAAGACTCCTTTTCGAGGATATGCGCCATCGCCCGCAGGACAGGTCCCGCGGGCGATGGCGGATGAATGAGGTGAGGAATTTGGATCTGGTTCGTCCGGCTGCAGCGATCGCCAGCTACGAGCGCGTGACTACGGAGAACTGCATGGTTTCCGACGTAAACTGCGCCCGCAGATGCGTGGGTTCCGGGGTTGTGGAAAGCATGGCTTCCAGGCTCGCGCCGGCGATGAAGACTATCCCGTCGTCTCCCTCGAAATACCGACGCTTGTAATGCCAGCAGTCCGGATCGGTCTGCGGATCGCACTCAGCGTCCTTTGACCTTCTGCCGGTTTGCCATTGGACAGCAGATAGACGCCTTCGTCGCCGACGATCCACAGACCCGGCCGTTCGACCCGGGAGTAGACCATAGTGGGGGTTGCGGAAGCCGCCATTGGCTTCCGCGTCGGTACGTCCGTGCACGATCACCGCACTGACCTCGACCACGCTGAAAGTGAACATGGCCTCCCCCTCACGCGGCGATCTGGGAGGGAAGGTGGCGAAGATGCACCGGCAGCTTCGCAGCAGTCTCCCCGTCCGTGAGTTCGTCGAGCAGCTTCAGCAAGGTGCCTTCGTTGCCGCCATAGAGTATGACGGTGCGCTTGCCGCGAGCGGACTGCGGCCACTCGTCTCCGGCATAGCCGCGGTAATCGCCGGCAGTGATGCTCCAGATATGCTCGAGCCGCTCTTGCCGCGTCATCGCCCGGACCGCTCGGCTTTCGCGCTCGATGATGGCGACGCGCATCGTTTCGACGGATGCCTTACCGGAAAGATCGCAGTAGCCATGGAAATATCGGATGGACGCCTCGATCCTGAGCGCGAAGAATACTGATGTCACCGAGCCAGTCATGAACTCGCGCATCGCAAACGTGGATCCTCGGATCCACAATGGTGGAAGGACCTCGAACATGTAGTCATGTTCGGTCTCGCCGATCTCGAACCATTCGCCCGAGTAGAACGGCGCGGCATCACCATCCCAACGCTTTGGGCGCTCCGCGTGGCGGTCAAACATGCGGAACATCTGTTGGCGGCTTGCGACGCCCTGGAAAACCTTGGTGGTTGCGGGAGAGGGGATCATCTGCGGCTCCTTGCGCGTTTTCGGACCGAAGCGCGGCGCCGTCCTATCGACCTCGCCATCCCCTTCAGTCCTTCATGACCCCTTGCCTGGCGCCGGCATCGCGACTGGCTGGGTCAAGGGCCGGCTCAGCCGGGCGAAGCCTCCCTTGACGCGGGCGGTGCGAATGCGGCACGCTTCCTGCCTTTCTTTCCCCCTTTTCTTTCTCCCTGACCTTCAGGGTTTCGTTCCAGTCCTCCTCGGCCGGGCGCAACCGGGTCCACTCGCAACCGGCATCCTCGGCAAGCGACCGCAATCGCGTGGCAAACAGATCCCCTTGTGCATTGGCGTCCGTCGCAGCGACCAGCCGGGCGTCCGGTCGGGAGGCCAATTCCCGCAGCGCGGCTTGCGTGGCCGGCGACCACCCGCCGCCGGTGCTGAGATAAAGCGTGCCGTCATGCAACCCTTCGATTGCCGCAAGGCTCATGGCATCGATCGCAGCTTCCGTGACGGCCAGGCGCAACGCAGTATCCAACCCTAGACGGAAGAGAACCTTCGCTCCTCCAGAGGCGAAGCCACGGTATTGCGGTCCGCGCGCCTCCTATCCGGTCACCACGCCGGCATTATCCGTATGCGCTGCCCATATGCTGCCACGCGGGCCTTCCCGAAGAAGCCCCGCTTTGATCGCCTCACAGAGTATAGGTGGTGGCAGCCGGCGCTCGCCGTTGAGGTAGCGCCACGTCGATGAACCGGGCCATGGGCTGCGGCGCGCTTGCCAGCGCTCGACAAGAGAGAGGTTGCATCCTCTATCGCGGCTCGCAGGCTGCCACTCCGGTTCCGTGATCTCGAAACCAACGAGATCCGCAACCCTATCGGCGCCTTCGAGAAAACCGACATGATCGAGATGCTCGACGAGCCCGAAGACATCGCCTTTCGCATCGCTGAGCGGATCAAACCATCCGCGCCCCTCATGCGCGACGATGACGATTTCACCACCACGGCGAAACTTGACTGCCCGCCGGGTGCTTTCCTTGATGTCGATGGCGAACCTCGCCTGTTCAAGAACGGCCGCGCAGCTCACCTGCTCACGCAGCTCCTCTATCTCTCTTCTTTTCATTTTGCTCCCGATCGCACTGCGATCGGCCTCCATTGCCTTTCCTTGCCCGTCGCTTCGTGGGCACCGTTCGGCCCACCGCGAAGAGCAAAGACTGCAAGGGCGCGGCTGGCAATTGTCGGATCATGCAATGCACGGCCGCGGCGAAGCCTCCCTTGCGGCCTGCTGCTCGCAAGCGGCACGCCAAAGGCCGGCTCGATGCGCCGGCCAGGGGAAAAATTCATGAGCGATCTCAAGGTCGTCGTCGGCATCGATCTCGTCAGAGGGAAAGACGCTGTATTCACCCTCGACTTCAAGGACGGTGACCGGACCATCAGGTCATGGGAGCTGGAAGGCGCGGGACTGTGCGAGGAAATGATCGAGCGAGTTTAGAAGGGCTCCAGTGGGAGCGGGCCAATTCCCGCTCGATGGCTCCTCAAAGGCTCGGGACGGGCGCGATCACCGCGCCGCGGAGCGGCAGCGGCCGCAGCTTGCGAGCGGACCTTTCAGCGTGTTGTTCGTGGAATCCGGAACTCGGCAAGGACCCATCACAAACGCGCGGATTGGCTTGCTTTCGTGGTCACCTCGGTTCGGCTGCGTTCCGCCGAACGCAGGAGCCATTCTCTCCGTGTTTTCAAACCGATGGCGCGATCTTGCTGCGGGCCTGACGTTGCCAGAACGATGCATTTGCAGGCAGCATGCAAGGCAAGGTGAAAGCGTCCGGCGCCCGCAACCACACTGCGATCAGCCTGATCGCGCAAGCTTCACTTTCTCAAGCGCCTGTTCCACTGATTCGGCGTTGAGCGATTTAACCGCACGCTCCACGCACGCCTGAATTTCAGCGGTATCCTTTCCCTCGATCAACGCGATATCAGCCACAGTCCAGCCTCTCGATATCCAATGGAGACAGGTTCGTTCAAACGGCGAGAGCATTGCTATCTTCATGGGGCGCTGGTTCCACTCAGCTAAAGCCCAGCAGGTTTGCGGAAAACATCGACCTTACCATTGGAGAACCTGTGCAAATTTGATCCGAAATCGCCATGACCGCTTGCCTCAACTTCAACTCAAACTCGGGAGTCAACACCACGAGATCTGCGTCGTCTTCAGGTACAAGCCGACCTTTGTGCTCAGCATGCTCATAGCCTTTGCGGGTTCCGCAAGCGGAGGCTTATTCGTCAGAGCGATCGAGGCTGCGATGACGCGCGTGGCTGCCTCGGCAAGGCAGCGCCGCGACCAAAGCTGAGCTCGATATCGTAGATTGAGGGGAGTGACCCTCGAATCGAAGCGGCGGGCAATTTCGCCCTCAGCTCGATGGACTATTTCAGGGACATAGTCGGACAAGCCGCACGCGACTGTGACGACGAATTCGGAGTCCTCGGCGCGCAAAGCCGCACCGGTGGCAGCGAAGTCTTTCGCTAAGCGATCGAGCAATCTGGCCGCAGCTTCTGGAATTTCGTCGATCTCACGGCGCATGTTCGTTTGCACGGTGGCCTGCATGATAGGATCCTGTCTTGTAAGAGAGCGGTCAGTTTTCGAGAAAGGTGAGCTCGCTGACAAAACCTTCGGCATCGCCTCGAAAAAGTGAGCGGGTGAATTCGATTGCACGGCCCGAAGCAAGATAGGCGACGCGCTTTGTCAAAAGACCAGCCGTTCCAATCGCGACGCCAAGCAAGGTGGCGTCCGGACCTTCGATGTTGGATGCGAAAGTGCGCTGGATCGCACGAACGGGTCTGAAGTTTGCGTCCGCGAGTGTGTTGCAGATAGAAGAGGTAACGGCACGAGCGTGGGGCAGGAACTCCGAGGAAATGCATGTGCGTTCGATCGCAAGCGGCTGGCCCGCCGAGCTCCGCAAGTGGGTGATGCGCACGACGTGACTGTCGCCTGACAAGCCGAGTGTCATCATCTCCTCTGGTGCGGGATGAGACGTGCTGCGCCCGATGCACTCGACTTTCGTGTCCGATCCACGCCAGGAAATGTCACCCGTCAAAGAGTTCGCGCATAACGGAGGCCGATCTGCGCGCACCGCCGATCCGGCAACGAAGGTTCCTGAGCCGCGCCGGCGGACCAGAAAGCCGTCTTGGACGAGATGGTCGATTGCTTTGCGGACCGTTACACGGCTAACGCGGACATGTTCAGCGAGGTCTCGTTCGGGATAAAGAACGTCGCCCTCTTTGAGTTTACCCGACAGGATCGCCTTTTCAAGCGCCAGGCGAAGTCTATGGTAGAGCGGGCCGGCGCCCTTGATGTCTATGCCCCATCCTGGAAGCATGGCCGCAAGCCTGTCGCTCATTCGATCGCTTTCAGATGCCCGAAGCGCGACACAGCCAGGGCCACGGCCCCGCTCAGTGCATCGCCTTCGGGCGTTACCAATAGACTTTGATGCCGTGCAGCGATCCAGGACGAATACAGCGGCCCCAATCCCCCGAGCAGGCAAATCTTCTGCGTTCCTCGCGCGACTAGACGATCAAGTGCTTCGTCAACTGAAACAGCAGCTTCTTGCAACAGGCGCGCGGCGACGGCATCGCCCTGTTTCATGTGCTCGAATACGCGCGGCGCATAGCGGCCGAAGGCGCCGGGCTTTGCCTGCCGCGCAAACTCGACGATATTGCGTGGGTCATTTTTGAATTCGGCAAGGACGGAGGCGGTCATCGCGGACATGTCGTGAATGCCGTCATATGCGAGCAGCGTTTCTTGCAAAAGCGCATGTCCAATACGAGCGCCGCTGCCGAGGTCGCCCACAGTAAAGCCCCATCCGCCGACGTAGGTCACCGTTTCGCAGTGGCGGGAAATGTAGATCGTGCCTGTTCCTAAAATGGCGACGGCTCCGTCTTTATCACCAAGCGCGCCTTGTAGCGCGATCAGCCCGTCTGACTCGATGTCCGCCTGGGCGAAGGGTAGCCTGTTTTTCACGTAGTGAACGGCCTCGCCGACATTATTGCCCGCGACCCCAAGTACTGCACGCGCCGAGGCGATGCTACGCGCATTGATGCCAGCTGCGTAGAAAGCCGCGTGGGTCGCACTGGCAATGTTGTCGAGGGCCGTATCCGGATCGGAGAGAATGTTGGCTGGCCCGGCTTGAGCCCGCGCAAGGATACTCCCGTTCGCACCGGCGACTGCAGCACGGCAGCTGGTGCCACCGCCGTCGATTCCGATTAGGTAGACAGTCATCCGCGCGTTCCTTCAGGAGGTCATCTGACACAGCGTCGATCGCCTTCGGGCCGCACCAGCTGCGCGCATCTTGTTCGTACGTACGTCGCACAAACATACCGGATTGTCAACTGGAAACCGGCTAGAGAGAGTATGGGCGACCCAGCTGAAGGAACCCGTAATGCCTTTCGACCTGAATCCTTTCCCCGTCGCGAGTAACCGGCATGCAATTTGGGAAATGCTCGTGCGCAAAGACGTCGGCGGCTTCGTCGCCCAGGATTGGAAGATCTTTGCTCCGTCGTTCAAGTTTGAAGGATTGTGCGGGACGGCCTCGTGTCGAGGCAGGCGCTATCCAAAAACAGCCATGGCACCGAAACTTTGATCTGGATCAACTCGCGGTCCCGGCGAAATTGGTAATCATCAAGCCGCGCCGGAAGAAATCGGGATAGCCGAACCCGCAATCGCGGCGTAATCGTCTGGGGTATGCCCAGCATGCGCAGCCACATCATGGCACACGCGGATTTTGAAGGGATCAGGAAATGGACGTTGCACGCAGTAAGGTTTCCGACGCCGGCGCTCCCGTCGCTTGCGCTTCCTGCCAAGCGCGGCACGGCGTCGTCTGCGGCGCGCTGTGGAGCGGCCAACTCCGAGAGCTCGGCCGCCAGTCGCTGCGCCGCACGGTCGATGCTGGCTGCGAGATAATCGCTCAAGGGTCGGAAAGCTCTTTCTATTCGAACATCATGCGCGGGGTAGTAAAGCTCTGCAAGGTGATGCCGGACGGGCGCCAGCAGATCGTCGGCCTGCAATTCGCCCCCGATTTCGTCGGCAGGCCCTTCGTGCCCGAAAGCATGCTGTCGGCTCAGGCTGCGACCGACGCCGAAATCTGCGTCTTCCCCCGCGACCTGCTCGACCGCATGATATCGGAGACGCCGAAGCTGCAGCGCAGCCTGTACGATCAGGCGCTGAAGGAGCTGGATGCGGCGCGCGAATGGATGCTGACGCTCGGCCGGCGCACCGCCGAGGAGAAGGTCGCAAGCCTGCTCCACCTCATCGCCACCCACGCCGAACCGCAGACCGCCACGACCACCTCTTTCGACCTGCCGCTGTCCCGCGCCGAGATCGCCGATTTTCTCGGTCTGACCATTGAAACCGTCAGCCGCCAGTTGACCAAGCTGCGCAAGAGCGGTGTCATTCGCATCGAGAACTTTCGACATATCATCGTCCCCGACATGGATGAGTTGGAGCGGATGATCAGCGCATAGAACGGGATCAGCTGCCGAATTCGGGGTCAGCGCGTGATCACGACGCGGGTATTGGCGAGGCCAGCCTGTGCGCCAGCGAGAAGAACTGGGCGGCATTGTCGGAGTGCAGGCGAACGCAGGCATGCGAGGCCGGCCGGCCCAAGCGCTTAAGGTCGAAGGTGGCATGAACGGCGTAACCGCCGTAGGCGATCGAAATTGGCTGAATGGGTATCCTGCTGGTGAAATTTGCAGTACCGTTCACCAGATCGATCAGCCGTTAGATGACTGTCGCGCTACCACCTTGCCAACTACAAGGTGGTCTGAAACGTCGTTGGCCAACAGTCGCCGGCGAGGATTTCTGCCTGTTGGAGGATCTCCGCCTATTGATTGACGGCACCGACGTAGCCGACAGATTCTTTCGTCTCGACTGTCCATCCATCTGGACCGCGGAACTGTTCGGGGTCAACGCTGCTACCTTTGTCACGACGTAGTGGAGGATTGTCGAGGGTAAGCGCATTCGCCATCATGCGCTTTTCCTCTCGCGCGCCTCGGCGACCATCTCCTCGAGCCTAACAGCAACACTGTGAGCGCGGCGATAGTAGGCGGATTCTGGAATCCCATACCGGTCCATTGGCGTCTCGATGTTGAGCGGAGTCTGATAAGGAGTTGCGGCGATCGCCGAGGTGATCGTGTGCCAATCTAATCGTCCGTCGAATGGCAAGAGATGGTTATCCATTGCTCCGAAATTGTCGTGAATGTGAGTAGCGATGAGGCGATCCGCGAAACGCTCTAGCACGCTGAGCTTGCCTGGCTCGATCAGTTCCCAGTGGCCACAATCGAAGCAGACGCCGATGAACTCCTTGCCGTATCGAACGAACAGCCGATCATAGAGGTTGAGGAAACTCTGAGCGTTGGCGCAAAGAAGAGTTTCCGCGGCAATCTGGATGCCCTTTTCGACGCAGTAAGGCCTGATCTCGTCGAGAGACTGGAAAAGGGGGTCGAAGAACGCTCGTTCGGCGGCTTCGCTGCCGAAGACGTTGTCGTTGATATCGATGTGCAGAACAATATTGGGGGACTGGAACGCGGCCGCCAGGTCGACACGGTTACGCAACAGCTCGACTCCGCTGCGGCGCTGCCATTCATGCGGCGACAGGAAGTCCTTGCGCGTCTCCATCGCGAAAGGGCCAGGGTTTTTGTGGCCGATCTCGGTGATAGGATTGCGGCCATTGCTGCCATGAACCGAGTGCACTTTCAGCCCAGCATCGGCCACGATCCTGCTTGTAAACTCAATCTCGGCGTCGGCCAGCCAGTACGAACTGCCGGAGTCGGGATTCCAGTTGATGTGTGTGAAGCCAGCTTCCTTGATGAGGGTCAGCGAGTTGCGAATGCCTTCGTCGTACCAACGCTCCTGGTGCGGCCAATGCCAGACGGTGATGCAGGTATCCAATGGATCAGTCTCCGGTTCTACAATGTTGTGGTTTCTGGACCTTTGCCAAGGCCGATGCGCTCGGCCAACAGAATGATCGCCAGTGAAAACGCCATGATCAGAGTGACATAGACAAGATTGAGCGCGGCCTGCTCAGGATCGACAGACAGCGAGCTGTCTACGATTGCAATCGGCAGCGGTTTGTTGTTGACGTTGTATAGAAACGCCGACAGGGGGTATTCCGACAGGAGATCGTTGAAGGCCATCCCGGCGACGAGGATTACAGTCGGCGCCACAATCGGCAGAATGATGCGGCGATAGCGATAAAGACCAGTGGCGCCCATCGAGCGGGCCGCCTCGTTATAGGCCGGATCGATTCCTACGAAGGCTGCCCGCAGGAACCTCACCATAAGCGGCAAGGCGACGATGGCGTAGCCAATCGGCAGGAGCCAGTAGCCGCCGAGGAGGACTGCGTTTCCAACGAGCGGGTTTGGCGTGTCGAAGGTGACGATCAGCCCGACAGCGAGCAGAATACTAGGAACTACCCATGGCAGGAAGAAAGTGATGTCTAGAAGGCGCGTCAGCCAACTGCGCCGGCCAAGAATAACCGGGACAGCAAACAGCGTAACGACCAGCGCCGCCGATACCGCGGCAAGGCTCATCACTATGGAGTTGAAGAACGGAAGAAAGGCAGTGCCTTCGGTAAAGACGCGGGCATAGTTCTTCAGGGTCAGGCTGGATGGGATCACTTCGATGCCGATGCTCGCGGCCGGGGCGAAGGAGAAGAGTACGACAAGAGCGATCGGCACCGCATAAATAGCCACAAGAAGATAGGCAAAAAAATGTAGCACTGTATTGCCGATCGGGCTGCAAATTTTGCGTAGCTGGATGGGCGCAGTCGCTTTCGCGCCGCCGACATAGGAGCCGCGCGCTTCGTAATATTGAGACAGCAGGATAAGCGCCATGAGACACAGTCCCATCATAAGCGCCAGTAAGGCGGCCATGTCGGGACGGCGCAGGCTGTTCAGAGTCAGCACCATCTGGCTCAGCATGTGGAAATCGCGACCGCCCAGCACCTGAGGGGCGGCGAAAGAGCTGATCGCGGTGTAAAGGGTGAGAAGGGTGACAGCGAGGAGCGTCGGCATGATTGCGGGCAGTACCACACGCCACAGGATCGTATATTCCCAGGCACCCATACTGCGCGCGGCTTCGATGGTTGCGTAGTCGACGCGGCGCATCGCAGCACGCAGAAAAAGATAGTAAAAGTTGGTCATCAGAAAGGTATGCGTGAAGAGCACGCCAAACCAGCCGATGAACCAGTCTTGCGGGAGGCTGGAAACGATCGCCTTCACCAGATGTGTCACCGCACCGCCGGGACCATAGGTGAAGTTATAGCCCGCCGCCGCAACGACACCGCCGAAGACCAGCGGCGTTGCATAGGCGATTTTCAAGAGTGCGCGACCGCGTACGTGAAAATATTCAAGGACGACCACCTGGAAAATCCCGACAATGGTCACCGTGACCATGGTCGCTGACGTCATCCAAACCGTGTTCCAAAGGGCAGCGCGCACTCTTCGTGATCTTGAAAGTTCGCTTAGGGTCTGACCGACCACCAGGCTGCCGTCCCTGAAAAATGCCGTTTGAAGTGACGCGACGAGCGGCAGTATCAGGAAGGTGACGACGATCCAGATCAGGGCCGCCAACCCGATCCAATAGACTACGCGCTCGACGGCAGCCGCGCGGTTCATCTGTCCGCTTCCTCGAAGATATGCACCGAGCCCGGCCGGATCGTCCAGGACACGGTCTCACCGATTTCGGGTAACTCGTGCCCCATCCTGGCGGCCGAAATGAAGTATCCGCCGGTATCCAGGTCGATACGGCTGTGGGCGCCAAGGAATTCCACATGACGGACGGTCGCCGGCAACCCGGCTGGTATCACTTTCCCAACGAGTACATCTTCGTGGCGAACAAAAATGCGCCCCCGAACGTCGCTGCCCAGGATTTGCCCGGCAAGCGGCGTGGGCAGTTCGTTGGCGGTGCCGATGAACTCGCAGATAAACGGCGTCGCCGGCTCTCGATAAAGAGTACGTCCGTCACCGATCTGTTCAACGCCACCGTTCGCCAGCACGACGATCGTGTCGGACATCGTGAGTGCATCTTCCTGATCATGCGTGACAAAGACTGCCGTGAAGCCAAATTCCTGCTGGAGCCTCTTGATCTCGCGGCGCATCGTCACTCGCACCTTGGCGTCGAGATTGGACAATGGTTCGTCGAACAAAAGCACCTTGGAGCCCGCGACAAGCGCGCGCGCAATCGCGACCCGCTGTTGTTGCCCGCCTGACATGGTCGCTGGCTTCTTGTGCAGCTGCTCCGTAATCCCGGATGTTTCGGCGATCTGGGCGACGCGCTTGCCGATCTCGCTCTGCGGCATCTTCGCCACACGCAAAGCAAAGGCGATGTTTTCGAACGCCGTCATCGTTGGAAACAGCGCATAGTTCTGGAATACCATACCGACATTACGGCGCTCCGGCGGCTCGTTGGTGATATCTTTTCCTTCAAGAATAATCCGCCCGCTCATGACCGGATGAAAGCCGGCGAGGGTCCTTAGAACGCTGGATTTGCCGCTGCCGGAGGCCCCGAGCAGAGCAACGAACTCTCCTTCGTGAACCTCAAGCGAGAGGTCGCGGATGACCACCTTGTCGCCATAGCCAATATGCAGTTTATCGATGATGAGGATCGGGGTCGGCATGATCATACTCCTGTGAAGCCTGGCGATCTGTGTCGCCCGGTCCTGCATCCTCACCGGATTTCAAGCTCGATCTTCTGCAACCAGCCGTCCAGTTTGGGCGCGACGGCATCCCAGTCGATAGGCTGCGCCTTGACTAGTTCCGCATTCGCCTGCACCTCTGGCGGTGATTTCGCCAGCGCCGCCGGTAGCACCGGAACCTGACCGAACTTTTTGGCGTAGCCGGCCATGACATCGGCAGAGCCGAACCAGTCGACGAATGCCTTTGCCTGCTCCAGCTGATCGGTTCCCGCCATGATCGCCACGCCTTCGGAGATGACGGGCGTGCCACCTTCCGGGTCAATGACCTTGACTTGCATGCCGAGCTCCTTGGCGTCTTTGATGACGCCGCCGAACCAGTTCAGATTGATGATCGCACCGCCCGATTTGAAGGCTTCTTTGCGCGCATCGGCGTCATCGACAACGATGGCGTTCGCATAGAATGCGCCAAGAAAATCCCATCCAGCCTGAGTGACTTCGCCCTTGTCGTCGAGGAACCGGGCCAAGATGCCGGCAAGATAGACCCTTGTCGTCTGCCAGGCGGTGTTGCCGATGACGTATTTGCCTTTGTATTCGCCCCTTGTCAGGTCCAGCCAGCTTTTCGGCGCCCGCTCAGCGGCAAGCTTGTCGGAATCATAGGCGATGACAACCGGTGTGCTCCAGAATTTGTAGACAATGCCTTCTTTGTCCTTGTATTGCGCAGGGAGGTCCGCTGCCCAGGCTGGTGTGTATGGTTGGAACAGGCCGTTCTTTTTGAGCAGAGCCATAGACGTGTCGACCATGCCGAGTACGACATCGGCCTGGGGGTTGTTCCTCTCGGCGACCAGCCGATCAAAAAGTTCTCCTCCGGGTGCGCGCAGAAACTGCACATCGTGACCGGCGGCTTTAGCCTGGTCGATTATCCACTGAACGTTCTCTTCTCCCTGAGGTGAATAGACGACAAGACTATTGGCCAAGGCCGGAGAGGTGACCGCGATCAGGACGGCTGCGATGGTCAATAAACGTTTGATCTGATGCATGGTGTTCCTCTCGTTTCAGTTTGGCCGGTCATCCCCGGCTTGGCGCCTTATTACCGGAGCTACATGACAGTTTAATTACATTGCGTAATTTAATATATATTGCAATAGCTCTTGGGCTACTAGCGATTTGAGGCACTCTTGGAACCAATGGACCTTTCACGGAACGAACGACGACTGGTCGAACTGATTTTCGTGGGCAAGAAGATTGCGCGCGTCGACCTGGCCGAACGGTCCGGCATGACAGGCGCTTCTGTCACTCGGCTGATAGGTCGCTTACTTGAGATCGGACTTCTCATCGAGGTGGTCGAGCGGACCGGCGCCCAAGGCCAGCCTCGGCGCTTGCTGAGCTTGCGGGCTGACCGGTATCTTTCCGCGGGGATAACATTCTCGGTCTCCCGAATGGAGGTAGCAATTGTTGATCTAGCAGGTAAGATTCTTACCTCCCGATCAGTCGACATCGAGACCAGCACGGCTTTGTCTGTGGCAGGCGCCGCGCAGGCTGCTATCGCGGCGATGCTGACCGACCTGGGTACGCCTAAGGATCGCCTTCTCGGGGTCGGCTGCTCTGTGCCCGGCAATTTCGGCACGATGTCGAACATCCTCAAGGCCCACAGCTTCTTCCCGGCTTTCGATGATGGTGAGGTGGACCAAGCTTTTAAAGCGACTTTCGAAGCGCCCTATTACATCGAGAATGATGGAACAGCTGCAGCGCTCGGAGAGTATGTGTTCGGCGGACGCATCCCGCAGCCTGATCCGATGTTCTTCATTCACATTGGACACGGTGTCGGGGGAGGGGCGGTTATCGACGGACGGCCGTACCGCGGTGTCAATGGAAACGCCTGCCTGCCCGGAGTTCTCTACCCGTACGACCAGCCGCGCCCATCCGGCCAAGACCTTTTTGCCACCCTCAACGGTGCCGGCTTCGCCATCCACGACTTCATCGACCTCGATCGGTTGCCAGATAGCGCCGAAGCGGCGTTAGAAATCTGGGTTGAACGCGCCGGAAAGCAGCTCAGCGAGACGGTACGTGTAGCAACGGCGATGTTCGACCCCGCGCTGATTGTCCTTGGGGGACGGCTGCCAGAACTCGTGACAGACAGGCTGGTACGCGCAATTTCCAGTCAGCCAATCCTTGGCCCGTCGCGCGGTTTGGAGGCTGCCGCAGTCGAGGCCTCTCGACTTGGCCCTCGCGCCGGCGCGATCGGGGCGGCCTGCATTCCGTTCTTTGCCTCTCTCTTTTCCGCCGCCGTCGCAGACGATGGCAGTCCTTACCTTAACGGTCGCAAGCCCAAATCCCGACCTTAGAAAATTTGATTGCGCGCCTGAGTCTCTTTAAGAAGTCAACCGGGGCAGGCCCAGGCGCGAACCGCACCTTGCAGGTCCGCAAGCCCTTCCTTGCAGATCGGTGCCGCTACAAAGCCTCAAATGACCAGCTTGAGGTGGCTGGATAAAACCAGACCCGCGGCGCCGCGCAGAGCCGTATGGCCTTCGCCGATACCATTCACCGTGATCGATATCTCCTGACCAGGTCTCTTCACCACCAGTTGCTCGACATGCTGCCTGATCAGCTCTGCTGCCTTCAATCCGCCTCCGGCGACGTCTCCATGAAGGACATAGGAGTTGAGGGAGAGTGTTTGCTGCAGATTGACGATGCCGAAGGCTACGTTCCGCGTATAACGGTCGAGAAGCTCCTCTGCCGCCTTCGAGCCTTCGTCTGCTTCCTTGACAAGCCTGGCACAGGTGACGCTCTTGGGATGCGGAAAGCTCAATCGGGCGGCTTGTTTTCGTAACCAAGGAAGGGCAGCGACGGTCTCCCAGCAGCCGTGCTTTCCGCAATTGCAAAGGGCACCATCGATCTGCACCACGCTGTGACCGAGCTCGCCGCCGGATCCGGCGAGTCCACGATAGACCTTGCCGTCGATGAAGAAGGCGCCGCCGAGAACCTCGCCAGTATAGACTGCTGCGAAATTTTGTTGGCCGCGACCGGGTCCGAACCATCTGTCCCCAACAAGCAAGGCACGGGGGTGGTGATCGATGACAACCGGAAGAGAGAAGCGTTCTTGTAGTATTGCTACGAGGGGAAGTCCCGTTAGAACGGGAGCAAGGTTGACGGTAAGAATGGTTCCATTGTCACTGTCGATCATTCCAGCCGAGGCCACGCCAATGCCGAAAGGCGCCTGTTGGGCCTGAGACAGTGTGGCAGTAAGCGTCTCCGTCATGACCGCGATGAATGCTTCTGTGTCGCCATGCGTATCAAACTCAGCTTTCGCAACGGCCTTGATCTCACCGGTTAGCGCCACGAGACATGCTTGTATCGTGCCGGGCAGAAGGAGGACTGCGCCAAGCATCGGTGCATCGGGGTTAAAATAAAGCGGACGAGCCGGCTTGCCGCCTTTGACGTCGGAAGGTGACGCATCTCCCTCAACAAGAAGCTGGTCTTCGATCATCGGCTGGACAATACCGGTTATCGTGGTCCGGTTGACACCTGCAAGTCGAGCGAGATCTGCCCGGCTTTTGGGTCCGTTATCATATAAGGCCTGAAGGACGCGACCGCGGTTTATCGCGCCAAGTGCCGATTGGGAGACAAGTGTCACGTTGCCGCCGTTCTCGCCGGCGGCGACTTCTCTGCTTGCAGGGGTGCGCTGGCCCAACGAATAGGACGGCTGGCTCTCAAACTTCAATTCTCTTCTCCAATCTACCGGATCCTTTTAGCCCGTACATTATCGAACGGCCATACAACATAAGGCCCTTTCCGGTGATGCAAGCAGGACGTCGATGACAACCGCGGTACAGCGCAGAAATTTTCGCCGCGACAACTTCTTGACACTAACATAAGTTTGTGCGAGGTACAAACTAACTGCTTACAAAAAGCACATTAGGGGTAACAATCTCAGTATCGACAAGCGGAAGCCCAGGGCTGCGCTGAAGGGCCGGGGTTGGGATACGAAGCAACTGAGGAGGCTGTTTATGACAATCGATATCGGAAATATGTCGCGACGTGACCTGCTGAAAAGCGCTTCCGTCGCAGCTCTTGTGGCTGGCGCGGGATCATTGGCCGTGCCACGGCGAGGGGCGGCACAGGATGCGAACACGGTGCGCGTCCTGTCCGTTGAAGACCCATTCTTTTTCTCAATGAAGGCGCTGGTGCCAGAATACGAGAAGGAAACCGGCATCAAGGTGGAACTGGAAAGCCTCTCGTATGACGCCCTTCAGTCGCGCCTCGTCTCTGCCTTTGTCGCCAAGACCTCCGACGCCGATGTCATCGTTGTCGACCAGATGTGGCTCGGGCAGTACCTCGACAATGGCTGGATCATCTCGCTGAATGATTTTATTGCCAAGGACAACGAATTCGACCTCTCAGACTTCATCCCGGAGGTCCTTTATTCCTCGAATATGTGGCGCGGCCAGGTCGGCACATTGCCGGTCGCCGCCTATGCCCAGGGGGTTATGTACCGCAAGGACGTCTTTGACGAACTCGGCATTGCAGCGCCGCCGACCGAGACGTCGGAAGACTGGACCTGGACGAAATACGTCGACACCCTGAAGTCGATGGAAGGCAAATCATTTGGCGGCAAGCCGCTCTTCCCAACCGTCGTTTGCGGTTCCCAGCCGTCGCCGATCGTCCACATGTTTACGCAGGTCTCAGCAAGCCACGGGGCGAACTGGTTCAAATCGTTCCCGACCGCCCCGTGGGATTTCTCCCCGCAGTTGACAAGCCCGGCCTGGATCAAGTCTGTCGAAGTCTACAGGCAGCTCTACAAGCTGTCTCCGCCTGAAGCCATCAATTATGTCTGGTTCGACGCCGGCACCCGTTTCGCCAAGGGCGACATCGGCATGTTCTATTGGTGGACCCCGTACTTCTATCTGATCAAGAATTCCGGTTACATGACCGGTAAGAAATCGGACGTCATGGAGAAGTATGCAACCGCAGCCTTGCCGAAAGCTGAGGGCGTGCCTCAGACGGTCAGCCTCGGTGGCTGGAGCCTTGGCATCCCGTCCAGTTCCGAAAGGCAAGAGGCAGGCTACGCCTTCATCAAATGGGCGACCTCGAAGGCCACGCAGAAGAAAATGGCTCTTTGGCCGGACCTCAACTACCAGTTCTCCGACTTTGCGCGCGTTTCGCTCTATCAAGACGAGGAAGTCAAGGCGATCTATCCCTACCTCGATGTGCAGTATGCGATGATGAAGCAGGGCAACGGCAAGGTCACACGCCCGCCGGTCCCGGGTTACACGGCTGTCGAAAGTGTGCTGGGCCTGACCTTGAACCAGCTATTGACCGGAACCGAAGAGCCGAAGACCGGCCTCGAGCGCGCCAACAGCCTGTTCGAGAGCATCCTGAAGGGCAATCTCATGATCCCTTATCAAAGGGACAGCTACGCGGATTCTCTTGACGGGGCCAAAGCCCTGATCGCCAAGAAGTAACAGAGTTCTCCTCGGGCCGGCGCGACAGCGATCGCGCCGGCATCCACTTGAAGAAGAACTGGATCTGGCAATGCACACGACAACTGTTCGCTCTCCGCGAGCCTTCGGGCCTGCCCGGAAGAGCTTTATCCGACGAAACCTGCCATACTTGCTGATTGCGCCTTCGGTGGTGATGCTGCTCGCTCTGATCGCCTACCCCTTGCTGTTTGCCCTAAGATCGAGCTTCTACTTCTGGAACCTGCAAATCGGCCCGGAGCCGCTCCAGTTCGTTGGCTTCGAAAATTATGTGCAGGCCTTCAACGCATTCGACTTTCGCGCCGCGCTCACCAATACCCTGATCCTGTCGATCCTTGGCACGGCACTTGAATTCATATTCGGCCTGGCGATTGCACTCATTCTGCTCAAGGCACTGCCTGGCATGAACATCGTGCGGGCCCTGCTGATCTTGCCCACCACGATCGCGCCCATCGTCGTCGGCTTTTTGTTCCGCTACCTCTATGATCCCGGCGGTGGACTGTTGAGCTGGCTGTTGCAGTCGCTCTGGCTCCCCGTTCCCGCTCAGGGAATTCTTGGCTCGCCATCGACAGCACTCGCGGCCATCCTCTTCGTCGACATCTGGCAGTGGACGCCGTTCTTTGCAATCGTTCTCTATGCGAGCCTTTTGGCCGTGCCCGACGAGATTTTGGAGGCCGCACGCCTGGATCGCGCGTCTGCATGGACGATCCTGATGCGGATCAAGCTGCCGCTGATCAAGCGCACCGCAATCATTATCGTCATGCTGCGCTTCATGCAGATCTTCAACACCTTCGACACAGTGCTTGTGCTCACCCGCGGCGGACCGGGCACGTCGACGCGCACCCTTGGATACTCTCTCTACGAACAGGGCCTTGTCAACTTCAACATCGGCCTGGTCAGCGCCATGACCTGGATCACCGTGCTGATCGTCAACGTCATCGTTGCCCTCTACGTCTTCTTCGCGTTCCGAAACGAGGAGTGGTAAAATGTCCCGCCGCCACACGAGCTTCAACACGGCACTCACCTACGCCGCCGGCCTCCTCTTCCTGGCAATCTTTGTCGGTCCGATTCTGTGGTTCATCGCTCTTGCGATCCGGCCGGCCGAGACGGCATTCACCATGCCGCCGCAACTTACCTTCGAACCCAATCTCGATGCTTTCCGGCACATCCTCGTCGATCCGGGTACCAACGCGCCGCAACTGGTCAACAGCCTCATCGTCGCAATCGGTGCTGTGCTACTCAATCTGCCCTTTTCGGTTCCTGCGGCCTATGCGTTGTCCCGTTTCAAGCTCCGCGGCAAGAAGAACATCATGTTGTGGTATCTCGGGCTGTTGATGGCCCCGCCGGTCGCGTTCCTGATCCCGTATTTCATCCTCATCACGCGCATCGGTCTGCAGGGTTCCTATTTCTCCATGATCCTGGTCCTGCAGACGCTGACGATCCCGTTTTCCGTCTGGTTGATGAAGAGTTTCATCGATGAAGTGCCGGTGGAACTGGAGGAGGCTGCCCGGGTCGACGGCGCCCGCTGGTACACGATCATGTTGCGGATCACGCTGCCGATCGTTCGTCCCGGCATCATTGTCACCTCGATGTTCGCCTTCGTGTTCGCATGGAACAATGCCGCTTTTCCGCTGGTGCTGAGCTCACGCTCGACCGCCACTCTTCCGATCGGAACACTTGGATATTTCGCAACGAGCGGAGTGACCTGGAACTACATCGCCGCCGCAGCAGTGCTCGCGATGATACCTCCGATGATCATCTTCCTTGTTTTCGATCGATACGTCGTACGAGGCCTCACCTTTGGTTCGGTGAAGGGCTGAGCTTTCCCTTTATGAATGGAGTAATGAAATGAGCAGACTGCGAATGGGCGTCATTGGCGCCGGTCTTTGGGGCGGCAATCACGCCCACACCTTTAATGTCTTGCCGGAGACCGAGCTGGTCGGCGTCTGCGACCTCGATGAGGGCAGGGCGCTGAAGATGAAGGAAACCTACGGCGCAACGCGGGCCTTCACCGATTATCAGAAGCTGATCTCCAGCGATCAGATCGATGCGATCTCGGTTGCGACACCCGACTTTACCCACACGCCGATAATCCTCGCCGCTCTGAAAGCTGACAAACACGTGTTGAGCGAAAAGCCGCTTGCGACGACGGTGAGTGAAGCCGAGGAAATTGCGGCGGCTGCCGCAAAATCCAAGGGCAAGCTGATGATTGATTTCCACAACCGTGTGAATCCGATCCTCGCCCAGGTTCGCGACATGATTCAGGACGGTCAGATCGGCTTGGCAAAGCACGGGACCGCGCGTCTTTCGAATACGACATTCGTTCCATTCGAAATGCTGAGCTGGGCTGCAAAGTCTTCGGCACTCTGGTTCCTGGGAAGCCACCTCGTCGATGTCCTGCGTTTCATTCTCGCAGACGAGGTCGTGCGTGTTTATTCCGTCGCCCGCTCTGGGACACTGTCTGCCGGCGGCGTGGATACGAAAGACTTCCATGCGTCGATCCTTGAATTTTCCAAGGGCACGGTCGTGACCATGGAGAACAGCTGGATCCTGTCGCGCGACAATCCCTCGCTCGTCGATTTCAAGGTCGAGTTCGTTGGTGAAAAGGGCCAGATCCAGGCAGACCCGACCCATAGCGGCGGCCTGCGCCGTATCGTCGACGGCGGACTGAAATACAATGACTACATCGGCATAACGCCAACCGGCGCGACGCGTATCGGTGGCTTCGTGTTGGAATCCATCGCTCGCTTCGTCGATAGCGTGGTGCGTGATGCTCCTCTGCTGGCAGATGCACAGGACGGTCTGGAAAACACCAAGATCCTGGCGGCGATCGAACAATCGGTCGCAAGCGGCAAGGCTGTGAACATCGGCTAATGCCGCACCCAAAAGCTCGGGGCAAATCCGTGCGAACAGTTCGGCTTGCCTCGCCCAAAAATACTGGGAGTAGATAAAAATGGCGTCCATGACCTTTGATGGGATAGGCAAGACCTTTCCGGACGGAACCGTTGCTGTTGCGAATGTAAGTTTTTCGGTCGCGGACGGAGAATTCGTCGTTTTGGTCGGCCCGTCGGGTTGTGGCAAGTCAACTTTATTGCGGATGGCTGCGGGTCTTGAAACGCTCAACAGCGGTCGGCTGCTCATGGATGACGCCGATGTCACCGAGACCGAGCCACAGGACCGGGATATTGCGATGGTTTTTCAGAACTACGCGCTTTACCCTCATATGACCGTTTACGACAACATGGCTTTTGGCTTGCAGCAGCGCAAAATGCCCAAGGACAAGATTGACAAGCTGGTGCGCGATGCAGCCGAAATGCTTGATCTCGCGCGCTATCTCGAGCGCAAACCGGGGGCATTGTCTGGTGGTCAACGCCAACGCGTGGCGATGGGTCGAGCGATCGTTCGCCATCCCATGGCCTTCTTGATGGACGAACCTCTTTCCAACCTGGATGCCAAGCTCCGCGTGCAGATGCGCGGTGAACTGAAGCTGCTTAATCAGCGGCTCGGCGTCACAACCCTTTATGTGACCCACGATCAGGTCGAGGCTATGACCATGGGCGATCGCGTGGCTGTGCTGAAGCCGGTGTTTAACGGACAGCAGAGTAATCTTCAGCAGATCGACACGCCGCAGAAGCTTTACGACAAGCCGTCCAATCTGTTCGTCGCGGGGTTCATCGGTTCGCCCGCCATGAATTTCGTACGCATCGAGCTGACAGCGGAAGCCGGGACGCTGAAAGCTGCGATTACCGGGACGAATATATCCTTCGCCATCCCCGCCCAGCCAGCATTGTCGGTCTTTGCCGGGCGACAAGTCATTGTTGGAATTCGCCCGGAGATGTTCAAGGTTTGTCCCGAGGCCGAGGCGTTGTTCAATGAGCAGATCCCGGTTGCCGAAGCGCTTGGAGCCGACACTTTCGTGTTTTTCGACATCGCCTCACCGCCGGTCAATATCAACGATGCTGAGGATACTGAAGACTTTCCCAACAAGGGTAAGAACCGGCTTGTGGCGCGTATACCACCGGCGCTGACACCTCGACCCCATCAGGTGCTGCCATTGACAGTCGACCTGGAGAAATTGCACTGGTTCGACCCAGTAACGGGGGCTGCGATCCGCGACTGACAGAACGTGCACGAAATATCGCCAGCTGGGGTTTCAACTCTTTTCTCCTGCCCTCCCAGGCAACTTGGCTGTCGTCGATTACGAGGTCGGCGGCAGCCATTTTTTTAAAACTCGAGACATCAAACCATCAGAATCTGAACATCCATCCGCCGTAAGTGACACCGAGCTTAGAGGAGTGGCCCGTGAAACACATTTCCATTGTCGGTAAGTTCTTTATCATCATGGCCGTCTTTGGCGTCATGGCACTCGGTCTGACGTTCTATCAGAGCCGGCAAATGTTGAAAGTTAACGACAGCTATCAGGAGCTTCTCGACAAAGATGCATCTGCAGCACTTCGCTTGACCCAGTCGAACCGAAGTCTGGAAATAGCGCGTGCCAGCATCAGCGACATGGTGATGACGCGGTCGAAAGAGGCGAGGGCGCGCGCAGAATTTGGCTTGAATGACGCACGAGAAAACTTCGTCAGGTTCATGGATATGGCGATTGCCGCAGTTCCTGAGCAGAGCGAACTGCCGAAGTTGAAGGCGGATGGATTCTCCGTCCTGACCGATACGTGTGGTGCAGCCATCGCTGTTGGTCGCGGCGCAACTAGTGAAGCCGAGCTTGCCATGGTGCAGCAACTCTATCTCACTCTTTGCCAACCCGCCTTTGCTGCCATCTCACCGAGATTCACATTCGTCACGGAAAAACTCGCTTCGGACGCAGAGCAAAAGCGTGCTGACGTTTCAAGCGTTGTCCGTGACACGTCTGTGCTGAGTTTGGGAACAGCTATTGTGGCCCTCTTCGCTGTCTCGTGTTTCGGCCTTCTCGCAATTCGCTCCTGGTTGGTCAAACCGATCAAGCAGATGGTTACGACGATGAAGGTCATAGCCGACGGCGATCTTACTTCGACTGTTGAGGGAACGATTCGCCGCGACGAGATCGGATCGATGGCCCGGGCAGTACAGATCTTCAAGGACAACGAGTTAAGGGCGCGCGATCTCGGAAAGGATGCAGAAACAAGTCGTGGCGCAAATGAGATTGAACGTGCGCGTCTCGCCGAGACCGAGCGTCAGCGAGCGCGGGATATGGCGGAGGCAACGTCCGGGCTTGCAGAGGGCCTAAGGCATCTCGCCGACGGGAACCTCGTGTTCAGCCTCGACGACAAGTTCGCCGAGGACTTCGAACCGTTGCGGGCGAACTTCAATGCTGCTGTTGCCCAGCTCGCCGAGAGCTTGAGAGCTGTGTCGAACGCAACCGAATCGATAGATGATGGCGCGCAGGAAATCAGTTTGAGCGCGCAGGACCTGTCACGCCGCACAGAGCACCAGGCTGCTTCACTGGAGCAAACCGCCGCCGCGCTGGATCAAATTACCCAGAACGTCGCCAGTTCCTCAAAGCGCACAGCGGAGGCGCGACATGTTGCGATCGAGGCAAACAAGTCGGCGCGCCACTCCGGGGGAGTGGTCTCCAGCGCTGTCGCGGCAATGCAACGCATCGAACGGTCATCCTCGCAGATCTCCAGTATTGTCGGGGTCATCGACGAAATCGCGTTTCAGACCAATCTTCTGGCGCTCAACGCAGGCGTCGAGGCGGCACGATCCGGCGAGGCAGGAAAAGGTTTCGCAGTGGTTGCCCAGGAGGTGAGGGAGCTTGCTCAACGCTCTGCGCATGCAGCAAAAGAGATCAAGGATCTTATCCTCAAATCGGTTGATGAGGTCAGCAGTGGCGTCAAGCTGGTCCGCGATACCGGCGAGGCGCTCAAGATCATCGTGGACCAGATAGTGCTGATTAACACTCAGCTTGATGCCGTCACGGCCGCTTCCAACGAGCAGTCCGCAACCCTTTTTGAGGTCAACCGGACAGTCAATCGAATGGATCAGGTTACGCAGCAAAATGCAGCCATGGCCGAGGAATCCACGGCTGCAAGCACGGCACTTGCCCTTGAGGCAAAACAGTTGCGCGGGATTGTGGCGGAGTTTCAGATTGAGAATGCACTCTCTGAGCAGCAGACCAGTCAAAGCAACCGTGAAACAGCGTCAATATCTTTGCCAGCACGCCGGATGCTGGCAAAGGTCGCGAACGAACTCGGCAAAGTGAGTGACGGTCGAGTTGCAGATAGATCCCGGCAATGACCGCGGACCTCCCGCAGGAACGTATTGCGGATGTCCTTAGATGACGAAATTCAGCAATTCAGAAAGAAGCAGACTGGCGGCACCGCGTAAAGCCGCCAGGCATTCGCTATCTTCGAAAGCAAGGGCAATTTCATCGCCCGGGCGATGGAATACCAATTCCCGGAAGCTTTCCTGGATTAAATGAAGCATGGGGTTTCCCCCTCGTACGATGTCGCCGTGAATAACGATAAAATTGGGCGCCATGAACTGCTGGAGGTTCGCCAGGCCGACCGAAATGTTGAACGCGTAGTCGCGAAGTAATTCTCGTGCGCCTGGGACGTCGTCGTTGGCCAGAGTCAATAATCGGCTCACATCCAGGGAGTGCGGTTGTGGCAACCGCCTAACCTTGGCCTCGTCCGTTAACCACTTCGAGCCGGCGATTGTTTCCCAGCATCCACGTCGGCCGCACTGGCATATCCGACCTTTGATGTCTACGGTCGTATGACCGATTTCGCCGCCTGCACCTGCGGGTCCCCGATAGAGATGCCCATCAAGGTAAAGCGCTCCACCCAAAGTCTCGCCGATATGGACGGAGGCGAAGTTTCTCCGGCCGCGGCCTTGTCCAAACCATCGGTCCCCAACCAGCAAGGCTCTGGTATCCTGATCGACACACACGGTAACGCCGAACCTTTTGTGCAATTCGGCTTCGAGCGGTAAGCCGTCCAGGAATGGCCCGAGACTGGCGGTCACAATTGTGCCCGTCTCCGTATTGATCATTCCTGCAACTGCTACACCTATCCCTAAGATCGGTTTGCCAGATGCGATGGTTTCTTCGACACAGGTGCTTATAATTCGGAATGCGTCGGTGGGGTGTGTAAGGTTCTTCGGAAAATCGGCGGCGTGTTGAGCATAGACCTTGCCCTCCAAAGAGACCAAACAAGCACTCACGCGGTCGTGCATCAGGAGCACCGCGCATATTGGCCTTGCATCCTTGGAAAACCACAACTTGGTAGCCGGCTTGCCGCCTGCTTCGTTGGGAGGTATCACCTCTCCTTCCGCAAGAACACCCTGATCGATCAGGGGCTGCACAATCCCTCCGATAGTCCCTCGAGTCACACCCGCAAGGCGGGCCAGGTCCGCCCTGCTGGATGGCCCTATGTCGTACAAGGCTTGCAGCAATCGGCCCCGATTCGCAGGGCCCAAGGTTCGCGTTGGAATCAGTTTTTGGGCCGGGACTATACCCTTAGCGCTCTCATCTTTATGGCGATCGTCAGAACTGCCCTCACTTTCTCCCAGTCGGTGAGCTTCGAGTCTTCTTATCAAAGAGTCCATAGCATCCAATCCTGTTGGCCGAACCAATTGCGCCGCCAACGGCCAGCACTATCAGGGGGCTAACCGCTTCTTCGCAATCTGGTGAGGCTCGGGTTATGATCTGGGGGCCATGTGCTGTTCTTCCAACGCATCTTATGATCGGCACCTGGCGTTTACGGGAAACTTTGGCCGGTTCCCGTCCCAAGCCTTCATTCAGTGATCTTAGTGTCCGCCCAATCGTTAAAAACTATTGAAATATCCCAAGCGCTCCGTGCAGAAGCTGACCAAGGTGACGCCCAAGCGGCTGCCTGACCATACACGACAGAATCGAATATTATACTTATTTTATCTCGCGTATCTTGAATATAATTTAGCATATACTTTTTTATATACTTAGTTTGAGCTATCATACCGGGGAAAGCAGTGCTAGCGTTTGTGTGGGCTGATCAGCATTCTAATGAGCATGATTGGAGATCGAGATGAACGGATTCGGTGCACTACGGCTCATAACTCGCAACGCAACTGGTGCTTTCTCAGTCGAGAAGCTCGCCGTTTTCGGTGGGAAGCCTGTGGTCCCCCAGGGACGTGTTACACCTTGGCCCGCCGCGGAGAAGAAGCACTCGGATGCCCTGCGTGGAGTTGTGGATGGTGGAAGATATCACCGCGTTAATCATCCAATTGTGAGCGGTTTGGAGGAAAGCCTTGCAAGGTGGACCGGGAAGTGGCAAGTGCGCGCTGTCGGCAGCGGAACGGCAGCCATTCACATCGAACTCGACTACGTCAAAGAGCGAGGCGAGCAAGTTGTTACCGCAGCATTGAATTGGCCGGGAGCGGTAGGGCCAATCACGATCAGCGGTCTTCAACCCGTCTTCGTTGATGTCGACATGAACTTGGCCGGGATTGATCAGCGCGCCGCCGCTGAAGAGTTCGGCCCCAACGTGGCTGCAGTTTTAGTCACTCACCTTTTCGGAAACAATGTTCTCGTCCCCGACGCGAGGTCTGCAGCGCGAGCTCAAGGCATTGCTGTGATCGACGACATCTGCCAATCGATCGGCGCCGCGAAACCAATCGTCGACGGTGCGCATCTTGATGCAGACGCACTCGCTCTATCCGGAAACGGCGCCAAGCACCTTGGGGCTGGGGAGCTAGGATTTGTCATCACGGAAGACGCCAACTTGATTGCACATGTTGATCGCGTATCGCTGTCCAGCTCGTCTCGGAGCGGAGCGCGAATATTCTCGCCCTATTCCCAAGGGTACAACTACAGGCCCAACGTATTCTCTTCATCTATAGCGAACTTGCGGGTCACTGAGATGGATACGCAACTGCAAATCCGAAGAGACAATAGCAAGCTTTTATGGGAGATGATCAGCGAGCTTGTGGGTATATTTCCTCTTTTCAACCCATCTGACTGCGACCATTCGATGCTCAACTTTCCCCTCCGGATCGAACCTGCGGCACTTGGCTTCGCGCCAGGCCCGGCTGCAAGGGATTTCGTGGTGAAATCGCTGCAGGCCGAAGGCGTGCCTATCTGTGTTTGGCTCACGAAGCCCGTATTCGAATATCTTCCAGACATTCGCGACAACTGGAAGGCTGCCGATTTTCCAAATACAGTGAAACTCTTGGATACGATGTTTTACGTTTCCGAGATTGCGCCACCCAACGATGGCGAATTGATGAAGCTTTATGCAGAGGCGTTTCACAAGGTTTGGAATGCTCTTCATAAGCAAGGTCCGAAGGTCGCCGCAGGAGCAATTTCTGGCTGAGCCCCGCGCGTCGCACCAATTTCCCAGTGCCGCAATGGTCAACATCCGATCCTTTTCAATCATACTTTGCTCAATGCCCGGAAGATTGAAAGCTGCGCTGGGACAAAACTCAGAGCGATTCTACAACGAGGACTCCTTGTATGTCTTTTTCAAAAAGTCCGGAATTACTGATCTTCGACTGCGACGGGGTTCTCGTCGATAGCGAGCTTATCGCAACCAGGGTGCACATCGAAGCTTTGGCGAAATGTGGCTATATCATATCCGCTGAAGAGTATAACGATCGCTTCATAGGAATGACTGACCAGCAAAGTTATTCAGTCATAGAATCCGAGGGCGGCTTGCGCCTACCGGAGGATCATCATGAACGTGTGATGGCCGAAGTTGCAAATCGATATGCTCGTGATCTGCGTGCAACCAGCGGCGTTCGGCAAACCTTGGAAGCTATCGATTTAAGGAAGTGCGTGGCGTCGAACAGTGATGCTGCGAAGCTCTGCTTGGCTCTTAAAGTCACAGACCTGCATGATTTCTTTTGGCCCCATGTCTTCAGCGCTTCGCAAGTTGCGCGTGGTAAGCCAGCGCCGGATCTCTTTCTGTTTGCAGCACAGAATATGAACACACCGGCTGGCAGTTGTCTCGTTATTGAAGACAGCGTTTCTGGAACTCAGGCGGCAGTGGCAGCCGGGATGATGGTGATTGGCTTCGTGGGTGGCTCTCATTGCCTTGCTGGGCATGGAGACAAACTGATGGAGGCAGGTGCCACAAAGCTGTTTAGCCGCATGACGGCGTTGCCACAAATCTTAGCAGCTTTGTGATCACGCAGTTGCGCTCAGGCGAAGCGTCTTGAATCGCAGCGTCACCGTCCAGGATATATCGTGGGATCCGATAGCATCGGTTGGTGCACGGGCTTCACCTCAAATTGACCGATCCTCGCTCGATTGCTCGGCCCGCCAGAAGAATGGAGATACTATGACCGCGAAACCAATGGTAGCTGCAACTCCGGTAACGATCGAGTACCTGGAAAGACTTCCGAATTTCATTTCCATTTGCGCAAGTTGGACTTTCGGACAATGGGGTTGTCAATCAAATGGCTCGTACGAACAAACGCGAGGCGAGTTTGAGGCAGCAACAAAAAATTCGATGCCGCTAACACTGATTGCCATTGAAAACGCATTGCCAGTTGGGATGGTCACGTTGGCTGGTCGTGATTTCGATGGAAAATCTCATCTATCCCCATGGCTTAAGTCGCTCTTTGTCCATCCATTTCACCGCAAGAAAGGAATAGCCACGTTGTTGATCGAGCGGCTGGAGCACGAAGCATCGCGCCTCGGTTACAAAAGCCTTTTCTTGATAACGGAGGACGCGCGAGTTCTTTACGAAAAGAGCGGCTGGCAGGCAATTGATTGCGTCCAAACACCCTATGGCGCAGCAGCTTTGATGGAGAAAACCCTGCCAACGCCTCCTCACCTGAGAACCGCTGCACCAGGATGAAAATAATCGTGTCGAGCTCCAAGCTGCTTTCACCGAAACTCTCTCAACCCTTGAGCACGCTATGTCGCGACCCGGCAACGCAACGCCTTTGTTAGGCTCCGCTTTTATGGATCATCTTGATGTCGAACAGCCTGTTATTACAGCCATAGAGCAAGGGGGGAACCAGGCGGTCGGCTAACAAATCCCATCGCGTAGCGAGGCCATCTCCCCTCTTTCGTTCCCAGCCCAGGCCTTAGCCACTGCTGAGGCGGTTCGTGCTGTTGCAAAAAGCCCCAGGAACAGGCCGTACAACGTAGCGAGCTACCCAAATTCTCATCGAAAGGTTCTGAAACCTTATGCACACCAGCAACAACGTAGCATCAGCGATCCTAAATTCTTACGCCTCGCGTTTTGGTTACCTCGGCGGCCGACGGGATCTGCGGGCATCGCTCATTTTGACTTCTTTTTTTGCTTTCGCTATTCCATCCTATGCCGAAGCAGAGGCGCTGCTTCCGGTAAAGCCTTCACCATATCTTGTAAGTGCGATTACAAGAAACATGTTTAAGCTGCCGAAACCCGACGATGACTTGGTCCTGCTATCTGCGCACCGCGGATCTTGGGAGATCTATCCCGAGAATTCAGCCTATGCCTTGCAAGACGCCTGGAATTCGCAGATCGAGAGCGTGGAAGTCGATGCCCGCTTCACCGCTGACAATGAAGTCGTTCTATCTCACGACTACCGGATTGAGCGCGAGTCAACTGGAAGCGGCCTATTATATAATCAGAACTTTTCGCAGCTACGACAGGCCGATCTACGGGACCGACATGGCCGCGTTTTTACGGATTCACAAGGGCGAAAGGCGAAGTTCCTAACGTTCTCTGCCGCGCTCGATCTACTCGCCCGATATGTCTCCGATGATGGTCATGGCTACGTGATGATCGTCGATATCAAGGCGGCAGTCGATGATCAGGACCCTACTGATCCCATCGAGCTCATGCAACGCTGCCTTGACATTCTCGCGACCAAGGGAAATGCGAAACTCAGCAAAGCCGTTGTATTCAAGCTCAAAGCAAAGGATGCGGTGGATGTCGGCACGATTTTAAATCGGACGACCTACGACCCCAACCTCATTGGCGGGCTAATTGTCGTCGAAAACCCGGATGACGAGAATGTGAAGGATTCCAGCTACGATCCCCACGAGGACTCAATCTACGATCAATGGAATGTGGCGCCGTTCTCCATTCAGTTTGAAATGAACCAATTCTATAAAGGTGACGGTCTGCAGGCATATTTCGACTATATCGACCAGAAGCAGGGCTTCGCCACCTATCATGAAAGTAACTACTTTCCAGAGGGCGTCGCCAACAGCGCCGGAAAATGCTGCTTCGACCACAACACGGATCCGAAATCGACCGCTCAACGAGGGATCGTGCCAGATTACCGAGGAGATCCGGAGATGGCGATCGTCAATCGTACCAATCTTATCACCACTGATTGGCCCGACGTAGTCGGCGATATGTTGCGCCAGATAGGGCGCCGCAACACCACCGAGCTCACGCGCTAGAGCAAGACCTCCGCTTCCAAAAACGGGATTGTTTTGATGAATAATGGAATGAAATTCTTCCTATTGTTTTCCACGCTGGGCTGTCTTGTCGCTGGCGAAGGGCAAGGGGCATCATGCACCAATGAAGCCAATTGTCTTAGAAGCGCGTCGGACAAAGTATCTCAGACGCTCACACCGAAGGTAGTGCCAATTTTCTGGGAATTTCCAAAGCTGTACATCCACGACTCGGCGGCAGAAGCGGATTATCCGGTGCCCGAAGATACGAGGCAGGCATTTGACTTCTATACCAACAAGACTTCCTTCAACTTTCCACCGCACGCGTCAATCGTGACTAGTCAAAGCGCGTCGATCAGACCGGACACGGGGTTCACTGTCCTTTTGGTCGAAAAGACCCGTGAAAATACCGCTCCTAATGGCGGTAGCGCCTTATCGCTTCTAAGTTCTAATTCGAACGATGCTTACCTATCATTCGCGTTGGGAGCCACGCCCAATCCGAATGGTCAAAAGTGGTCTTTTGCGAAAAGCCTGCTTCAAAGCGACATGGCGTCTATTGCATGGTGGCAGAAGCCCTGGGATATGAACGTCGTGGGGCCAACAGGGGCATTCGCCGGCACAGAGTGGATTTACTATACCTTTACTCCAGACGGCAAAGTGCGCATCGACCGTTTTGCTCCGTATACCTATTTTCTAGCTTTTACAGCTTACCAATGGGATGAGGCAGTGCTCGACAGTGGGTTCCCGCATTCTCCTTTCAGCTCTGGTACGCCAGCCGATCGTCCGAAATCCGTGATTTTCGGATCGGTTGGACCATGGGTTATTGGCGCTGCAGCCGCGCCCGGTCAGGCGTCGCCCATGATTGAGCCAATAGAGGCGTTGCCGGGATTTGAGGGAGCGACGATCTTCTCGACCCCGATGTCGATAAAAGAAGTTGTAGCGTATCAGAACTCCCTGAAGAGGAGCGACTTTCTCGACGTCAACATGCTGCCCTGCAACAGCGGCCAGTACCTTTCCGGCGAGATAAGGACTCCCTGCGGCACGGCTCGCCCTGGTAATCCCCCGTCGAATGTAAAATCGGTGGCTGGTGATGGGATCCGCACCAATATCGAACGCTATGACTAGCGATGTTGGACGACTCTCATTTGTTCCGACGGCGATTAGACGGCATCAGATTCAGCTACCTCGATGCCGCAATCCCGGCCGCTTGCGCAGCAAATGTCTGAGCCAGATCGAGCAAAGATGGTGACCACTCAAGCTGTGACATGCCCGCGCAAAGATATTCTAGAACCAAAGCAGGATTAAGCCGTCTTGAATTTCTCGAGCATTGCAGCAGTGAGATTTTCTCCGGCGCGGCCCCAGGTGGCCGGCGTACGATCACTCAAAATCGTATCGACTGCGAGATCCGTTTTGCGAAACGCCATTTGAACTCGCTAAGCGACTTGAGCGTAGGTCCTCGTCCGGCCCTTATTCATCTTTGGCCCAGCCCTTGCTGTCGGCTGTCTTCGCGAGGAGGAATGCATAACACCTGCTGATCTCGTCGAGCTTTCTCACCAACTCGCCGTCCGATCCACCGAGCAAAGTTTGATAGCCCTCGCCTCTTGTTGACCTCTGCCAATCATTCCCAATAAAGCGCGCGGTCGCATTGCCGAGGGAAGAAACCATTGGTTTGGGGCTGCCAAACGATACGGCTGCGCGTCTCAATCCGTCTTGGAAGCTTGCGTCATCGAGTCCGCTATAAGGCTTTCCTTCGGAATTCGTTGCATTAAGGAAGATCTGCTCGTCACCGAACACGGCATATCCGCCGCCCAAGCCTTTTTTCGTTGCGTCCGCTGCCTCGAAGAATCTCTGCGCGACGGTGGCGTTAAGGCTGCCCTGCGGAAACCGCACGACAACAAAGCCTGTCTTACCTGTCATGTCGTTGAGGCGAGAGGTAAGGACGCGATATTGGCGGAAGACGTAGCCAAGGGAGCCGGCAAGTCGATCCGCCTCGGCGTCATCGAGATCACCCTCGGTCTGAAGCGATGCATTCGTTTTGAGGAGATACCCGCCTGGCGTAACCTCTGTCCTCAAGGTCGCAGCGTCGACCCCGTTGGCTGTTATTATCTTTGGCACAATGTCTTTTGAGACTTCGGCTGAAAACGTCGCTCGATCATCATAGCTGGCCTGGGCAAGCTGCGGCAAATGGAAACCTGCGGAGGGCGTTGCCCGATAGGACACGAGCAACTTTCGCTTTGCCAGCGCTGTATTCTGGAATGCTGAAGGGATGGTGGCAGCCTCTTTGATTTGGCAACATAATTAAAATGCTGGTAGGTAATGCCGACGTCGGCTTTTGGATTGCCCGCAGCAGCCGCAGATATGCGCGGCACTCGACAAGATTCTTCGGGTTCGTTGATTAGGATCATTCGTCGAGATGACGGTATGCGATGTCACAAACTTCTCGCAGGCCCCGGAAAACCTGTTAATCCACGTTCGTTCACCTCTTGTACAATCCTTGAGACGGCACCCTGTTCTAGATCAAGGTGGTTCACCAACGCGGACTCCACCAGGGTCGTCGCCGTGCCTAGTTCAGACATTGCGGCAATTAGCTTCTCGAGGCTTTCGACAAACGCGGGCCGAAGTTCCGACGCAGTTATTTCCATTCGTAGAGGGTGAGTGCAAAAACAGAATCGGTGGACGATTTTGCAAGCCTCGCAATTCGATGCTTCTTGGGCGACTTTAGTGAATATCGCTTCTGCCCTTAAGGCGAGTTCGTCAGGGGACAATTTATCCGTCACGGTCCAGCTCTCTGGGACCTGCGGCCGCATTCGATTTAATGCCGAGATCAGGGTCTCACGTCCGACAACATAAAGATCTAACAGAGTTCTTTCCGACATCGGTCTCGTGAAAAAGCCTCTTTGAGGGATGTATTGGATCTTCCCTTCAGCTGCAAGCCGCTGAAGTGCTTCGCGAACTGGCGTTCGACCAAGATCGAGCTTAGACGCTAGATCCTGTTCCCTGAGATGTTGCCCCGGCACACGACCGTTACTGTGGAGAATTCGTCGAATAGCCTCGTAGGCAATATCGGCCTTTGCAGGTTCTGGTTCAGTAGAAAAATTTGGGTCACCCCCACGACCTTGGGGCGCGTTCTTGCAACACCGCATTTGATAGTTTTCCTCTGTCGATATCCTTCAAGGACCCTACAGGAGCTTCTTGCATTGAGACCGGACGGTCGCTTCGAATTGAAGGTCGAACTAGTCGGCCCTTCCAACACCGGCACCGCGTTTCGCGCCCGAACCAGATACGGCATCAACCACCTGTGTTACAGCCGCGGCCGTAATTGGCAGCTATCGCATTCTGCCACTAATTTCAATGCCATAGGCACAAGGCTGCGTCGGGATGGCGCGCTGGTCCGATGTCTACCGGCTGTCGTATTTCGCGGAAGCGGCCGGCTTTAAGCGAACCGTGTCTCCAAGGCCTGCAAGTGCCATCAATGTGGTGGCAGTTTTCGAAATCAACATGTTCATGATAGTTCTTCGGTGGACGTGTGTCGGCCTCATCGTCAATGAGCAATTTTTCCGATCGGTTATTCCTATCAACCAGCCGATAATGGGCATCGGGGGTGTTGGAGTATCCGCGGTTCGCGAGAGCCTCGACGTGTCCATCAGTAGCAATGGTTTCGCCGTTGTCAGAATCACCTCCAGCGCAATCAAAGACAAGTTCAGATTTTGAAAACCATGTGATCTGGCCCATTCGTTCCGGTTCGTGGCTGGTGGCGAGAAGTGCTTTGGTTAGGCCCAGGCCTATGCTTGCCTCGTGTTCGGCAGATGGTTGTTGCAATGTCGGCAATTTTTCAAGGCTCGGCTCCATGCCGGTCACCACGGGACGGTTAATCCGATAATATCTTCCGCTATCTGCGACTTCGCGAAGCGCATTCAGATGGTCGTTCCGTGCGGCCGGCCAGCGTATAGCACCCCGTGGAGCAACCACACGTACGCAATCGAGGAAGGCGAGCCTCATTTCCGGGCTATCACGCCTGGCTTTGTTTGGATGCATTTTGTCACGTCGGTTCATCTAAGCCTCCCGTCGCTGACCAGGGTAGTCCCCCTGGCGCGTGTTGAGCAGGTCTAGACGGCGCTCCGCCATAGATCAATATATAGCAATAATATATTTTTTTATATATTTGGCCAATCGCACTAGCGTAATTTTATACTTTAATCGTCAAATACAAAACTCGAAACGATATAGTCTTTCTCATACGAGCTGAAGGTTTGATTGAGTCCGCGAATGTTCGAGCTGACAATCTCCGTTGGTGATGGCCAAAGCTCGAAGTGGTCATGTACGGCTATGCCTCCCTCAAGCAGCACGAAAAGTTCCCCTCTATCTGACAACTCCGAAAAGTTGGTCGGATTGAGTATTTCGTCACCATCGCGCCGATCGCCAGTGAGTTGAATTTATTGGCAGAATCGGAGTCTCGAAGACACTTCCTTCGCTCTTGTATTGAAAGTCGAACACAGATCGCTGACAGGAGAACGCGTGGGAAGAACACCGGTTACGCCGAAGTCGGTTTACTCGGGCCACCATATATTCGGCCGGCACAAAAAGCGTTCTCGGCAGGTCGGAAACGATGACATTCTGGCTCCCTTGCGGTGGATCCGACTGGTTTCGCTGGGCGAGCGACACACCGCAAAGCAAAAACGAACGGCATTCTTATCGCGCCAGTCACCGGCGCTCGCTCCCGGACCATTGATACTTTTATCCCCGCGACACAGGCGGTCTCATAGCCACAACACGTGGCTGCCGTCGAAACAAGTTCGACGACAACCACGCTGCCTTGGGAGGCGAAAGGTTTTCCCGAGAATCTGGTCTTCCGAATGAGGTAGCAGGGTCAGCTACTATTCGTGCACATTCGGCGAACGCAATTGTCGCCGCGAGAATCGTTGGGCGCGCCACGCTAGACTATCGCGCCGGCGGTTGCGTACCTACAGAGGTGAACAGTCTCGCAGCAGATTCAGCAAAGGTACATCCGATTAATGTCCTACTCCCCCCATGGCAGCCACGAGCCGACGCACATTCGCCGATGTCGAGAAAAATACCAGTCATTTTCATAATTTCTTTGCGAGTGACAGAAAGCGAGGCGTGTTCGTCGGGCCCATATTGCCCACAATCGGCGTACGAATGCGGTATCCAGATTGTAGGTAGTCCGAGGACATCGGCGAAGAGGTCGTGGCAGCGAGCCTCCCAGATTTGGCAGGAGTGAGGGCTCTTGCGCATGGTTTTCTCATCGAGTCACAACGAAATGCACCCCGTGATGACTAGGGGAAAGACGGGTGGCCATGATGACGATACCAGTCCGCATTCCAAAACAAGCGCCCTGGTGTCGCCAATGATCGGATGACAAGCGCGGACAGGTGCTGCGACAACTGCTGATCTATAGCGCATGATCGCGATCATCGCCTCGGCCGTTCAATAGGCGGTTTTTGTCATGCGTGGGCCGGTGTGACGGCGGGCTACCGCCTCTGTTCCACCCGATCGCAGGAAAGCTCTTGTCCTGTCGATCTGGCAGACCGTAGTGCCGCTGGCTCATCGAGAAATCTCGATTTTTTCGTGCGTCGGTGGACGCCCATCCCAATGTCGCAGTGGGCTCCGGGTCAAGGATCAACTTCAACTTTAACCGTGTGCACCGCATTTCTCGCGTCAGTCAGCGGCTGTCCCGCCCCACATTCATCCGTGCACCGACATAGCAAGATATTCTGGCCTGATGTAGGGGTCCACGACAACTCGAACCGTTGCCAACTCCTTCCTTCGCGCGGCCCTACTGAGGCAGTCCGCCAGGAGCCTCCACCGTCCACGCTGACCTCGACGCTGGAGATCTGGTGATCTCCCCAAGCCCAGCCCCATATTTTCGTTGGCATGTCCGCTGACAGCAGATCATTTGGGGACGGCGATACGATAACGGACTCCGGGGCGACCCCCCAAACCGGCTTCATCCCCGACGCCGCAGGGTCATTGTAGAAGCGCGTCGTATAGGCGCCGCTTGCGCGCCGATCCGCAGCCGTGATCGAACCAACCCATTTTACGGAGTTTGTACCATACCAACCTGGCACGACCAGTCGAACCGGTCCTCCGCGCTCTGGAGTGAGTGGCCGACCGTTGATCTCAAGTGCGAGGATAACTTCTTCTGCAAGTGCTTTGCCGATCGGCAGGTCTTTTTGATAAGCTTCTTCAACATCTGCGTATTCGCCCCACTCGAGGCCGGAAGTCCAGATGTAGGACGCATGGCTGCTGATCTTTGCGCGTTCCAGAACGAGCGACAGCGGCACACCTTTCCAAATTACATTTCCGATCCTGCGTTTAGGCACTGTCGGAGCAAGCGGACTTCCAGCGCATTCGTGAACCGACATGTACTCGCGCTGTGGCATTGCTTGAAGGTCAGACAGATGCAATCTCGTCGGGTTACCCACGAGGCCATCGACATCCAAATGCCAATGCTCGGGGTCGATCTCCAGGAACCCCATATGCGTTACCAGAAAAAGATCATCTTCAGGGGTGATCCACGATTTAAGGGCATGAACGCCGTCGGCAGGGCCCTGGAAGGAGAAACCCTTCTTGGTCATGTGCATACCCGTCCGCGCCATCACCTTTACTCCGGCATGGCCACGGCCTCAGGGCTCGTTAGAGCGTCCTCAGCGCGGCCTTCCAAAAATCTGATTGGGTTTCGACGCATCCGGTTCACGGTGACGTCGAAAATATCGAATCGGTTGTAACCAGCAACGACGTCGTGAAATCGTTTCGGCTCAACACAGTCGTCGAGATCGATTTGGGCATAGCCGATACCTTCGTCGGTCATTTCGTCACCAGTTGCCGCTCCAGTCGGCCCTAGGAAAAAGCTAGTGGCCCGCGGACTGGCATCTATGATCGCTTCGATCGCAGGATCATCCAAGGCAATGGCTTTGCGTGCGACTTCGTCCAGGTGCCCCGCCACGATGATCCCGAAGCACTTGGCCTCGAAGCAGTGCGCAGAGGCACGGATGCGGTTGGCAGCTCGGTTGTCGTAGTTGTCGCTTTCTGTGGGAACGCGAGTGGGCCAGATCGGCGGATAGCTACTTATATGAACTTGCTCGCCTTGCGTCATCAGACTGTAGCGCGCGAGCGGATTTGTATTTTCCCCGCAAATTAGGCCGCCAATGCGACCGATTCTCGTGTTTGCGACGACCAACCCTGCGCCATCGCCCGGATCCCAAACTAGTTTTTCAAAGAAGGTTGCGACCAGTTTTCGATGGTGGATCAGGATTTGGCCGGTATCGGAAATCAGAACATTACTATTCCACAAACCTCCGACACTTGCCGGGTTGCGCTCGGAAAAACCGATTGAAACGAAAACACCGTTATCGGAGGCGGCCTTTCGCACACGCTCAATTTCCGGGCCGTCAATGTACACCGAAGCTTTCAAGAAGCGTTTGAAATGTTCGTGCGATTGAATGGGCGGGTAAAGTGCTGCCCAGACAGGGAAACCGGGTAGAAAGCTCTCCGAAAATACCACGAGCGACGCGCCGTTTCGGGCAGCCTCTGCTATCACCGAGCAAGCTTTTTCCGCGCTCGCCCCAGGATCGAGATAGACGGGGGCAATATGAGCAGCCGCGGCCCATAATTTCATGTTTCCCATCGACATTCCTCTACAGATCCAGGCTCGCCATCAGCCATCTCGACTAGCTCGGCAAAGGCAGGCTCAAGATTGCCGCTTTGCTGTTAGACCGATTTCAATGCGTGCTCCAAGCGGCAGGCTGGCGCAGCCGATTGTGGTGCGGGCCGGGTAGGGCGATGAAAAACGCGTCGCGTAAATCTCATTCATCTGGCCAAAGTCACCCATGTCGGTGAGATAGACATTGACGGATACGACATCATCCGACCCCAGGCCCGCTGCCTCAAGGACTTGAAACAGATTATCGAAACACTGGCGTGTCTGGTCGGCTACATTTCCGTCGACAAGTTTGCCGGTGCCGGGGTCTAGCGGTGTCTGGCCGGAGCAGAACAGAAGATCGCCGGCCCATGTCGCGTGCGAATACGGTCCCACTGCCGCAGCGTTTAAAGCATTCACAGTTCGTCTGGACATGCGTTCTCCCAAGGTAGGTTCAAGTAGTGCCGGCTGCTGGCGATAAGCGTTTCCGCAAGATACTTTGCTTCACTGCGCACCACACATACAGCGGCACAGCACGTTTGAAACTATCAAAACGAATTTGCGAGCCAACCCGAATAGGATGCACTACCCTGTGCAAAAATAGACGGAGGTAGCATGGCGACTGCAATCGATCATCTTGATTGGGACGATCTCAAACTCTTCCTCATCGTCGTCCGGTGCAAGAGCGTGACCGGTGCCGCTCGCGAACTAAAAGTCAGCCATTCCACCGTATCTCGCCGGCTTGCTCGCCTGGAATATACGGTTGGCGGTGCACTCGTCGAGCGGACCAAGGACGGACTTCTGCTGACACCGGCCGGCCTGGTTACAATGCGGCGAGCGGAGGAAATCGAGAACGGCGTGAATGCTCTTCGCAGCGACGTAAGCAATCGTGACGAAATACGCGGCACAGTCAGATTGGCCACCATGGAAGGCATCGCAACGCTTTATCTCTCCGAGCGCCTCGTTGAACTCAGTAGCCGGCACCCTGATCTTGACCTCGAGCTTGTAACGTCGCCGCAAACGGTTCGGGTCGCTCGCCGGGAAGCGGATTTATTCCTAAGCTTCTTCAAGCCCCATGGAACTTCTCTGGACAGTCAGCTGATCGGACGTTTCAAGACTGGCTTATTCGCTTCGCAGGCTTATCTTGAGCGCAATGGAGTTCCCTCTCAAGCGGCGGATCTTAGCGAGCACCGCTTTGTTGGCTATATCGAGGAGCTGATTCAGCTTGAAAGCGTGCTCTGGCTAGAGGAACTCGTACCCACCCCAAAAATAGCGTTCAGCTCAAATAGCATGATGTCGCAGATGTTCGCGGCGTCTGCGGGCGCAGGAATTGTAGCCCTTCCCGAATTCGCACGCAGTCTAAACCTGGGTCTCGTTCCAGTGCTCGACGAACTGAGCGGCGAGCGCGAGATCTGGATGTCAGCACACCAGGATCTAGCTTATCTTCCAAGAGTGAGAGCCGTAAAGCAATTCGTGAAAGAGCTGCTACGTCGTGACGAACAACGCCTTCTGAGAAACTCACCTTGGTCTTCGTGAAGTTTCGCAAATCGGACTGTGCGGAGCGCTCTGGCCGGCTGAATTGGCGGACGCTTACGCCCCGTCGCTCAATTCTGCACATCGGGTTGCGAAGTTGTCAGCTTCCGTGACAACGCCGATTGCGTCAACAAGATTGACGCTCAATCAAAGGAAGGAATCCCTCATGTCGCAAATCAGCCGCAACGCTCGCAAGACTTTGGACCTTCTTCGCTTGCGTGCTGATACCCCCGGCACAAAAAACAGAAACCACCTTAACAATGCTGGCGCTGCGCTGATGCCGAGCCCTGTTATTGAAGCGGTGGTTGGGTACCTAAGGCGGGAAGGGGAGATCGGCGGATACGAAGCCGCAGCTGAGTCCAACTCTCTACTGGAGGGGACATATGACAGCTTGGCTACATTCGTAAACTGTGGCCGCGACGAGATTGCGATAGCTGAAAATGCGACGATCGCCTGGCAACGAGCCTTCTATTCCCTCTCTTTCCGACCTGGAGACCGGATCCTGACGGCAAGTGCCGAATTTGCAGCCAACTACATCGCCTTTCTGCAGGTTGCCAAGCGCACCGGCGTATCGATCGAAGTCATTCCGAATGACGCTTCTGGGATCCTCGATCCGGACGCACTAGCGAAAATGATCGATGATCGCGTTCGGTTGATAGCGGTTACCTGGATCCCCACCAACGGCGGGCTTATCAATCCAGCAGCAGCGATCGGTCGAATAGCGCGAAAAAACGGCATCCTCTATCTTCTCGACGCATGCCAAGCTGCGGGTCAAATCCCGATCGATGTCAACGCGCTCGGGTGCGACATCCTGACTGCTACCGGCAGGAAGTTTCTCCGAGCGCCACGCGGAACGGGATTCATGTACATGCGTAAATCACTCGTGGATAAGATCGAGCCAGCGATGATCGATCTCTATGGCGCGCCCTGGACTGGTCCGGATCGATACGAATTGCGACCTGATGCCAGGCGTTTTGAAACGTGGGAGAAGAACTATTCGGTTCGTCTCGGCCTGCGGGCAGCAGTGGACTACGCGCTCGACATTGGGCTCGAAAATATCGAAGAGCGCTGCAATCACCTTTCGTCAAAGCTTCGCGAAGGCCTGAGGGGGATGCGTGCCGTGTCCGTACATGATCTCGGGACGCCCCTTGCGTCCATCATCTCATTCACTGTCAACGACTGGGACTCGTCAGCTGTCATGGCTTATTTGACAGGCAAGGGAATCAACGTCTCAGTTTCCCCTCCTTCCAGTACACCCGTCGACGCCTCTACGCGACAACTCCCGCCCGTGGTGCGAACGTCGCCACATTATTACAATACCGAGGAAGAGATCGATGCATTCCTGGAAGCGATTGCTGGTATTGCCTCGTAGCTGATGTGCTCGCCTGACGAATGAGCGGATTTTTTCAAGAGGCAAAGCAGTTGATGCGACCTTACATCAAGTCGTGACTGCATGCTAAGACCAAGCCCTAACTGTCCGTACCTGTTAGGCAGATCATGGCAGGCGCATCTGCCAATCCCGCCGGCATCGTAAACTTAAGGGATGAAAGGCCAGCGAAAGACGCCATCCGCAGATATCTCTCATGCTCGGGCAATTTTCGCCCACAGGCTCATCGCCGCCGTGCGCAGTTCGCGATGGTGGCCGGAGGAGATATCGTGGCGCGGGATTTGAAATAGGTTGGCGATCGGATCATGGATGGAGACGAAGCGTTGTAGATGTCGCTGTGACTTGAAGCCCTTCATGATCCGCTCTCGCCGCCGGACTGGTTGGTGAGAATTCCCCGCCCGATTATTCAACCATTTGTGGGAGCGATGCTCTACACCCGGCATGATCTCTCGCTTTGCTGCGCCGTAGGACTGCAGCTTGTCGGTGATCATCGCACGCGGCGACCGTCCCTGACCCTTCAAGAGCTTGCGCATCAGGCGCTTGGCGGCCTTTGCATTTCGGCGGCTTTGTACGAGAACCTCCAGGACGAAACCGTCCTGATCAACTGCGCGCCACAGCCAATGCTTCTTGCCGCGGAATTGAAACAACGGCTTCATCGAGATGCCACTTGTCCCCAAGCCGACCGGATGATCGACGACGGATCTCGTTGGCAAAGGTGTGGCGGAATTTCTCCGCCCACAGCCGGACGGTCTGGTGCGAGACAATGATCCCACGGGCAGCCAGCAAGTCCTCGACCATTCGCAGGCTCAGAGGGAAACGGAAATAGAGCCACACGGCGTGGGCAATAACTTCAGCGGGAAAGCAATGTCGACGATAGAGTGGATCACGGTCTGTCATCAACCTTCATCGCACATCGAATTCCACATTCCGTTAAGTTGACGATGCCGCTTCCGCATCGATCTGGCCGTCGCGATCCATGGGCGTGATAGGGAACGCGGACAGGCCGCTCAAAAATTTCATTTTATACTCCGGGGTTCGTCTCATTTGCCGAGACGTTGGTTATCGATTGAGCCCTGCCACGTCATAAATCTTGCAGAGCCTGACGCAGATCGGCGACGAGGTCGCTGACATCTTCAAGCCCGACCGAGAGACGGACGAGGTCTTCCCCAACTCCTTCGATCAGATGAGCATCTTTCCGGAGCGCCTGGCGCGCCCGGGTTATGCTGGCCGGATGATAGATGAGACTGTCCGTGTCCCCCAGGCTCACGGCGCGCGTCAGCAGTTGAAGCCGGTCCAGCATCGTCCGTGCACCGTCGAAGCCCGCATGAAGGCCGAAAGCAAGCATGCCGGCCCCCTGCGTCATTTGCTTGTGGGCGATCGTATGATCGGGATGGGAGTCCAGGAAGGGATAGCTCACCCAGGCAACGGCGGGATGCGCCTCAAGCATGTGCGCGATTATCAGTGCCGAAGCACTGTGTCGCTCCATCCGCAGAGACAGCGTCTTCAGGCCGCGCAGGATCAGGAATGCAGAGTGCGGCGACAATGTCGCCCCTGTGATGTAGCGCAGGCCGGTTTCGTGCAGCGTATGGAGTGTTTCAGCGTCTCCAAGCAGCGCTCCGCCCAGGGTATCGCCGTGCCCGTTGATGTATTTCGTCAGCGAATGCAGCACAATGTCTGCGCCGTGCTCGATCGGGCGCTGCAGTGACGGCGAAGCGAAAGTGCTATCGACCGCGACCTTTACATTCCGCGCATGGGCGCGCGCTGCGATGGCGGAGATATCGAGGATGGCGCTTAGCGGATTTACCGGCGTCTCGAAATAGACCAAACGGGTTTTATCTGTGATCGCCGCGTCGAGATTGTTCGGATTCGATAGGTCAACCGGGACTACCCTGATCCCGAAGCGAGGCAGACACTGCTCGACCATCGCAACCGTATTCGAATAGAGCGTCTTGTGCACGACAAGCTCATCTCCCTGCGACAGCAAAGATAGGACCAGGGTGCCGAACGCGGCCATTCCGGTCGATACCACAAGCCCTGCCTCGGCCCCTTCCAGGTTGGCGAGCCTCTTCTCGAGGATCTCTGTGGTCGGGTTATATTCGCGGGCATACAGCCTGCCCCCGAGCGCTGCGGCGGCATCATTTGCCGCAACGCTCTCAAAGCCATAGGTCGATGTCAGAAAGACAGGTGGCTGCACTGCTCTTGAGAAGTCAGCAGGATCGAACGCGTGATGGATTGCGCGGGTATCAAATCCGAGACGCGCGCCATGCGACGGATCGGAGTGGTCCTGGACATTGTCTTGTTCGCTGCTGGCCGTCATTGGTTCGGTATCCTCTTTGCTTCCTACCACAGTGGCAGCATACTGGTCCGCTCGAAACATCCAGTTCTGCGGAAAGAAAATGGTCCAGTTGGAAAGCCAGGCAATAGCCAAGCACGCGAAAATGGGAGCACGCCAGATCTACGAGGCGCTCAAGGATCAGATCCTGAGCCACGTTTATGAAGCTGGCGGTCAGTTGCCATCATCGCGAAATCTGGCGAATGAACTTGGTGTGTCGCGAACGACGGTGACAGTCGCCTATGAGCAGCTTGCGGGGGAGGGCTTCGTGGAGCAGCGCCAAGGTGCCCGCGCGCGGGTTGCAGCGTTTCCATTCGGACAGCGTCCGAGCGATGCCAGGCTCAAGCAGCAGGGTGCTCAGCGCCTGTCGGCCTATGGCGAAAGACTTCGGGCGACACCGCCATGGCTCGATTGTTTGCCCAACTCACTTATGATTGATTTCCGTTACGGAGACCTCGCTCCATCCGATTTTCCGGCGCTTGCCTGGAAGAAAGCTGTCAATGCGGTCATCGCTCAGCGACCGAGCCGACTTGCCTATGATGACCCGCGAGGATCGCGGCGTTTACGGCAAGCCCTGCGAGGATATCTTTGGCGCGCCAGAACATTGCAGTGCGATCTGGAGCAAATCATCATCGTGAACGGATCCCAGCAAGGCTTAGACCTTTGCGCACGGCTTCTGCTCGACCCTGGCAGCGAGTTCGTCATCGAAAACCCTAGCTATCGAATGGCTCGTCAGATCTTCGCCAGCACCGGCGCCTCTCCGGTCCCCCTCGCCGTCGACGGCGAGGGTCTGAAGACCGAGCTCTTGGAGGGAGTACGGGCTCATCTGGCCTATGTCACCCCTTCCCACCAGTTTCCGCTTGGCGGCGTGATGCCGATTTCTCGCCGTCATCAACTTCTCGAATGGGCGCGGGAAAACAACGCCTACGTGATTGAGGACGATTACGACAGCGAATACCGCTATGACATCAGTCCGGTGCCTCCTGTTCATAGTCTGGAGGCTGGAAGCAACGTCATCTATCTCGGTACGATTTCCAAAACGCTGTCGCCGATGATGCGCATCGGATATCTCGTTGTGCCGCCGAAACTGCAGGACGTGTTCGCAACCGCCAAGCAACTGTTCGACAGACATTCGCCGGTGACCGAGCAGGAAGCCTTGGCGGCTTTCATCGAACGCGGCGGTTATGAAGGCCATGTGCGCCGCGTACGGCGGCTGAACAGAGACCGCCGTGAGACGTTGTTGAAAGCACTGCAGTGCGCATTCGGCGAGCGGGTCACGGTGGAAGGCGCTGATGCCGGATTGAATGTTGTGGTCTGGTTCAACGAATTGCCGAAGTCGTCCGAGACGGCTTTGCAGGAAACCGCACAACGCGCCGGCATTGGAGTTCATGGCATCTCAGCCCTTTATGAGCCACAACCAGATGAGGCGACGGCAGACAAGCTCGGGCTTGTAATGGGGTATTCAGCCCTGACCCCACAGCAGATCGAGAAGGGGGTTCATCTCCTTCTGGCAGCGGTCGACACAGTGAAAGGGCAATTCTGACAGTTGCATTCGGCATCGCCAAAACCGAGGAAAATGCGAGAGGCGGTGCTGCATGACAGCCACTCGGATGCAAAGTGGGAGACTGGACCAGCAACAAGGGATCAAACTGGCACTGTGCGGAAGGCCAGTTCCCCGCGCCTGAGGCCGTGCTGGACATGGTCGAAACGTTCAAACCAACCGTACTTTTTGGGTTGCCGACCCTCTACACTGCTCTAGTTCGCGCAAATTCAGCCAAGACAACGGATCTCTCGTCGCTGCGGCAATCGATGTCGGCGGCCGAAATCCTCCCGGAAGACGTCTACAATGCCTGGAAACATCTTACCGGGCACGGTCCGACCGAAGGGCTGGGTTCGACCGAGCTTTTACACATCTATCTTTCCAATCAACTCGACGATCACCGTATCGGTGCCGCCGGCGCGCGCGTTCCGGGCTACGAAATCAGGCTCGTCACGCCAGATGGTGAGCCGGTAGAACCGGGCGAGGAGGGCGCAATGCTCATCCGCGGTCATTCTTCCGCGCCTTGCTATTGGAACCGCGCCGACAAGACGAGCGAGACGATGCGTGGAGACTGGATGGTTATTATTACTTTCTGGGTCGCACCGACGATTTGATCAAAGTCTCCGGGCAATGGGTCTGGCCGATGGAGGTTGAACGCTGCCTCAACGAACATCCCTACGTGCATGAGTGCGCCATCCTCGCACATGAAATTGGAGGATCGCCGTATGACATTGCGGGCCGCGGTGAAATTGCGCGATGGCGCAGTGCACGGCGATGTGCAAACCCGCATCCTGCGCGACTACGTGAAATCGACTTTGATGCCCCACAAATACCCACGCATAATTCAGTATGTCGCCGAACTGCCGAAGACCGGAACAGGCAAGATCGACCGGCAATCATTGTTAAAATTGCCGGTCCCCGTGGATTGAACGGCCCGCGGCCCGCGCGGTTTAGTACGGCTCGGCTGTCGTGCGATCTCCCATCTGAATGCGAAGAGGAACAGTGATTTTATGTCTTATGTTTTCTGGCGTTGGTGCACGGATGTGGAACTGAACGGATGGGGCAAGGTGACGAAGGGCGGTGAGCAGCGTGTCGGCGACCTCGCTCCCGACCACCGTGTCGAGCGTGTCGAGAGTTCCGCCAGGCCCCCTCCCAAAAGATCGAAGCGGGAAAAGGCCGTCAATTCGACAGAAAGGTCGAGAAATGCATCGAAACGGCTACTCATGCGATCACCTCCGCCTGCCCGGTGACAGCTGCCTGTTTGGCACTGTGGGGAATCTCGTAGGTGGGGCTGCTGTACTTACCGGGATGGCCCGGCAGGGGATTGCGGATCAGTTCAACGATTATATTGCGGAATTCGAACATGATCGGAACGGCTTCCAGCAGCAAGCTCGGCTGGCCATTATAGGCACGCGTCAAAAGCTCCAGAAACTCGCCATAACATGTATTGAAGTCGGTCGCCGCCTCACGCAATTCCGAGCCTTTGGATATTTCCGCCACCTTGAGGTTCGGTTTGATGGCATAAGCGCCTTCCCAGTCGACCTGCAAATGCGGACCCGTGGGGTGGTCGGGCTGATCACCTTTCCGGTAATAGCGGCCTTTGACCAGTTCATCGAAACGATAGTAATGGGCCAGTTCGTGCTCGTCATCGTCGTAGATACCACCACCGTCACCTTCGCCCTGTTCCATGATGAGCTCTATGGCTTCGAGGGCGCTTTTCAGATCGGTCACGGGAAACAACTCACCGCCGCCGGAATAATAATATTCCGAGGTAATCTGGCGAAACTTGTCGCCGATAAAAATCGTTGTGCCCGCCCGGCGCGCTTCGGCTTCTAAGTATTTGATGCCGTCTGCGATTGCCGAATAGAACTCGCCAATACTGTAAAAATGGAGATCTTCGTGCCTCGGATCACTGCCAAGCGCTGTGATATGCGGGGAGTTCTTGCGTTGTATCAGGCCCTTGCCAGCGAGATGTTCGGGGCGCCGGGCCGGCCGCTCGATTTTCAAGAATGTCGCCAGCGCTTCACGGCTGAAAGCCTGTATGCTGACCTTAAAGTCGGTCTCGCCGTCAGGGAGCGAGGCGGGATAGTTAACCGCGAAATCTGGCCTAGTAAGATCCGGCGTGCCACCGATGGCATTGAGGATATTGGCCGCAATGGTCAAATCCAGCATTTCTTCCACGACGATCACGCGAAGAACTTGCGCCGCATCCCGGTTTACACCGGGCTTAATCGAGTAAAGTGCAGTCAGATACGGCGGAATCGTCGCATGTTCGAGCTGCATCGCACGGTGGAGAAACTCTTTCAGCTCATCGAGCGTCTTAATGCCATAAGGATCCATCCTCAAGCTCCCTGGAATATAGTTAGGTGCACAGTCCGGCTTCGTGTCGCTTGCGTCGAGTCCCGCAGTTCGTTCCGCGTATCGGATATTGGTCTTTGTTCAGTGCAGAGACTTCAGAATGTCGCGGCCGCTTCGGAAGCACATGGCGGCCAGCGTCAAGGTGACATTGGCCGTGCCGATCGTCGGCATGCTGCCGCCGCCCACCAGATAGAGGTTTTCGTGGTCCCAGCTGCGCTGGTTCTTGTCCACGACGGAATTGGTCTTCGTCGTTCCCATGATGTGGGTGCCGGCCAGATGATTGCCGCCGCGGATCGCATAGCCTTGCCTCATAGGCCACACAGCCGAAATCGCTAGGGTCGTAATGGGTATGATCCTGCGCGCCCAGACGCGTAAAGACGGTGCGCGCAAACTGGCGGCCATAGGCGGCACCCTTCATGGTATATTCCGGAACCGTGAACGACAGGATGGGCCGCATATTGCCGCATAAGGTCCGGATTGAACGATATAGGTCGAGCTATCGGTTTCCCCCGCCTGCAGCTTGCGAAGCTGCGTGCTGCGGGGCATGGCCGCGTTCGCATTCAGCGGAAAGGGCGACTGGTTATCCTTGGTGGCTGCCGAATAGAAGGTCGTCAGCAGATCGTTATAGCCTGCCAAAGAGCTATTGGCACCGGTTCCGGCTTCAAGCACAAGGACACGCTTGCCAGCTTCTGCAGCCTGCTTGGCAATTATAGCTCCGGAAATGCCGGAACCAACGACGACGATATCGTAGTCGCCAGACGCTGCGACAGACTTGGAATCCGCCTTCAGCGCTGATTCGAGTGGGAAAAGCACTTTGATCCTCCATCATTCCAGCAAAGCCGCATCAGGAAAATAGCGCGACAACGCAACCAAGTCGGTCTGCGCGAAGGCAGGTGTCAGAGTAACCACACGCGCAAGAGCGCCGATGGCCACGCCTGTACTGGTCAAATCCGCAACTGTCGTCGGCTGACTCCAAAACGCTGCTGTCATCGGCTGACTCCACAATTGATTGAAATTTGGCGGGACAAGACGCCGCTAGACTAGCTATATTTGTGATGTCGTAAATAAGTACTATTGCTCAGTTTGTTGCCGTTTCCGATGAGGTCGTCCTTTGTTTCGAGATGATTGCGCCGCCGGCTCCCGGATGGGCGGTGTCACGTTGTTTGAATGTGGCCACGTGAGGCCGAGCCTGCGCTTTTCAGGCAGGCCGTGCACTCACGGCTTCCCACGCGGCCATTGCCTGGCGTCGATGGGTTCGAATTTGTGCTGCGGAGCGGTTGGTCTGGGATGGGACGAAGAGGTTTCGGAGGGACTGTCAGGAACTTCGTGTACGGGCGTGCGGTTGAACATTTGCTCTTACGCCCTTGCGGCCTGAAAGCGGTCCGCAAAGAGAATGGCGAATTGGGATTTTGCCATCGCCCACTCCCACGGCGGCATTTTCCACTCTTTCTCCGATCTGTTCAAGACCGGGTAGAGCAGTTTTGTCGCCGCCTCATCGCTCGGAAAATGACCTCTTGCCCGGACGGCGCGACGCAGCTTGGAATTTAGGGCTTCGATGGCGTTGGTGGTGTAAATGATCGGGCGAACATCCTTTGGAAAGGCGAAGAAGGGGATGACCTCCTGCCAGGCTCGCGGCCAGATCTGGGCGACGGCTGGGAATTTCCGACCCCAAAAGCCACCCTCGAACGTTGTCAGCGCCGCCTCCGCCGCCTTGTCATCGATGGCTCCGTAGATTGCTTTCAGCTCGCGGGCCAAATCCTTGCGGTCCTTCCATGGTGCAAAATCCAGAGAATCGCGCAGCAGATGGACGATGCAGGTCTGCACCGTCGTTTGCGCGAAGACGGCATTGATGGCGTCTGGAAAGCCCTTCAGGCCGTCGACGACGGCGATCAGGATGTCCTCGACGCCGCGGTTCTTCATCTCGTTCATCACCCGCAGCCAGAATTTGGCACCCTCATTCGTTTCGATCCACAGGCCGAGCATCTCTTTCGTGCCATCGCCGCGCACGCCGAGCGCGATGTGCACCGCCTTGCATGGATCTTCGTCTCTGATCTTTGACCCGCAGCGCATCGAAGAACACCAACGGATAGACCGGCTCCAGAGGCCGCGACTGCCAGGTCGCAACTTCGTCCAGCACCGCGTCGGTGACGGCCGAGATCAAGTCGGCCGACACGTCGATCCCGTAAAGATCCTGGACATGCCCCACGATCTCACGCGTGCTCATCCCACGCGCATACATCGACACGATCTTCTCGTCGAAGCCAGGCAAGCGGCGCTGATACTTGGCAAGCAATTGAGGATCAAAGCTCGACTGCCGGTCGCGCGGGATGGAAAGCTCCAAAGAGCCGCTATCCGTCAGCACTGTCTTGCGGCCGTAGCCATTGCGGCTGTTGCCGACGGTCTCTTCGTCGGAGAGATGATGATCCATCTCCGAATTCAACGCCCGCTCCGCCAGCGCCTTCTTCAACTGATCGAGCAGACCGTTGCTCTCGAAAGCCGTTTTCGCATCAGAACCGGCGAGAAGCTGGTCCAAAATGCTGTCCGCGATGATAGGCTCTTTCCGTCGTGCCATGGGTGGTCTCCTTCGTACCCATTATGCACGCCCGTACACGAAATTCCTGACAGTCCCATCAGGATGCTGGCGATGTCTCTCAAGTTGCGCCACTCCTGGACCAGATTGGCGGTCCGATCGGACAGTTCACAGCCGACGGTGCCTATGATGGAAAACCTACATACGAGGCAGTCATCGATCATAGCGCGGCGGCGGCTATCGTCATTCCGCCTCGCGCCAACGCGGTCGAGCCAAGCGACGATAGACCTCCCGGCCAACGGAACCGGCATATCGCCGCAATCAACAGTGACGGCCGGATGAAATGGCAGGTCTCTAACGGCTACGGCTAACGCTCGCTGGTTGAGACGGCAATCGGGCGATACAAGTCCGTCATCGGGCGGCGTCTGCGGGCCAGGTCGCTGCCTGGTCAGCAGACCGAAGTCGCCATCGGCTGCGCCGCCCTCAACCGCATGCTTGCTTTCGCACGCCCGAAAGCCGTCCGCCGCAAGGCAGCCAAGCCATAATCAGCCGTTTCAAAGATCCCCATCCCTTCAGTTCCACATCCGTGCACCAACGCCATCGCCATTTGTAAAATGACGCCGTGCTCATGCCATGTTCCCGGCAAAGCTCGGGTACAGGGACACCGCCTTCCGCCTGGCGAAGAATGGCAAGGATTTGGGGTTCGCTAAATCTGCTCGTCTCATCGAAATCTCCTCGATCATAAAGCCCGAGAAAATTCTACTTTTGAAGCCCGTTAATTACCGGGGGGATTACCCCGCCCGATTGGAACCGCCTGCCGCCTAGCGCCCTGATGGCCTAAGACACGTGTTTAACGACGTCGTTAGCGACGTGTCTTAGGCGAGGATTGCGATGCGCGTTGAAATTCTTGGGCAGGAACGTCGACGGCGGTGGCGCGAAGAAGACAAGCTTGCAATTGTCATGTCGGTTGGGGTTTCTGGAGCCACGATCACAGAGATTGCTCATCGTCATGATGTAACGCGGCAGCAGATATACGCCTGGCGTAGCGAGCTCAAGAAGAAGGGGCTGCTCCCGGTGTCTTCGAATGCATTGTTCATTCCCGTCGATCTGAATGCCGTGCAGAACGATGCCCCTGAATTGAGGGAGAGCTGCTCCGGGATGATTGAGCTACGATTGATCTGCGGCCGCACGCTTCGTTTCGAGAGTTCTATGGCTCCCGATGTCCTGACGCAGATTATCCGGGCAGTGGAAGCAGCATGATTGGGCCTGGGACCGGCGTTCGGGTGTATCTTGCGTGCGGGATCACGGATATGCGCAAGGGAGTAGAAGGCCTTGCCGCGCTTGCGCAGGATGTTTTGCGTCAGAAGCCGACTGGCGGCGCGGTCTTCGCCTTTCGCGGCAAGCGTGGCGATCGTTTGAAGCTGCTGTATTTTGATGGCCAGGGCTTCTGCCTGTATTACAAGATCTTGCAGAAGGGGCGGTTTCCTTGGCCTTCGGCATCCGACGGGACTGCCCGGCTGACGTCGGCCCAACTGGCGATGTTGTGGGAAGGGATCGACTGGCGTCGTCCTGATTGGGGTGCGCCACCGGCCCGTGTCGGGTGATTTTATCCCACTGAAACCACTGGTTTTTATGGAAATTTATCCTGGCTCGTGGTAGTCAGGATCATGTCTAGCACGACGACAAATCTTCCGGACGATCCAGCCTTTCTCAAGGCAATGATTGCCGCTTTGCAGGCGGAAAACGCGAAGATGTCGGCCACATTGCAAGCGCATGATCAGTTAATCCAAACGCTGCGGCTGCGCATTGCCAAGCTGAAGAAACAGGTCTTCGGCAAGTCCTCCGAAAAGATTGAGCGTGAAATCGAGCAGTTGGAACTAGCGCTTGAGGATCTGTTGATCGCCGCCGCTGAAGGCAGTACGGCGCCAATCGATGAACCTGATGAGGCGGCGTCTGTTGTTCCCTTGGCGGATACATCTGAAAAGATCATGCGCCGGCGCCCACGCGTCTCGGACAAGGCGGTTCGCGAGCGCCGAGAGCTCGATCCTGGCTCCTGCTGCCCGGAATGCGGAGGTGAATTGCGTCTTGTCGGTGAGGACGTCAGCGAAATCCTCGACATGATCGCCGCGCAGATGAAAGTCATCGAAGTTTCTCGACTGAAGAAGTCCTGCCGCTGCTGCGAGAAAATGGTGCAGGTGGCAGCACCCAGCCGCCCGATACCGGGCAGCATGGCCGGCGCTGGCCTCTTGGCGTACATTCTGGTCTCGAAGTTCGACGACCATTTGCCACTGTACCGTCTGAACGAGATCTTCGCCCGCATGGGCGCCGACATTCCCGACAGCACGATGGTTGATTGGTGTGGTCGCGCCATGCAGGTGCTTCAGCCTCTCATCGAGCGGATCGAAACGGCGGTCATGGCAAGTGACCTGCTTCATGCGGACGACACCCCGATCAGGGTGCTGGATCGCTCGCTGCGAGACAAGGGGTTGGGCAAGGGTGTGAAGAAGGGCAGGATCTGGACGTATGTCCGCGATCAGCGTCCATGGGCAGGCAGTTCCCCGCCCGGTGCAGTCTACTATTTTGCTCCTGACTGGAAAGAAGAGCACGTCCACCGCCACCTCAAGCAATCAAGCGGCATCCTTCAGGCTGACGGCTACAAAGGATATGGCAAGCTATACGCGCCTGGAGAAAAGGGAGAATCTCGCTTCAAGGAAGCCGCCTGCTGGGCTCATTGGCGACGAGACTTCCACGATATCTGGACATCAAACAAGTCCGAGATCGCGCGAGAGGCTCTCGATCGCATCGGAGCGCTTTACGACATCGAGCGTGGCATCAATGGGCAGCCTCCTGAGATCCGGCTTGCCGCGCGTCAGACCCAGAGCAAGCCTAAGGTCGATGCATTCCGCCACTGGGCTGAAGCTCAACTAACGCGCATTCCGGGCAAAAGCGATCTGGCGACAGCTTTCCGCTACGGATTGAGCCGATGGTCTTCACTCTGTCTGTTCCTCGACGACGGCCGCGTCGCGATCGACAACAATTCCGCCGAGCGGGCACTGCGTCCGATAGGCGTGGGAAGACGGAACTGGCTCTTCGCGGGAGCCGATACGGGAGCGGAGACCTTGGCACGCGCCATGACGATCATCGAGACGGCAAAGATGAATGGTCTTGATCCGCAGGCCTATCTGGCAGACGTGCTCGATCGCATCCACGATCACAAGATCAATCGGTTAGACGAATTGCTTCCGTGGAACTGGTCGGCGATCACCACAATCGACGCGAAGGCAGCCTGATGGCGACAGTCACCTACGTCCGTACGATCAAATTTGTTGCCGAAATCCTCGAAGAGGACCCGGAGCTTCTTCAGGCAATTGTCTCCAACGATGATAATCTGAGCTACGGCAGCATCATCTCCGTGTACACCGGAGACGACGAATCGGTGACCGCACTGACAGACGACGGCATGGACGAATTGGAGCAGACGCTCAAAGATGCCCGCCGCTCACCCCAAGAATGGAACGACTTCCTCGACAGCTTTGTTGACGACGAGCTGCTCGTCGCTCGCATCAAAGCAAAATCTCGGCGGTAGCAATCGGGCGGTTACGGGAGGGTTACCAGTACCGTCAGGGATCGTAACTGGCAAATTCCAATTGGCCTATTCAATTGGGGTACGTCATGACGTTGCGGCATTGTCGCTACCTTTGTCGCTACCTTTGTCGGTTACGTGACAGGCGCCCTTGTTCTCAATCGCGTATTTTCGCGCCACATAACTGGAATCGCAGCGAATTATTGTTCGTCATCTCAATCGGCCTGCCTGGCACGAATCTTGAGAGCTATTGCGAGGCAGCGGAACGGCCTCCGCATCCGCATTGCGGGATAACCGCATTGCTTCGAACACATGAAGGAACGCCAAGCATGCCCAACCTAAAGGTAGGTGAAACAGCTCCCTCAATGGACTCCGCTGAACAATCCCTGATCGATCGCATCTGGACGGCGATAGACGCGAAGGATTGGGAGACGGCACGTTCGTTACTAGAAGATGGCATCAGTGTTATGCCGGACAGCCTCAACCTACTCCAGTTATGCAGACAGTTGACAAATTGCAAGACATGGAGGCCGGCTGCCTGATTCTACGCAAATTTGTCCGCCTTGCAATTGAGAAGGTCTCAAAAGACTGGCTTCTTGGAGCGATGGATCAACTTTTGGAGGATGTAATGAACGGCAGACTTAGAAAAGCACGCATCTTAACATTTGAACCAATCACGAATGTCGGAAGAATAGAGACAGTACTGCACCATATTTCTGTATTTAGATCCGATCCGGCCGTTGAGAACGGAGTATCAATTACCTCATACGGTCGCGGACAGCTCATAGGCGTGATGTATACAGTGCCTGCACATGGGCAAATTGATGTCGCCTTAAATATTAAACTTCGGTGTGTTACTCCATCAGACGTGATTGCATTGAACAACATGATAAAAGGAATGCTTGACGCTTCGCATTCTCATAAATTTGAGGAAACAGAATCGACGAACGTTAGCGGAGGCTTAGGATTCTTCGCTTTTTGGTCGGGCGGCGTGTCAGCAAGTTATAGTGATGTCAAACACACGTTGGACGGTTGGGGCCTGAGTGCGGAGGACCAGCGGAAAATCGTTAACGGCATGATGGAGATCGCTCAGAACGAGTCAACGTTCAACTACAAGGGCACTATATATAACCGCGACTTCGATTATGACGTGACCGGTAGTCTCTTTGCAATCGTTATGGATGCAACAATCCAACAAGGGCAATATCACAAGCAACTGCGATTTTTGGCCCCCAAAGTACACCTCAATACAAATGACGGCGACAGCCTGCCGGTAGTTGGCACACTATACTCCTGATGTATCGCGCTCGCCGAACGTGGCTTGGCTCCTGTATTGCGGACAGACGATTCACAAACCATGGCAGCACTAAAGCCATTAAACGTCGTCAGAAAGGAGTTGTACGGGCATGGATTACTACCCAGCGCAGATAATATCTAAAGGCGTAAATAAAAGCGTAAAGATCTATCGTCTTCATGGGATCGATAAGGCGCAAGCAATACAGCGGCTGAAGGACGGCAAGGACGTATATACGACCAAATCAAAGGCTAATACCCTGGCGAAGGAGCTCAGCCGAGGCCAGGGCATTTGGAAGGACGACGCCCATGTGATCGGTGGCTATCGGCACTACCATGACGTAGATCACCACTACCGCAGCCACATTTTTTTTGGCGAACCAAAAGTCTAAATCCACGAAGATTCCTCCTGAAGGGTTAAAATCAATGGCAGTTCAGAAAATACAATTTTTGCTTTTGCATGGGGTGTTAGCTCCTGATGGCGCTCAAGGCCCGTAAGCGGAAGATTCATTATCGGTCGATGCTCATGGCGACGGAATAAATTCGGGCATCGACTATACGATCCAGCGCATTCAGAGGGCTGGGTGGACGCAGAAATTAAGGTCCCAGCACTGACGAGCCAAGAAGCTCAGGATATTGACGCGCTGTTCAAAATCCCTTCTTTCGGCATCAGCTCGTGAAGAGGTCCAACATTATGAAAGCGTCCATGGAAAGGGGAACCTGAATTTCTTCCGATATCTTTTCGGCGGCGTTGAGGCAGGTTATGATAAAATACGCCACCTTCTAAAGAACGTAGGCCTGTCAGAGGATAACATTAAAACACTTGTTTCGACGATCGCAGATATGGCGGATCGTATCGCTCAAAGCATCAATACCGGCAACGACTATTCAGTGGCCGGTGAACTGAAGATCTCGACGATTCAAGGAAAGGTCATCTCAGGCAAGAACATGATCCAATATCGTGTTCTGGCGAATAAGGGGACCGCTGGTTCGGACGGTGCAACAGCTCCGGCGAATGTGGAAGCGATTCCACTCAACTAGGTGCCTTTGCGGGAGGGCCGGACATAGGCTGCCATGAGCTTGGGTTCGTAGGTGAGCGTGGCCCGCCCCCGGTAAGCTAAATCGGGGGTTGCTCTCGAAAGGCCAGAGCCGAACCCTAATGAGACAAAGCAGTAAAAGAATTCAGCGGCCAACCACCAAAACGCAGTGGTGACAAACATGAAGTTTGAAGGCGCCTCAAGATTTCCCACTCGTAATTTTCCTTACCACCGGAATGCCTCCGGGCTGTCTCGTGACGGGCTCGCCGATCCCCTAAAGGATACACCGACCGGCGCCGCGGCGCGCTTTATCCTAGGGATCGACCGTAAGGCGTCGGTGCTCGATCCAAGGGCAGAAGCTTCACCAGTCAATGACGCTTTTGCGAAGCTGGTCCTTGCTCCCGGGCACCGGCCGGAGACCCTGCTTGAATTGCTGGCTGTCCTTGATGCTGTTGTCGGCCCAGATGCGCTCCCAGATCAGCGGATCTATCGGGTCGCAGACGGCGGGCAAATTGCCTGGGATCCTTCCACTGCAGATCTAGATCGCCATTTGAGGCTGGTTGTGACACGGCACCGCGAACAAGATGCCGAGATATTCGTATCGACGGCGCCTCCTTTCAATTCCAGCGGCATCTTTTTACAGGTTTTTGCCTAGGATCCGGTCGCAGGCGCTTATAATTTTTACGAGCGGCGTAGTGGAACCTGGTCTTGGGCTGGGAACTCGTGGCATTCGCTACAAGCGCCAACCCGGGGGCGCGGTCCGTTCGACAGCCATGTAACGGCGGACCGGTCATGAAAGAGCTGAAAGTGCCATGGCTACACTGGCACTCTCAGGCGTCGCCGATTCAAGACGAGATCTTTGCTCCTGACGATCCGTTGCGATCAGACACTCTCTACCACAGTTCGCAGGTCAAGGGTGCTGAGGATCTCGAACTTATCGTGCGCTCTGGCACCTCCCGTTGGACGAAATCGAGATTCGATCGTGAGGCTCAAAATGGCATCCTTTCCAATGCCCAGAGCTTCCTACGACAAGTTGTCACGACGACGACGGTCAATCTTACATCCTCTCCTCAACAGTCGGCATCACTGGCGCCAGATGAGCTGCTTCGTATAGCGCGGCGATCAGGATGAGACGGTGGCGACAATCTGGATGAGACTCTTATGTCGCGGTCGGCATGAAGGTATCATGCTGATTGTCGCTGGCAAGAGTCTCGTCGTGTTCTGATTGCCGCTCCGCGACAAACTGGGAAGAGCTTTTGATTGTCGCGAAGGCGGCAGGTCTGCCGCGCTGGCGTTTGGCTTCCATGGCGGAACGTCGCCGGTAGCTTTCGACGTTCATTTCGAAGATCGTTGCGTGATGAACAAGTCGGTCCACCGCGGCAAGCGTCATGGCCGGGTCCGGAAAGACGCGGTTCCATTCTCCAAAGGGCTGATTGGCGGTGATCATGATCGAACGCCGCTCATATCTTGCGGAGATGAGTTCGAAGAGCACGCTGGTCTCGGCCTGGTCCTTGGTGACGTAGGCCAGATCGTCGAGGACAAGCAGATCGAACTTGTCGAGCTTTGTGATGGCGGACTCGAGCTGGAGTTCACGCCGTGCGACCTGAAGCTTCTGGACGAGGTCGGTCGTGCGCGTGAACAGCACCCGCCAACCGTTCTCGATTAGCGCGAGGCCGATGGCGGCAGCGAGATGGCTCTTTCCGCCGCCGGGCGGACCGAACATGAGGATATTGGCACCTTTGGCGAGCCAGCTATCGCCGGCGGCAATGGCCATGACCTGGGCCTTGGAGACCATGGGCACGGCGTCAAAAGCGAAGCTGTCGAGCGTCTTTCCAGGCGGCAGATGCGCCTCGGCGAGATGACGTTCGATCCTGCGATGCGCCCGTTCAGCCAGTTCATGCTCGGCGATGGTCGAGAGGAAGCGAGCCGCAGGCCACCCTTCACGATCGGCCTGTTCGGCAAATTGCGGCCACAGCGTTTTGATCGTCGGCAACCGGAGCTCATTCAGCATGATGCCGAGGCGGGCTTCGTCGATGGTGTTGTGGACGTTCTTCATGCCGCCTCTCCCGGATAGGCAGACTCCATCAGGGCTTCATAGCTATTGAGCGATGCGAGTTGCACATGAACGGTCGGCAACTGATCCGGGTCCGGGCCGAAGATCGCTCTCAAGGCGACCAGGTCGGGCAGTTTGTGGGCGTCGAGCGTTCTGGCAAGCTCCTCGGCCAGTTCACGCTCGCAACCGCGATCATGAGCCAGAGCCAGCAATTCGACGGTGATCTTGCAAGCCTGCCGGTCAGGCAGTTGCTCGAGGAGAGCGTCGAAAGCCCTTCGATATTCCGAACGGGGGAAGAGCTTGTCGCGATAGACCGAGTTGAGAAGCGCCATCGGCTTTTTGCGCAGGGAATGAATGACGTGGTGATAGTTGACGACCTGATCGTGCTTGCCACTCGCATGGGCGCGACCCCGCGGCAACGTCAGCAGATGCGTGCCGCCGATGAAGACGTCGAGGCGATCGTCAAACAAACGCACACGCAGCCGGTGGCCGATCAAACGGGAGGGGACCGTGTAGAAGACCTTGCGCAAGGCGAAGCCGCCGGTACGCGACACGGTGACGACCACCTCCTCGAAGTCGGTGGTGCGGCGATCGGGAAGCGCCTGCAGATGCGGGCGCTCGGCATCGATGCGCTTGCCATGTGTGGCATTGCGGCGACTGACGATCTCATCGATGAAGGCGCGGTAGGAGGGAAGATCGTCAAAGTCCGTGGTGCCGCGCATCAGAAGAGCATCGAGGACAGCGCTCTTGAGATGGCCGTGGGAACTTTCGATCGAGCCGTTCTCGTGGGCGATGCCCTTGTTGTTGCGAGTTGGCGTCATTCGGTAATGAGCGCACAGGTCCTCATAGCGGTTTGTCAGATCGACCTTGGCATCGGCATCGAGGTTGCGGAATGCGGCCGACAGACTGTCGCTACGATGATAGAGGGGCGAGCCGCCAATGGACCACAGGGCGTTCTGCAGCCCCTCGGCCAAGGCCACAAAGCTTTCTCCGCCAAGGATGACATGGGCGTGCTCGAAGCCCGACCAAACCAGCCGGAAGTGATAAAGCAGATGGTCGAGCGGCTGGCCGGCAATCGTCACGCTGAGGCTGCCCATGTCGGTAAAATCCGACAACCCCAACCGGCCGGGTTCATGCATCTGGCGGAAGATCACCTCCTGCTCCTGGCCGTGAACGGCTCGCCAGGACCGAATGCGCCGCTCAAGTGTGCGGCGAATGCCCTCGGATAGTTCCGGGTGACGCCGCAGCATCTCGTCGTAAACGGCGACCGCACGAATGCCGGGAGCGGCCTTGAGGAGCGGAACGACCTCTGCATCAAAGATATGCTCAAGCGGATCGGGGCGACGCCGACCGCGGGGCGGCTTGTTCTGCGACGGAAGGCGCTGCTCTTTCTCCATACGGAACGCCGTCGCCCGGCTGATCGCCGCCTTCGCGGCGGCGACCTCAACAGAATGCGTTTGTCGGTACTTCATGAATAATCTCATCTGATGATCGGTTACATGGCGACCCGGCACAAAGGTGGTTCTCCATCCCAGAAAACCGCCACCGTAGCGGGCCGACCGCGATCATGAGACGCCTAAAAATTGCGCCGCGGCGGGGGTGTAACTCCGGTCGGGCTACGCCCTCCCTTCGTCACACCCCCGCCGCCGAGTCTCATCCTGATTGACGTTGAATCTCACCGTGATTGTCGCCGCGCAGCTTCGCTTGCCCACGACGTTCTTCTTGAACACAGAGTGCCTGCTTGATGAACTGAACATACCTGCGAACATCCAGCGTCTGAAAGTTCCGGGCGCGTTCTATACGAATTGCCTCAGTCGATACGCCGTCCAACGGCAGGACGGGGGCGTCGTGGTTCAAGGGGATGTCGATTTCGCCTTCGCCGTTCCGGAGCCGTCTCTGGAGGACCGGGTTATTCTAGCCGGCCTGCTGGGAAGAGGTGTTCTGTCCCGTCGCCTGGCAGCCTGTTTGCTTATGGTCGATTTCCAGAACCCGATCTTTTCCCGAAAACGAGAATATCTGCTGCGGTTTTTCCCCACCCAAATGAAGCTGGACGGCAGCGGCGAGGCGCTTTTCGTTCAGGCCGTTCGCGATCCCCGAGGCGAAATGGGGGCAGAGTTCCTCTCCCTATGGGACGTCGATCCAAGCGGCTGGGAACAGTCGTTCGCAACGATGATCGAGACCCATTGGACGAAGCTCACCGAGAAGTTGGGTACGGCAGATGGCTTTGACGAAATTTTTCGGCTGGCCGAATCCAGACGTCGGCAGTTCCGTAAGCGCCCCTTGTCGGAGTTCGGTCTGACATTGCCGATCGCCAGCACTCTTGAGATTACTGATTTTCTACGCATGGATGTCGACGCCCATGTTTTACCCGACCCGGAGGAAGCGTGATGCCAAGTTTTGACCCACCTGGATTCTTGCAGGACTTCAACCAGCAGCAACAAGAGGCTTGGAGTGACTGGATGTCGCAACAGCTTGACGATGCGAAGGCCGGACAGCCGGACGTACGATTTTGACGCCCCGCGCCCACGCTTCTTCAACGTCGCTAAGACGCCGTTGGCGGCAGATGCTGTCGAAAAAGATATAAGCTGGACCGCGTTTCCCCGCCTGGTGGCAATCGATGCGGCCACCGACGAAGAGCGTTGGAAGACCGCTGACGGAAGCAGGGACGTGCAGGACGAATATTGCGAGTGGAGTGTAACCCGCTTGGCCGACGGGCGTATTTCGCGCGTGACATTTACCTGCGAGGGGCCCGAATACTGGCAATTTCTCGCGGCAACCGATCCAGCTAAAGTTTTGGACCTTTACCGTGGCCACATAGACCCTGCGGTTCAGCCGAATGATCTTTTGACCTCGGCCGGAACTTATAATCCGAGAAACAAGTGGAACAGCGGGACGTCTAAGGGTGCCATGCACCTGATCCAACAGAACAACACTCTTGGCGCAGAGATTGAACTCGCCGCCGGGGCGAGCAATACGCGTGCGCCCAAAGGCGTGTTGTTGACGAACGACCAGGACCTCATTCGATGCGGCGCTTATGGGCAAGCGGAAAGGCATAGTGACCCGACCATCGGGGGCGGCGTCAATTTATTGGCGCGGACTGACGCAAACATTTCACTCGCCAATCCGGTTGGTATCTATTTCGCAGGTTTGAACACGGCCGGTTGGGCAAGCCCCGATGGGACGCAACCGGCCCTCTTCTGGAAAATTACGCGTGGAACAGCTGAAAAGGCTGTCCGCGCTGTTTTTGAAGTACCCGCCGATCGGGGCTATTTGGTCAGCGACGTCACGATAAACGGCAAGCCTATCAAGTTCGGTGGACAAATTTCTGATTTCATTTCGATGAAGTTGACAGGGGTGGCTATGAACATCGGCAAAAGTGCTCACCCTCCGATCGCGGGATGCAAGAGTAGGGCGGCCAAAACCGCGGGGTTGACGAAGATTGACGTCGCATCGACGCTTCGGCGACCCGCTACCCCCGCCAGATACTAGGATCAGGGCCTTCCTCGCGGCCGCGCTCAGAAGAAACGGGGGCTCGCGCGACCCGAGCCGCCGAAGGATGGGCGCCTTGATGCCCCGCTGGCCAATACCCGTTGGCGGGTGGACCAGCACACGATTCGGCACGAGCGACCTCACCCTGTTGCGAGATGCGCCCCATCGCCGCAAGCGCCAAACATTTACGTACACACTGGGGATGTACTATTTGGAAAGCCTAGGATATAGTACATCCACGTACACACAAGGTTAATGACATGCACACCACTAAAGCTTTCAAGAATGGAAATTCCCAAGCGGTTCGCATACCGGCGGAACTGGCGTTTGAGCGAACCGATGTTGAGTTGGAGATCGAGCGCATCGGCGACGAGCTTCGCATCCGTCCTGTGCATCGCTCCCTGGCCGGCGTTCTGGATGTATTCGCCCGCTTCTCTCCGGATTTCATGCGTGACGGAAGAGAGTCCCATGAGCAAGACGAGCGGGACAAGATCTGATGGCGCGCTACATGCTCGATACGAACATGTGTATCTACCTGATGAAAAACCAGCCGGAGCAGGTCGCTCGCCGCTTTGCCAGTTGCTATGTGGGGGACGTGGTGATGTCCGCCATCACCTTCGCGGAACTCGAGTACGGTGTTTCCGCATCCGATGATCCGGAACGAGAACTTGATAATCTCACCGCCCTGGCCGAGCTAATCACGGTAGAGCCGTTTGGGATCGCAGCAGCGCGTGCCTACGGTCCGGTTCGAATGGCGACGAGAGACCGGAAGAAAGATCATCTCGACAAACTGATCGCATCGCATGCGATCGCTCTGGACACGGTATTGGTGACCAACAACACGCGGGACTTCCTGGCGTATCCCGGACTGAAGCTCGAAAACTGGCTGGACGCGGAACGCAGAGAAACCAATTAACCCGTCCCAGCGGCTATGCCGTGAGGGGCGGGCAGGAGGGGACCTTGCCGGCGCTCGTGCCGGTAAGAGGGCGATGTTAGAGGTTAGTTTTCGCTCGATGAAAATAGGTTTCTGGAGACAGCCTCCAGTCGGAGCGCTTAATGCTGAAATCGATATCGCTGTGTCGTCAGCGATGGAAACGCTAGCAGATCAGGGCGCATCCATCATCCCATTTACACTTCCAATCGATGACGTCTTGGACTTGTTCGATCATCATTGGATGTGGCTTTAAACGGCGTGGACGTCGTTATCTCGCCCGCCGCCGCCCATCTCCCTTTTGCAACGGCCATGAACGCTCCACCCGATACCGGAGTCAAGAGTTGGACTGAATGGACTGGCTTTAGCTACCCGCTAAATTTGATAGGGCAACCTGAATGTGTGGTCTCCTGCGGTTTTAGCGCCACGGGGCTACCTATCGGTATTCAGATTATTGGTGCACGAGGTGCGGACGGCCGGGTTCTATCTGTAGCGAAGGAAATCGAAAGTCTTATTGGCCGGTATTGCGAGAGTAATCACGATCTGCCTCGCGACGGCACCAGGCGGAATTGTAAGGGACCTAATTGCAGGCGTGTCGAAGTCCCGATGGGTGATCTCCTTCAAGTTCCGTCAATTCGCCGAAGCATGTGTTCAACGTTAATTGCGTGGAAGATAAAGCCAAGCTCGCTAAGCGGAGAATCGTATCGGATGTCGTCTATTGTGGCGATCAGGCGGTCAGCATCGATCAGCCCCAGTTCATGCAGCAGGCAACGACGGGATAATTGACTAGTGATCTCGCTAGCACCGATAATCAGCGAGCCGGTCAGATAGTGTTCGAAGTTTTCTCTTATAGAAACGCCGAAAAACCGTTTGGGATATCCAAGCCGTTCCAACATCCGGCGATGCAGCGCCTTTTCGTGCCTCCAGGCAAAAGGCAAACTCCGATAAAATCGTACGGCTTCTGGCTGGGCGAATGGGCTAATTGGCCATATGCCATGGCTCGCAAACAAAGGAGCACGCGCGGCGTGTGCCTCCAGTACCGAGATTGGCAGGATAGGGAAGGGTGCCCGATCGCAGCTTGCTGCATAGTCGGGCAATCGGTTTTTGAGCACCAGCGTCATGGCGGAGGGAAGGATCGCAGGAAGGAATGCATCGCTAATATTACGAGCGAATTGCTCGTGATTTTGCTCGAAAGCATGGGCCATTAGCAACTCATCACCGCCTGTACCAGTTGCGACCGCCCGCGGGGCTGAGGCGATGGCGAGCGACTTCAATAGTTGATGGAGGGGCCGCTGCAGATCGGCATTGTAGGGAGCGGGGACGTAGTCGCTACTCACTTCGAACCCACACGGAACCATTGGTATCGTGTCAACACGCAGCGTTTGGTCGCGAAAGCCAAAGTGCTCGATTGCTATTTCGCGCCGCGAAGTCTGTTGACTTCGAGCTGGCCCCTCGACCTCCAAGGCATAAGTTTGCAAGGCGTCAGGTTGCTGCCCCGCCAAAGTGGCGGCAACGACTGCCGAATCCAATCCTCCGCTGAATTCGCTAGCCGTGAGGGCCGGCGTGAGGGGCCAGCGACGCAGCAGGGTGTCGATCAAACGGCATGCTGCGGCTGCAACATCGGCCTCATCCACAAGCGGGGTCGGGATGAAGTACGGTGCCGGAGGGGGATATTTAGTCTCGACGGCTCCCGTCCTGCTGATGCAAAGTGACGCGCGCTCCGTCAGCATGAAAACACAGCGAAACATCGTGGTTGTTGCATAGGGGAGCGTCCCGACAAGACGCAGGCCAGTTCGGTCCGTGTCGACGTCGGCGAGAGTCATGCCCGAATAAAAGTCCGCTATCGACCAGGAGAGATCAATGCGCTCACCGCTGACCTTCAGATAAAGTGGCGCAACACCTCCATGTCCGGCGCTGAAGGTCACCGTGCCGGAATGGCGATTGATCGAAATTGTCTGATAGTCCAATGGCCATTGCCCAAAAGCACAGAAATCATGTGCTCGTTCTATCGGCCAATCCCTGAGTGCTACAACCTGCCCACCCGCTTCGGCGGAACGCTCGCGGCAGATCAGGATGATTTGATCAGCGGTGTCCCAACGGAAAGTTTCGAGTAAAGGATGGTCCAGGATCTTGATAGAGATGTTGGGGTATGACGACGGGATCAGCGGTTCATCCACGCACTCGAGATGACCTCGGTCAATCGTTCCCTTGAACATGGGTGATCGCCTAGTTGATGAAAATCTAAAGGGGCAGTGACCGCCGCCTTGGCGACGGTCACACGGATGAGACTTAGACGTCGAGTTTGTCCATGTCGCCCGGTTTTCCCCCCTTGATCATGGCAGCAATTTCTGTGGTCGAAGGGGTCGGTCCGACGCGCGGCGCCTTGGCAAACACGCTCAACTCGCCACCGATGAGTTTAACGGGCTTGCGGGTAGTTATCGTTTCCATGTTATGATTCTCCGTTGGTTGCTTTCCTCGCCGTTCCCTTAAAGGGGTGCCAATGACGCGAGTGACTGAGTTACACTGACTGTCCCATACCGTTCTAGGGTGGCATAGGCTGCGGAATCATTAGGCTACAATCGATCCGGGCGGCTACGTGACTGGCTCTCTGACCTAAGCATTGATTGCGATGTAGCACCGCTTGTGCAAAAGAATTCCAGGCGGTGACTTGTGTGCGCTTATGAGCCGGACTGGCGGCGAATTGGTGACCAAAACTTCCTGAGCCGTAAGGTTCAAACATCGAGCGGAATTTCCTATGCTAGTTAGTTGCCTACAACGTCTGGGGGGCGGACGAGGGGATGACTTCGAGTGGCACGACTAACTCGTTTTCGAAAATGCTAGGCTCTGAGAGGATGTGTGTTTGCCACCCGTTGGCGCGCAAGGTGTTTATCAGCTTTGGGTGCGTCTCGCCGATAAGCGAGGTGATGCCAGCAACGCGGCAAAACTCCATCAACCCGATCATCAAAACACGCGATACTGGAACCCCGTCAATCTTTTCATCACCGCTTGCAACCGCCCACCGCGTCCATTCGAAAACGTCGTGCGACCTTGGCCACTTTTGGCCCCGCATGATTTGCGGGTAGACGGTTGAAAGAAGATGTGGCTGCACCGTAGGAAGGAGCCGAGAATACCCGATCACCGTATCGTTCTTGAGAACGCTAAAATGAATAGCGCAATCGTGATCAAACTGATCTATTTCCCGTCTGTCACTCTTGCGTAATGCCTGCCACCCACGTCGCTCCACAAATTGCTGGTGTCGAAATCGCCAGATTTTCTCCATGATTACGGCGTTAGCCCGAGAGTCCCCAATGCAAATCTTCATCATCGTTTCTGACCCCCGGGGATCACTATGCGCGATCTTTCTGTCCTTCAAAATGAGTAGAAATACTCATTTCTGAGTTAGGTCGCGGATGTTTAACGTCGTTCGTCGCGCTACCATGGTTTTAAATCAAACAATCTCGCGCGGCATGGGAAATGGCGGCAACGGAAAGATCGGCCAACGGGTTTAGAATGCCAATATCTCGTGCCGCTAGAGTGAATTTGCAGAGCATCGGTGTGCTCAAAGACCCCTAAAGGCTCGATCGAGCCGGCTCTCAGGCCGCTTTTCGTTTGATGTGATTGCGTTAAAACCCATCTCGGCCGGTGCTTATCTGCTACCGACCAAATAGGCTTCGACCGCTCTTACCGTCCCGGGTCTCGGGGGCATGACTATGGGTTAATGGTAGTCTGTCAGGGAGTATATCTACTCATTTACGTCACCCAGAAATACTTATAGCTGAATTGGTGTCTCCAATAACACTCGCCTCAGTTGGAGCTGGGCAAAGAAGCGGTCCAAACGATTGGATCAGTCCTGGCGTGAAGACAGAAAATCAGCGGAAAGGGAGAATCAAATGTCCTTGCATGTCAGCTACGTAGACAAGGAAATGACGGATCATGCCCGTGCATCACAGCCGGGAAGCGCGGCGCTTGCCCAAGGAACGCAATATTCGTTGCTGTTGAAGAACCGATCGGCGCAACCTTGGACCTTCTATGTCTATCAAAAGATGCCTCAACCTGTTGCCAATGTCTTCTCTTTGGCATGGTTCTGCTCTCCGTATAAAATTCGGGTTGGCAATCAAATCAAATTCAGTTGGGAGCTCGCCTATAATTTCGTCTGGAGCGACACGGGACAACTGATTCCTGGCGTGGACTTTCTTTCCTCCGGGGTGGAGGACTGCAGCCCCAGCGGGAGAAACACCACTACTTTTTCATTAAGTGATGGACCTGGCCTGACCGCGCCGATCAAGGGTGATCCTGCAGGATCATTGGTCATTAACGATGCTGCCAATGTGCCAAACAACCGGTTCTCCGTGGGCATCGGCATGTCCGGAACGGGAACTTATGTTGCACAAGCGGGCACCAATCTGCTCCACACGTTCACGCCGACTCCGAGCTATTGGATTGCGGCGGGAACAAATGTGAATATCGGCTCGGTGCTCAGTATCGACACGATCACCCAGACCAGGGAAGCCAAGTTTCCCTCTGCCGTCTTCAATCTCGTAGGCGTGCTCCAAGAGGACAATACCTGGGATATCAACCCGGCTTGATGGCAAGGTGAATAGGCATCAGCTCCGCCCGTCAGGGCGGAGCTGATGCTTGGGAGTACCTGTTGTTGCTGATAATTGGCATTCCTTCCCTCACGCATCAATCTTGACCGAGGAACCAAAGATGTTTGCAGGGCCTCCAATCGGTGCGGTCTGTCCCTTTGCGGGGCAAGTTGCCCCCTTCTCGAGCTCGGTCAATACAATCTGGAGCAACACACCATGCGCAAGCTCTGGCGTGGCTGCGGGTACAAATGCGGAAGCTCCTATCAGCTACGTCGAAGCCCAGGGATGGATGCTTTGCGATGGACGCTATCTCAGGGCAACCGCCTATCCAGAACTCTACGCCGTTCTCGGCGGACTCTATGGAGAGCGGAATTCTACGGCCGATCTGGAATTTCGGATTCCAGACTACCGTGGGTTGTTCCTGCGTGGTTTCGATGCCGGTGCCGGTATGGACCCTGACGCGAAACGACGGCTGGATCCAACCGGCAATAATGTTGCGAATGTTGTTGGGTCCCTCCAATGCGATGCTATGCAAGTTCATGCGCATCCCTATGAGATAACGACGCCGGCGGGAATTTCGCAACAGGGCAGTGCCGCCGGAACTTCCATTTCAAGCAAATCGACAGGCTCACCGGAAAATCCGGCACGCACAGCTCTTGAGACGCGTCCCAAGAACGTGGCCGTGAACTACCTGATCAAGTTTCGGTAACTTGAAAGGGTCGCAGATCCTTTCATTCGATTCGGAGACATCGGTCCGGAAGTGACATCTTGCCGGCCGGCAAAAGAGGAGAAGCTTAATGACTGCTACTTTGAGAGCTTTCGGATACCTAGCTGCTGTCGCCCTGACCGTCACCTTCGCGCAGGGAGCCGCGGCTGAGGAGCACCAAAAAGGCAAGGTCGCGGCGAAGCCCGTAGAAACTGGCGTTGTGATCCGCGGCGTCACGCTTGCCGGCCCGGTTGGAAATCCGGGTACGTCAACCGGGAAAACATGCGACTTCAGCGGTGAGCCCGTGGATCCATCCGGACGTTTGGAGGGGGCAAGCGTCAACTGCAGACCAAATGGTAACCTGGCGAATACATTGCCAGGGCTACCCGCACGCTTTAACGCGTATTGCATGATAAATGCTCCGGTCAAAAGTGCGCGGCTAATCCAAGCTGCCCGACCAGAAAATGCCAGCCACTGCGATCTGTCGGGGATCACCCCAAAAGACGCGACTGGTCAATTCGGGGGGGCCGTCTGGCGGTAGGTGGTCATTGGACGACTTCTGAGGAAACAAATTCAAAACACGTCCTCGCAGCCACCCAATGGATCCTGTCTGCTCGACCTACCGAAAACTGTGTTGCGCCTGTCTATCAATTCAGGCGCAAATTTAGCTCTGCATTTCAACGGGCTACCATCAGATCATGATGGCTGTCGTGATCCAATAGGCCCAATCTTTGAAGTGCCCGAAAACTCCACATGTTTCAGCGAATAATTCTGAGACGAAAGCTTTCGGCAATCATTTGAGGTGTATTAACCACATTGAGCTTTCGCTGGATGTTCAAAATGACATTTTGAATGGTTCGATGGGATCGTCCGAGAATCGTTGCGATCTCTATTGCTGTTTTGCCTGCGGCACACCAATGGATGATTTCGCGCTCTCGCGTTGTGATCATGGGTAAGGCCATAACTTTTCGACTGGCATCATTCCCAATTTGGGCGCGGAGCAAGCTGTGCGCGTAAGCCGCCATCACATAGAGCGCGCTTCGGTCGCAGGTTGAGAGCTCCACCTTTTCCGCTCCAAAACTGACAATCGATTGAAACCCGCCGGCAGTGTGTAAAGGAACGCTAAAGCCGTCAATCAACTTGAATTCGCGTGCCTCATTCATGACACGACGGCTCTGCCGAGCGAGTTTTTGATCTCGCAGAGCTTCCGACCAAACAAATGCGTGATCACATGTCTTGCTAAGCTGCACTATGGGGTCGGCGTGGACATAGTTGTTTTCACGATAGCGATCAAACCACCCGGCGGACCAATTGCTAAAAACGAAATAGGGATCAATTCGCTCCGGAGGCGAGGGGATGCCGGATATCGCGAAATAGCTAAACCCGAAATATTGTGAAATTTTTCCAAGTAAGAGTAACACATCGTCTTTGCTCTTTGCACTGGCTGACTCTGACAGGAAATCGAACACCAGATTCGAGACCGCTGAGGATTCTTCCTTCACGACAACCTCCCGGTTCGGCGCAAGATTAACGTCGTCACATCTAAGCAGTGAGTGCCCAGTTCCGTGGGCGGCTAAACTCTGAAAACCATATTAGATACCCTTGATACATACAACCAAAAAGCGCATCTTCCAGGCGGGATCGTCGTCGGCAAACCGTTTGGCGCCGCTCGTCTGAAAAACAATTCGAGCCGTCAATTTAACCGAGTGCATCAGCCCGATCGCTATAGCTTGGCATCCACTCGGAACCGTACGGCAGACGACTGACAACTTCGCAGCGGGGCATGTCGCAAATTTTGGCGCTTAACGGTATGTTGACCATGGGAAGAGAGATTGCCGCTCCGAAAGTTGTGGAGCGAGCCGACGATTCTGAATGCTATTGCCGAAAAGCTGAAGCGGCAATCGATCGATGATTTCAAGGGCCGGCATTTCGAGGCATGGCCGATCGTGCGGGCGGTTGCCTGGTATTTGGGTTTGCTCAAGGCTTCAGACGAGTTCGTCAGAAGCGAAAGTTAAGGCCCGCCTTAATTACATTATCGTTGAGGTCGGACTTCGAGCTGGTGCCTCCGCTCGGGGTCGGGACAGCGTTGTTAATGACGTAGTTGTACTCGATCTTTGCCGACACGCCGCCCGAAAACGCGTGCTCGACGCCGCCACCGCAGAGGTAGCCCTGTTTCCAGCTATCCGGTCCGGATTTCCATTTGTCCGATCCGGATACGAGGCGGCGGCCCTCGAACTCGGTCGTTGTGACGCCCGCGGTGCCGTAGACGAAAGTGCGATCAAAGCCCAGGCCAGCCTTCGCTTTCGCGGCACCACGGAAGCGGCTTTCCACCCTCCCGCCGGGCACACGCACTTCGTTGTTCATGTAAGAGCCTTCCAGTTCTGCGCCGAAAACGCCCGGTCCGGCCTGGAAATTGTAACCTACCTGAGTGCCCACCGCTGGGGCGCGATCATTGTTGAACGGGTTGAATTTGGAGGCCGCGACACCTCCGTGAAGACCGGCGTAAGCCCCGACCCACGAGAAGGTTCCCGGTGCGTCATAAGAGGGGGCGCTCGGAACGCTGTGGTCAGCTAGATCGGCCGCCGACGCGCCGCATGCCATTAGGGTCGAGACGCCTACGAATAAGATTTTTCTTTTAATTAGCGACATATATAACTCCGTAACGAGCGAAACTAACATCCGGTTCTGGGCTGGACGCCAAAGGTCTACAAACCCCGCCTGACCCGCGATAGCCGCGGAGAAGGCATCATGAGCTTCCATGAGAAAAGCCAGATCGCTCGACTGGATCAAGTTTCGCATCACATCCGTTGGATCTTGTGTGAACCCAACGCTCTTTGGGACATGGGGGGCGTTGTCCCTGCTGTCCCTGACCCTACCTTCTGGACCATAGCCCCCGACGTTCCTCACTGCGACTGCCCTTCGCCTTTTGAATATTTCAGCATCGTCATACCTCCTTCATAAGCAGACTCTCTACAATTGCCTGATTTAAGACAAGGGGCGCGGAGGATATATTTAAATATATATTTGTCTACGTTATGTCAAAGAGCGGCAATACATTGATATTCCACCAAGACTGGAAAACATACGGACTTATATTTACGAATATATTCTGGCTAATTTCCCAGCTGGCGGCATTTGCCGCGCCAACGTAGGCTCGCACAACGAAAGCGCGACTGTAGCTGAGCTTATGCCACGACGGAATTCACGGCGCCCGTCCGGGCGGCCAGATCCGGAGAGCGTCCCTGCAACTCCTGGTCCAGGAGCCTGTAATCCGCAGTGATATGATCGTCGGTCAGCCAATGGGTGGGGCCGAGCGGCTGCCGACCCTGCGGTGCGATGCCCGATCCCGAGGCCGGTTCAACCGTCTGGGCAACTCGCGAGTGATGGGTGAGACGCCCGTCCGACTCCGACCCCGCCGTGTTGGGCTCACCGTTGGTGGAGAAGCGTGTCATAAGGACGCGACGGTCGGCTCGAGGATATTCACAACATTAACGGCGTCGTCGGGACCAGTATCTCGGTGCTGTTCCTGCTGGTGATCAGCATCGCCAATTTGTTCTTCCTGAACCGTTGCGGAAGCCCAGATCGTTACCGCCGAAGCGAAGATCCTCTCCACTGAAATCGCGATTGCAGCCACCAACAAGTTGTTCGAACTGGCAGGAACGCGCTCAACCCTTGCAGAGCACGGGCTTGATCGCCACTGGCGCAACGCCCGCACCCATACTCTGCACGACCCGGTCCGCTGGAAGTACGCCATTTTGGGTAAGTATTTCCTGAATGGCGAGAAGCCACCGCTCCATGCCTGGAGCTGAGGATTCCGATCTGCAAAGCACCCTAAGATCAGGTGCTCTGCAGATTATGTCTGCAGCGCATACGAGGGAGGAAGCTTTCGCCTTCGTCAACGAGGTGTCGCGGACATTGTTGCCGCTGCTTGGCCGCCGATTGTCATCGCCCCAAGTCTTTTTTCATATTCTGCCGGCCACCGCGAAGGGCGCACAGTGCCGCCGAGATAAACATTTTGGCATCCGTCATTCAAATCGCTCCTATCAAAACAATGGATTTCACTAATTCGCTCTTAGAAAACATAAGGGCTGCTGGCGGCGCCGGCTGCCTCATAAGGAGTATTTACCATGAAGATCGAAGGCACTGATAATGGCGATTTTATTAGGGGATCCGATGTCAACGACACAATCGATGGCCACAAGGCCAATGATTGGATCGATGCCGGCCAGGGCGATGATCGGCTCACGGGTGGTGACGGCCATGACAGGATCTTGGGCGGTCCGGGTCATGACATTGCCTGGGGCGGGGACGGCTCAGACGCAATCCATGGCGGTGGTGACGACGACCTCTTGTATAGCGACGGCTCCTACGCGCCCCGCGTAATACCACATAGCGGCGAGAGCGATGACGTGATCGACGGCGGCCCCGGGAGGGATATCCTTGTGGCTGGTGACGGCGCAGACATTTTGATTGGCGGCGAAGACGGCGATGCCTTCGTGTTTCGGTTCCACGACCCTATGGTTGGATCAACACACTGCTATACGAGTGTGACGGATTTTGACCCGGAGCAGGACCGTTTTGTCCTAGACGCCGGGGGGTTCGGTAAAGGGGATCTGCCTGGCGCAAATTTCATCAACCACTCCAGGGGTTTCCCGGGCGAATTTGTGGACACTTTCTACAGCGGCGCGGCCGCAGGCGCGCACGGCGAGCACGTCGTGGTAATCACTGACCGAGGGTTTGCGTCTGGCTCTGCCGCCGCGAACGCTATTCATAGCGAAGCCGTTGGTGACATCATTGTCTACCATGATGAGAGTACTGGCGGTGCGACCCTAGCCTATGTCAGTTCTACGAACCAAGCGGATGCCTTCGCTCATGCCGACAATCTGCAAGACATATTGGATCTTACCTCTTTAACGGCGTCAAATTTCGGCTTCATTTAATTCGAAAATCCGAGGAGCGTTCCACCCGTCGGGACGCTTCTCTTTTCCAACGTGGCGCAGGTTACGGAAAATAGAAACGACGTGATTTTGTTGATCGACCGAACCGGCATGTGAACAAAGGTCCAATGGTCGGCCGCGTGCTATCCAATGTGGGCGTTGTTCAACGGCAAAGACGTGACCCTGGTCGAGAGGATCGTGAGATGTTGGCGGAGTTGGCCCTACTGCTGAAGACCAGCGTGGTATCAAGAGCGGCGCCTGCGTAGCGTCCGTCTTCTTTACAGACCCGCGAAGCAATTCCATCTTACTGAAAGTCCGCGTTGAGCGCCTTAGCAGGATTATTTCCCGTTTGACGGCGCATGGCGAGGGCCCCACGCGGTCACATCCTTTCGGTGGCGGTGCGTCTTCCGTCGAGGAAGGTTGGCATTGCCGTTACCAGTGCTGTCGTCAACATACTGGCGTTGGCAACAGGCTTCGGTGATCTGCTCGGCCGGAAATGAGCAACCGCCGTTACTTCAACAATCATTTACGTTGAACGAGCCTAGTCATCTCGCTGACAACGCTTTCCAAGATGTTGCGCATCATGCAGTCTGCCGCTTTGTTTGCGGCGCAAGTCTAATCACCCGGCCGAAAGCAATAGGCGTTCGCAAGGCACGATCGTAAGGGAAAACAGACGCTTAATGCAAAACAGCGCGTAGGTCCATGGCGAATCCGTAGACCAGGCAACTGGCGCGGGCTGGCGTCAAATCCCTTTAGGCCTGTCGTTCGGGTCAAACTGAATGATCGTGATCCAATTGGCAGTGAGTGCCGGTCGGTTCTCGTTCTCGATCTCGACCGTCACCTCGTAGGTGGTCACCAGCATGCTTGCGCCGCGAAATTGACATTCAGAGAGAACGAAGCGACCGCGCACACGACTGCCGGTCTTGACCGGTGACATGAAACGCACCCGGTCTAAGCCGTAGTTAAGGCCCATGGTCTGCTCGCGGATCCTTGGCATGCCGCTGAAGTTCATCGCCGACAGAAGCGAGAGTGTTAAGAAGCCATGAGCGATCGTGCCACCAAACGGGCTTTCGACTGCCGCGCGTTCCGGGTGCACGTGGATGAATTGATGATCGTGTGTCGCGTCGGCAAAGAGATCGATTGTAGTTTGATCAACGGTGATCCATTCGGATTTGCCGAGTTCCTGGCCAATTCGCGACGGCACGTCGGCGAGCGAAAGTTCGTGCATTCGACCTCACTTATTTGATGACTGATCAAGTCGTGGATTTTCTCGGAGCGAGTTGCGATTTAACCAATCGTCACAATCATTCGACTGTGACTGACTTAGCTAGATTCCGCGGCTGGTCCACATCTGCCCCCATGACCACCGCCGTGTGATACGCAAGAAGCTGTAGCGGCAGAGCAAAGATCATCGGCGCGATAATCTCCTCGACATTGGGTAATACGATAGTGTGCATGGTGGGGAGTTTCGACATCGAAGCTCCCGTCTCGTCGGTGATCAGAATGATGCGGCCGCCGCGGGCGGCCACTTCCTGCATATTGGAGACAGTCTTATCGAAGAACCGATCATGTGGCGCGATGACGATGACTGGCATATTTTCATCGATCAGGGCGATCGGACCGTGTTTTAATTCTCCTGCTGCATAACCTTCAGCATGGATATAGGAGACCTCCTTGAGCTTCAGCGCACCTTCCATAGCCAATGGGAAACTCGTGCCGCGGCCGAGATAGAGCACGTCGCGGTAATTCGACAATTCCCGTGACAAGAGCTCGATCTTCGGCTTGATGTCGTTCAGCACCTGTCGCATAACGCCCGGCAACGTCGCCAAACTTTGGACGAGCACTTGTTCCTCGTCGTCCGTGATTGTGCCCCGCGCCTTGCCCGCGCCGATGGCTAGCGCAGCGAGAACAGCAAGCTGGCATGTGAATGCCTTGGTAGAAGCAACGCCGATCTCTGGCCCGGCGAGGATCGGAAAGATGGCATCTGCCTCGCGGGCAATTGTTGATTCTGGGGTATTGACGACAGCACCAATTCTCAGACCTTGTGCTTTGCAATACCGGAGCGATGCAAGCGTGTCAGCCGTCTCACCAGATTGAGAGATGAAGAGCGCTGCCGACCGTGGCGACAATGGGATTTCGCGATAGCGGAATTCGGAGGCGACATCAATCTCTACCGTCAAGCGTGCGTAGCGCTCGAACCAATATTTGCCAATCAGTCCCGCAAGGTATGCAGTGCCGCAGGCAGAAATTGCGAGGCTCTCAACCCTGGCAAAACCGATGTCGGTTGAAATGGCTTTGACATGATTTTCGTTGACATTGATGTAGTGACCAAGAGCACCGGCGAGGACCTCGGGTTGCTCGTAGATTTCCTTCTCCATAAAATGCCGGTGATTTCCCTTGCCGACCAGGCCTGCGGTAGCAAGCGATATGTGCCGTGGGCGCGTGACGACTTTGCCTTCGATATCGAAAACCTGGACACTCGTTTTGCCTACAACAGCCCAATCGCCATCGTTCAGATATGTGATGTCATTGGTGAACGGAGCAAGAGCGATCGCGTCGGAGCCTAGAAACATCTCACCATCGCCATGGCCTATCACTAATGGTGGTCCATTGCGCGCTACCATAATGGTCGCGGGATCATCCTCAAACAGGATGGCAAGAGCGAAGGCGCCCTTGACGCACTTCAGCATGGCATGCATGGCCTCAAGGCATCCCATGCCATCCCGACGGAATTTTGTCAGGAGATGCGCAATCACCTCGGTATCCGTGTCGGTCTGGAACTTGGCCCCTACCTCTGCCAATCCGTCTTTCAGCTCGGAGAAATTTTCGATGATGCCGTTATGAACAACGGCTACGCCATCGGCAAAATGCGGGTGTGCGTTGCATTCTGTCGGTGCGCCATGGGTCGCCCAGCGCGTGTGGGCGATGCCGACGGTGCCGCTCAGGGGCTCTTTTTTCAATCTCGTTTTAAGGTTCACGAGCTTGCCTTCTGCGCGGCGTCGGTGCAATTCTCCCTCGCAGATCGTAGCAACGCCGGCTGAATCATAGCCACGGTATTCCAGTCGCTCCAAGGCTTCTATCAGCCGCTCCGACACGGGCTTCCGTCCCACTATGCCAACAATCCCACACATGCTCGTCACCCATGTCCCAAGAGCCCCCGACCGGTAATCAGGAAGGCGGACGCCGCTCGTTGCGTGTCCTCCAGCGGGTGCTATTAAATCCAAACAGATTAGTAAAATTGATTGTTGCGATAGCTATCATCCACGATATGGATGTCGCGCACTCGGGTTGCGTCGGTTAGACGCTGTAGGCAGCGAACGACGCCTTCTGCAAACTGTCGACTGATAAGCTACGCCCGGGGTGTTGGGCGCCTGCCTCTGAAAATGTTCGCGCCAACACGAATTGCTATTTGCCGACGACATGCCGCCAATTGTCTTTCATCGGCGCACGGACTGAAAGGCAATTCGTTTTTCTGCAGGTGAAGCGGTATGTGTCTGCGGGCTGACCTAAGGCGTAGTTGCCCCTTTGCATGCAAACGTGATCACGAATCGGTCAGCAGGACTGCCCAGCCGCATTTGCAAAGAGGTTGGCGTCAGAGTGAAAGTGCCGACAGTTTGAACCGCAGGGGCCATGGCGGCCCAGAAGTTCCGTTCGCACAAGCAAAGAAACTACTTCTTACCGCCGGATTTAACCCGACGCCTGGTTTTAGGTTTTGGCAAGCGTCCACCAGCCTTGACCCGAGCTGGATTTCCCATGGCCGTGCTTCCTGCAGGAACATCTCGCGTGACCACACTACCAGCGCCAATGACAGCGTGATCGCCAATCGTCACCCCCGGGAGAATGATTGCTCCACCGCCAATCCAGGCGTGCCTGCCAATGCTGACAGGTCGTCCCAACTGCAGTCCAGCCTGGCGCTGCTCTGGATCATGTGGATGGTCCGCGGTATAAATTTGCACAGCAGGGCCTATTGCGGTTCCGTCACCGATAGTCACCGCTGCCACGTCAAGAATGACGCAGTTGTAATTGATGTAAACCCAAGCTCCTAACCGGATGTTAAACCCGTAATCGCAGTGGAACGGAGGACGAATAACCGCTCCAAGCCCGACTGCTCCCAATCGTTCTAAAAGGAGCGCATTCCACCGCTCGGCGGAGTCGCCCAGCGTGTCATTATACCGCTTCAACCAAGCCCCGGTGAGGAGCAGCTCGGCTTGGATCTCGGGGTCCGCTGCGTTGTACATTTCGCCTGCCAGCATCTTCTCTTTTTGGCTGCGTGTCATCGTCACTTCTCAGATCTTGTTCGCGGGAGGACGGTACTTGAGTGCGACTACTTCGCGATCAAGCTAGCTAGCACCTGGCACGATATCGGGCGGAGGCGGATGTGGAATTCATAGTAACACTCCTTGTTCGTGGCAGAAAGGATGAGGCGTCAACTTTAGTCGACCAGCGAGCCGAGTGAGAACTCCCGCGACGAGAATAGTCAGGCTCCAGCTCCCCCGCGACACGTGAAAGCTGAATAACGTGGCTGGGCGGAGGACCATTTTTCAGATGCGCGAGTATCTGGGGAATTGGAGCTAGACCTTGCTGACGGGAATCGGGGTGCTTGCTTCAAGCATGTGCCGCTGGCCTTACAACGGTTAGTCGTGACGGTCTTCACTTCATTGCACCTGCTTGAAAGCAAGGACAGCATTCATGCCGCCCATGGCGAAAGCGTTGCTCATGGCCACGCGCACCCTGCGCTCCCGGGGCACATTTGGCGTGATGTCCAAATCACAATCGGGATCTGGCTCGCGATAGTTGGCCGTCGGCGGCACGACACCTTCTTGGATCGCCATCACGCAAGCAATCATTTCGAGCGCACTTGCTGCCCCGAGGCAGTGCGCGTGAGTGGATTTGGTGGAAGAGATGGAGATCGATCGAGCATAGTCACCAAAGACACGCTTAATCGCCATCGTTTCGATTTGATCGTTGGCCTTGGTGCCGGTGCCATGGGCGTTGAGGTAGTCCACGTCCTCGGCGTTTAGGCCCGCATCAACAAGGCAGGCGCGCATCGCCGCCTCCGGCCCATGCACAGCTGGTGCAGCGATGTGGTAGGCATCGGCGGAAAGGCCGATGCCGGCGACCTCGGCAAGCATCGTTGCACCGCGGGCGGCGGCATGCTCATAGCTTTCCAGCACGGCCATGCCCGCACCCTCGCCCAAAACTAGTCCTTTCCTGTCGGCGGAGAATGGCCGGCAAGTATCTGGAGCGAGTACGCGCATTGCTTCCCATGCCTTAAGCACGATCCACACGAGTGGCGCGTCGCTTCCTCCAGCTAGCATAACGTCCGCCCTACCGAGCTTGATCTGATCTACCGCTGAAGCGATCGCATGGTTGGCCGAGGCGCAGGCAGAGGTGGCACCGAAGACTGGCCCCCGCAGCCCGAGGTTCATGCTTACCTGACAGGCAGCCGCGCTAGGCATTGCCTTTACCCCAGTGAATAGCTCAGTGCGGGTCGCGCCGCCCAATAGGAGGGTGCGGTAGGCCTTCTCGGTAGCGTCCCAGCCGCCAAAGCCAACGCCCACTGTCGCGCCGAAACGGTGGGCAATTCCTTCATCGCACGAAAGGCCGGCCTGTAGCATGGCTTCTTTAGCTGCAAGCACGGCAAGCAGGCTGAAGCGGTCCATGGAGATGAGCTGCTTGCGATCAATGTCGTGTTGAGGCAGCACCTTGATCTCGGTCCCGATCATCCCCTTCAGCTCATGAATCTCTGAGTTTGAGATCGGGCCGATGGCGGAGCGGCCTTCGCGCATCTCCGTCCAGATAGAGGAAGCATCGGTGCCCAGTCCGCACAGTCCGCCCAATCCGGTGATAACGACGCGCCTGTCCATTCAGACCTCCTTGGTGAGCAAGCCACGGACGGCTTCCACCACGTCGCCGATATTGTTGAGGTTCGACCAGGCATCGGCCGTATTCATCTCGATCTTAATGCCGTAGATTTGCTCCAGATCCCAAAGGACATCGGCCAAACCCAGCGAATCGATGCCAAGCGAAGTCAACTCAGTGTCAGTCGTTATTTCGCCGAGCGCTACGGTCGTTCTCTCGCCGTTTTCAGCTTTGACGAGCTTATTGATCGCACTGATAATTTCCAGTGTGAGTTGATCAGCCATTTGTATTCCTTTCCATCATGCCTAATTTCGACAAGCCGACGGCCTTGCGAGAAGGCTCGATCTAATTGCTGATAACATCGGAAGATGTTCCGGCTCGTTATGCGAAACGACGACAGAAACCGATAAACTTACCGGAACGTCACCGCGCGGTTGCCCTGCTATGGATCATATGGAATGATTGGTAAAATTGATTGTGTGGATCAAAAGCATCCACGCTATGGATTGTGACTCGGGCATCGCCGCGGCTGAATTCATGCGCCGGCGCAGTTGCAAACCCTCCAGGAAAAGCGTGATTACGCGGTTCGAAAGTATTGAGCTTGGCCGCTTTCCCGGGCCGGCGCGTTGTCAGTGCGGCGCAGAAAGCATGTGCGGGAGGTCGGTGAAGTCGCCGCGACATGATGCTGGTTTTCAGCAATGAGCCGAACATAAGTGACAGGAATAAAGTTCTGATCACTTTTGCATTAAGCCAGGGAAAGCAAACAAATGGCACCTTCTCAGGTAGAAACGATCGCTCTCGGCATAATGGCTTCCATCGCTAGATGAGCTGAGGCAGCAGGGCCTGCCTGTAACGTGATGCCTCGTTTGGGGACCGAATGCATAGGTTCCAATGATCAGCGTCCATTCCAACTACTGCGGCTGTGAAACGAACCAGGCGGTGCCGCTTACGACGTACAACTTTTCGTCTCAGATTCCATGCGCGAAGCCTCTCGGACCATAATCTCGCGCATCCATATGTTTCCAGGATCAGAGTTGTGAAGAGCCGGCCATTGGACAGCCTCAGTGAACGAAAGAAGTGGCAAAGGATGCTCGATGATCCGCAGGGGGATAGTTTGTTCGTAATGTTTGACCAGCCGCAGGGGGATGGTTGCTATTCGATTAGTGCCTGACAGCAACGGTGGGATCAAGTTAAACCCCGGGACAACGAGTTCAATACGCCTCTTGAGGCCGTGCTGCAGCAATAACCATTGCTCAACGGAAGGCTTAAGACCACGTCCGAACTTAGCCGCAACATGTCCCATGGACATATATTGCTCCAGGGAGAGCTTCCCTTGCAACTGCTCGTTCGTAGGGCAGCCGACGCACACCAGTCTCTCTTCGAAAAGCCTTGCCTTCGGATGGGCGCCAGACATGAATAGATCGGGTAGGATCAGAAAATCAACATCCCCGCGGCGGAGAAGCTCCTCGGGATCGTCGTCAAGTGGCAGCAACTCGAAGCTGACCCCTGGCGCCTCCCGAGCTAAGCGCACTATGATTTTTTCGAAGAAGACCAAGGCCATGAAATCTGAAAGGATAATTCTGAATCGGCGGTCGGACTCCGCAGGGTTTATTGGATCCCATGCGATGACGGAGAGCTGAATATGCAAGAGGGCCTCGCGAACAGCGGGGGCAAGTGCCTCTGCACGCGGGGTCGGAATTAGCTCCCGTCTCTGCATGATGAAAAGATCGTCGTTGAAATAGGCGCGCAACCTGGAGATGGCAGCGCTCATGGCGGGTTGGCTGAGGTTGATGCTGCGTGCCGCTGCTGTGAGCTTGCGCTCGGTCATTAGAGCGTCGAGCGCTACAAGAAGGTTGAGATCAAGGCCTTTAAAACGCATGAGTGTATATCCATTCCATAGATGATTGCCATCCAAACAATCAATTTTACCAATCTTTCGGATCACTTATAGAAAAGCCGGAACTTGATCAATATCAAGGCCGGGAACGAAAAATCGAAATGCCGGGCAAGGGCCCGATTTCAATTCTTTACTTCTCCTAACCGCTCGATTGTCTAACCGGCAATCCAATAGTCGTGTGCAACAATCTCGCGGCTTTGATCGTGGCTGGGTGAAGAAACAACGTGGAGCTTTTGCATGTCTTCTGAAGTGCGATGGAAAATATGCTGGGAAAATGAGCTGGAAGCTTCGGACCACGCGGAACTCGCTGATTTTTTTTGCAAGACCTATGGGCCGACGGGAGCTTTCAATGCCAAGCCGTTCGAGACTGGCCGAAGCTGGGGTGGTGCGAGGCCCGAACGCCGCGCGATCGCATATGACTCGCGCGGCGTCGCTAGCCACATGGGCTTGTTACGCCGCTTCATAAAGGTCGGTACGACTGATTTGCTTGTGGCCGAGCTAGGATTGTATGGAGTGCGACCGGATCTAGAAGGATTGGGCATCGCACACTCGGTTCGCGCAATGGCACCGGTTTTGCAGGAGTTGAACGTTCCATTTGCGTTTGGAACGGTTCGCCACGCCATGCGGAATCATATGGAAAGGTACTGCCGAGATGGTACCGCCAATATTATGACCGGGCTGCGTGTGCGCTCCACGCTTCCAGACGCGCATTCCGACCTGCCAGCCACGCGCACTGAAGATGTCCTCGTATTGGTAGTTCCCGTCGGCCGTCCGATGACGGAGTGGCCTGCGGGCTCGCTGATTGAACGAAACGGGTCGGAACTATGAAGCGGCCTGCCTATATGAGCGAGGTGCCGATCAGTCAGACAAGCAGCCAGGAAGATCGCTGCGTTTACTTGACCTTCGATGATGGTCCTAATCCATTTTGCACGCCGCAAATCCTGGATGTTCTAGCTGAGCACCGTGTGCCGGCGACATTTTTTGCTATCGGTTCATACGTGAAGGATCACCCCGACCTCATTCGGCGTCTTGTGGCGGAAGGTCATGATGTCGCCAATCATACCATGACGCATCCCAACCTCGCCACCTGCGGTCCCGAGGATGTTAAACGTGAAATAGACGAGGCGCATCAAGCCATTCTCACGGCGTGTCCCCAAGCCTTGGTCCGGCATTTACGAGCGCCTTACGGGGCGTGGACTGAAGACGTGCTTTCAGCATCGATGAGCGCTGGACTTGGAGCCGTTCACTGGTCGGCCGACCCTAGAGATTGGTCTTGCCCGGGCGTCGACGTGATCGTTGATGAGGTGCTTGCTGCTGCTCGGCCTGGGGCAATCGTGCTTTTGCACGACGGGTGTCCTCCCGATGAGGTTGAGCAATGCTCGCTTGCCGGACTCCGTGACCAAACGCTTTTAGCACTCTCTCGAATTATTCCGGCACTGCATAGCCGCGGATTCGAAATTCGCTCACTTCCCTGAAACACTGGACAAACGAGAAACCATGACCCTGCTCGCAACAACCAGCATCGCCGCCGTCTCGCTTTATGCAATGCTCTCCACCGTTTACAAGAGCGCGCAGATGTTTCATGCTAGGCGGACAACGATCTCAACAACACCTGCGAAAGACGTCGAAGACACCTGTCTACCAAGCGTTGATGTCATTGTGCCGTGCTTCAACGAGGATCCAATCGTTCTCTCGGAATGCCTCGCGTCGCTTGCGGAACAGGATTACGCTGGAAAATTGCGGTTTTATGTGGTCGATGACGGTTCCAAAAATCGCGACGCAGTGACGGCTCAGCACGCTGCCTATGCAGACGATGAAAGATTCAACTTCATAATTCTCGCAAAAAATGTTGGAAAGCGGAAAGCGCAAATCGCCGCTATAACCCAGTCCTCTGGGGATCTCATCTTGAATGTAGACTCAGACACCACGATCGCCTCCGATGTCGTCTCGAAGCTCTCCCACAAAATGCGCGATCCAGCGGTCGGTGCGGTGATGGGCCAAATGAAAGCCAGTAACCAGGCGGACACTTGGCTAACTCGCTTGATTGACATGGAGTACTGGCTTGCCTGCAACGAGGAGCGCGCGGCACAAGCTCGCTTCGGTGCAGTTATGTGTTGCTGCGGCCCATGCGCGATGTACCGTCGGTCTGCTATGCTCTCGCTGCTGGATCAGTACCAGACGCAGCTTTATCGCGGCAAGCCGAGTGACTTCGGTGAAGACCGCCATTTGACGATTCTCATGCTGAGCGCCGGCTTTCGAACTGAGTATGTTCCCAGCGCCATCGCGGCGACAGTCGTTCCTGACACAATGGGTGTTTATCTGCGTCAACAACTACGGTGGGCACGCAGCACCTTTCGGGATACATTACTCGCGCTCCCTCTACTGCGTGGCCTCGATCGGTTTCTCACTCTGGACGTAATCGGGCAAAATGGCGGCCTTCTGCTTCTTGCGCTGTCGGTATTGACAGGTATTGGCCAGTTTGCGCTGACCGCCACAGTACCATGGTGGACGATCCTGGTGATCGGATCCATGACTCTTGTACGATGCAGCGTGGTTGCCTATCGCGCCCGCGAACTTAGGTTTCTGGGTTTTGCTCTCCACACGCTCGTGAACATCTTTCTCTTAATTCCATTGAAGGCCTATGCCCTTTGTACCTTATCCAATAGCGACTGGCTGTCGCGCGGATCAGTCGCTACTGCGCCCACTGTTGGTCTGCAGGGCGCTAATAAAATGCCAGGGCGGGCGACATCTGAAATTGCCTATAGTGGCGAGTGATGAACGCGTCACCGCAGCTCAAAATTTGGGACAACAAATGAACGGGCAATTAGCGAATTTGAAGACGACGATCGCTGATCCGCACCAGGATCATATCAGCCTATCGGAGCGGCAGGGCCGTTCGAAATCTAAGGCAATGGATTCGCCTTCTGGCTCATTGTCCCCAGTTGCAATCGACCTGGCCGGCGTTTCGAAATCATATGGTGGTAAAATCGTCGTCAATGACTTGTCGTTTACTATCGCCGGCGGAGAATGTTTTGGCCTTTTAGGGCCGAACGGCGCAGGTAAAAGTACGATCACCCGTATGATCCTAGGGATGACGTCGCCAAGTTCAGGCACGATCACCGTACTCGGAGCACAGGAACCGGGTCAAGTTCGCTTGGCACGAGCCAAAATCGGGATCGTGTCTCAGTTCGATAATCTCGACTTGGAATTCACGGTTCGCGAAAACCTTTTGGTATACGGCCGCTACTTCCGCATGAGCACCCGAGAAATCGAAGCGGTCATTCCGTCTCTGCTTGATTTTGCGAGACTTGAGAGCAAGACGAATACGCGTGTGGCAGACCTATCTGGAGGAATGAAGCGACGCCTCACTTTGGCGCGTGCGCTCATTAATGACCCACAGCTACTCATTCTGGACGAGCCGACCACTGGTCTCGACCCACACGCGCGACACTTGATCTGGGAGCGGCTTCGATCGCTGTTGGCACGAGGCAAGACAATTCTTCTGACGACCCATATCATGGAAGAGGCGGAGCGCTTGTGCGACCGGCTGTGCGTGCTTGAAGCTGGGCGAAAGATCGCCGAAGGCCGACCGCATGCCCTGATCGAGGAGCAGATTGGCTGT
>Ga0102591_1000175_pt1 | contig 149981 bp, 141 predicted proteins | sample AraplaCol_mCL_r2_2_FD_76860 | JGI IMG/M metagenome (GOLD analysis project Ga0102591, IMG submission 76860) | Arabidopsis root microbial communities from North Carolina, USA - plate scrape MF_Col_mCL_r2 (SPADES assembly) (version 2) | ecosystem: Host-associated > Plants > Roots > Endosphere...
GGATCATCCGGACCACCTCCAGCTTGAAGGCGGCGTCAAATTTGCGGCGTTGCTTTGTCATGTCGTCTTTCCTCGTCGATCGTGATTTTCCACCTATCGACCTGTCTGAGGAAATTGGACCACTACAGAGAAAACCGGCAGCCAAATTTCGCGTCTGCCCGCCGCTATACGCTCCCCTCTCCCGCCTTGCGGGAGAGGGGTTGGGGGAGAGGGCACAGCGGTTCAAATTGCCCTCAGTCGCGGCTGAGACTCCCGCCCTCTCCCCCGCCCCTCTCCCACGAGTGGGAGAGGGGAGAAAACCGGCAGCCAGATTTCGCGTACCCAATCACTCGGCCACCGCGGCCTCCTTGATGCGTAGCGTCACGTGTGGCGCGTAGCGGATCAAGTCGTGGGCGCGCTCGCCGATCATGATGGCTGGTGCGTTGGTGTTGCCGCCGATCAGCGTCGGCATGATCGAGGCGTCCACCACCCGCAGCCCCTCCACGCCGCGCACGCGCAGCTGCGGGTCCACCACGGCAAGTGCGTCCATGCCCATGCGGCACGTGCCTACCGGGTGATAGATCGTGTCGGCATGCGCGCGAATCAGCGCGCGCGCGGCATCGTCATCGCTGCCGTCCAGCCGCAATCCTTCCGAATACAGTTCACGCCCGCCGAACGCGGCGAGCGGCGCCTGGGCGAAGATCTCGCGCACGATGCGCAGCCCCGCGAGCATGGTCTCGGTATCTTGCGGATCGGACAGATAGCGTGGATCGATCAGCGGGGCGTCGCGCATGTCGGCCGACGCCAGCCGCACCTCGCCCCGGCTGCGCGGGCGCAATACGCAGACGTGGCAGGAATAGCCATGTCCGAGGTTGACGCGGCGCATGTGGTTGTCGGCCATGCCCACCACGAAATGCAGTTGCAGGTCTGGCTCCGCCAGCCCCGGGCGGCTGCGCACGAAGGCGCCGGCCTCGGCAAAGTTCGACGTCATCATGCCGGTGCGATCGCGCCGGTAGCGCCGGAATTCCGAGATCAGCCGGCGCACCCCGCCCAGCGACACGCCGAACAGATCCGGTGCCGGCACGCGCTTGTGCACGATGGTGTCGAGGTGGTCCTGCAGGTTGCCGCCCACGCCGGGCAGGTCGTGCACCACCTCCACGCCGTGTTCGCGCAAATGCATGGCCGGCCCGATGCCCGACGCCATCAGCAGTTGCGGCGAGCCGAAGGCGCCGGCCGCGAGGATGACTTCGCGGCGCGCGCGCAGCACGAACTCGCGGCCGTCGCGCCAGGCCAGCACGCCCACCGCGCGACGCCGCTCGAACAGCACGCGCAGCACCTGCGTGCCGGTCAGCACGTGCAGATGGCTGCGGCCGCCGTTGCAATGGCGGTCGCGCGCATTGCCGCCGTGCAGGTAGGCGCGCGCGGCGTTCCAGCGCTCGCCATTGTGCTGCGTGACCTGGAACCAGCCCACGCCTTCCTGCTCCTCGCCATTGAAGTCGTCGTTGCGGACGATGCCGGCCTGCTGCGCGGCATCGATGAAATGCTGACCAAACGGATTCGGCGAGCGCAGGTCGCTCACGTGCAGTGGGCCGGTGCCGCCATGCAGCGGGTCGTCGTCATGGCCGGCCACGCGTTCGTTGCACTCGGCGCGGCGGAAGTACGGCAGCACGTCGTCCCACGCCCAGCCATCGCAGCCCATGGCCGCCCACTCGTCATAGTCGGCGGGCCGGCCGCGCATGTAGATCATCGCGTTGATCGACGACGATCCGCCCAGGCCGCGTCCGCGCGGCTGGTAGCCGCGGCGTCCGTCCAGCCCGTCCTGCGGCACGGTCTGATAGCCATAGTTGCGCGCCCCGGCGCGCGGCAGCAGGGCCGCGCATCCGGCAGGTGTGCGCACCAGCACATGATGGTCATGCGCACCGGTCTCGATCAGCGCGATGCTGTCGTTGCCGCTGTCGGCCAGCCGCCCGGCCAGCGCGCAACCGGCCGACCCGGCGCCCACCACGAGATAGTCAAAGGTTGTTTCCATCTGCCTCCCCGCGTGTCCGGTGCCGGTCACCTCCGGCGGACGCGTGCCCGCGACAATCCAGTGTAGGCGTTGCCGTGGGGGTGGTGAAGCCGGTAGATGCCCGGCACCGCCCGGCCAGCGCGCGTTGCCGCACACCGGGGCCGCGCGCCGTCTGGAATGCTCGTAGCGTTTGGGAGGCTTCCTCCATTGATATAACCGACGCCCTGCCGTATGGTGCGCGATGGCCCGGAGAAACAGGGTCCTGGAGACCGCCGATGAAAGAAGTGCCCGCCATGTCCACCGTGTTCAACGCCATGCACGCCGCATCGCGCCACGACCAAAGCCCGCCCTGGGACATTCGCGCCAACCGGCTGCGTCGCCTCAAGGCGCTGGTGCGCGATCATCACGACGCCATCGCGGCGGCCATCAGCGCCGACTTCACCAACCGGCCCCGGCAGGAAACGGCATTGCTGGAAGTGTTTCCGAGCCTGGCCGGCATCGATGACGCACTGCGGCATGGCAAGCGCTGGATGCGCGTGCGGCGGGCCAGAACCGGCCTGTGGTTCCGGCCGGGGCAGTCGCGCATGATGCCCCAGCCACTGGGCGTGATCGGCATCGTGGTGCCCTGGAACTACCCGCTGTACCTGACCATCGGCCCGCTGGCCGGCGCCCTGGCGGCGGGCAACCGGGCGATGGTGAAGCTGTCGGAATTCACGCCGCGCTTTTCCGCGCTATTCGCCAAGCTGGTGCAGGGCACCTTTGCCCCCGATGAAATTGCGGTGATCAATGGCGATGCCGAGGTGGCGGCGGCCTTCAGCGCGCTGCCATTCGATCACCTGCTGTTCACGGGGTCTACCAGCGTCGGCCATCACGTGATGAAGGCGGCCGCCGCCAACCTCACGCCGGTGACGCTGGAACTGGGCGGCAAGTCTCCGGCCATCATCGGCCCGGGCGCCGATTTCGAGCGCGCCGTGGAACGCATTCTGGTGGGCAAGCTGCTCAATGCCGGGCAGACGTGCATCGCGCCTGACTACGTGCTGGTGCCGGACCATCAGCACGAGCGCTTTGTCGACAGCGCGCGCCGCGTGGTGGCGCGCCTGTATCCCGACATCGCGCGCAACACCGACTACACGAGCATCATCAGCCCCCGTCACTTCAACCGCCTGGTGGCCATGGTCGAGGCCGCCGGGGCCGCCGGTGCGCGCGTGGTGCCGCTGACCGATGCCGCGCCCGATGCCGCGTCGCGCCAGTTGCCGCCGGTGCTGCTGGCGGACGTGCCGGACGACGTCCGGGCAATGCAGGAGGAGATTTTCGGGCCGGTGCTGCCCGTGGTGGCCTACCGGCACCTCGACGATGCCATCGGCTTCGTCAATGCGCGGCCGCGCCCGCTGGCGCTCTATGTGTTCGACAAGGGCCGCGACGTAGTGGACCGCGTGCTGCAACAGACCGTGGCGGGCGGCGTAACCGTCAACGACACGCTGTTCCACATCGCCCAGGACGACCTGCCGTTTGGCGGCGTGGGCCCGAGCGGGATGGGCGCCTATCACGGCCGCGCCGGCTTCGAGACGTTCTCGAAGCTCAAACCCATCTTCCGCCAGGCCGGCCTGAATGGCGCCGGCCTGCTCAAGCCGCCCTACGGCAAGCGCTTCGAGTCGATGCTGAAGATGCTGCTGCGCTGATCCCGGTACGGCCGGGGCCGGCCACAGTAGCGCTCAGAGCAGCGCTCACAGCGGCACTCACGGCGGCACTCACAGCGGCACTCAGGCCGCCAGCATCGGCTTGCCCAGCATGCGCGTGAGCACGGCCTCGGGCGAGTGCGTGCGGTCGCCAATGGCGGCCGGATCGAGGTAGATGGTCTGTTCCATCATGGCCTTGCCGCGCATGGCCGCGTGCAGCAGCTGGTCGCTGAACACAATCCACGTGGCGCCCGGCGGGAAATGGAATTCCTGCTGCGGCACGTTCTGCTGGTACGCCAGGTCGGCCTTGGCCAGGTCGTGGAGCTGCAGCATGCGGTGATCGTATTCGCTGCGCTCGCGCTTGGTGATGTGCAGCGTCTTCATCAGCCAGGCCTGGCCGGGCCACATGCCGCGCGTCTTCGGCACGAATTTCTGCGCGAAATCGCCGAACGGCTCGCCCACGCGCCACACGCGCGGCGCCTCGGGATCGATGTTGTGAAACACGCGCAGCAGCCGCTTGCCCAGCATCGGGTTGGACGGGAACGAATCCACGTGCAGGCGCGTGTCGTCCTTGCGCCAGCTTACCGGCCGGCCGGCAATCTCGCTCGGGCGCAGGCTCGTGCCCGCGCGCGTCATGTGCGGCAGGTATTCGGGGAACAGCGCCCGGATCAGCGACTCGCTGGACTGCGCGTACCGGTGGATCAACGCGTACAGCGCCGCCAGGTCCTGCTCGGAACCGGCTGCACCGCGCACCGCCTTGGCATCGGCGCGCAGGTTGATGTTCTTCGACTTGCCGTCGGAATAGCGCGGATCGAGAAAGCGCTCCTCGCCCGGCTGGAAATGGAAACGCAGGTTCGGGAAGTACAGGACGGCGCCCTGCTCCAGCTCGCGACGCAGCGTGGCACGCGTCTCGGGCGATACCTCGGGCGACCAGTCGGTATAGGGCTGGGTACGGATCAGGTCCAGGGACATGGCAATTCCGCGAATTCCGCTTGAAGTTCAGTTGACCGGATTCTACTCCGCGCCGTTGCGCCATTCCTGTGACGCCCGGTCAACAAAAAACCCCGCGGGTCCGGCGGACCAGCGGGGCTTTCACAACGACCCGTGCAGCCTTACAGGCCGGCGGCGGCGCGCAGCGCGGCGGCCTTGTCGGTGGCTTCCCACGAGAATTCCGGCTCTTCGCGGCCGAAGTGGCCGTAGGCGGCGGTCTTCTCGTAGATCGGACGCAGCAGGTCCAGCATCTGCACGATGCCCTTCGGGCGCAGGTCGAAGTGTTCCTGCACCAGCTCGGCAATCTTCTCGTCGGAGATCTTGCCCGTGCCTTCGGTGTAGACGGTGACGTTGATCGGGCGGGCCACGCCAATCGCGTAGCTGACCTGCACCTGGCACTGGCGCGCCAGGCCGGCGGCCACCACGTTCTTGGCCACGTAGCGGGCGGCGTAGGCGGCCGAGCGGTCGACCTTCGACGGATCCTTGCCCGAGAACGCGCCGCCACCGTGCGGCGAAGCACCGCCGTACGTGTCGACGATGATCTTGCGGCCGGTCAGGCCGCAGTCGCCTTGCGGGCCACCGATCACGAAACGGCCGGTCGGGTTCACCAGGTACTTGGTGTCCTTGAGCATCTCGGCTGGCAGCACCGGCTTGATGATCTCCTCGATCACGGCTTCGCGGATCTGGGCCTGCGAGATGTCCGGTGCGTGCTGGGTCGACAGCACCACGGTATCCACGCTGTGCGGGCGGCCGTCCACGTAACGCACGGTCACCTGCGACTTGGCATCCGGACGCAGCCAGGGCAGGCGGCCGTCACGGCGCAGTTGCGACTGGCGCTCCACCAGGCGGTGCGAATAGTAGATCGGGAACGGCATCAGTTCCGGGGTCTCGTCGCAGGCGTAGCCGAACATCAGGCCCTGGTCGCCGGCGCCCTGGTTCAGGTAGTCGTCCGAGGCGCGGTCCACGCCCTGGGCGATGTCCGGCGACTGCTTGTCGTAGGCCACCAGCACGGCGCAACCCTTGTAGTCGATGCCGTAGTCGGTGTTGTCGTAGCCAATGCGCTTGATGGTGTCGCGTGCGACCTGGATGTAGTCGACGTTGGCCGTCGTGGTGATCTCACCCGCCAGCACGACCAGTCCGGTGTTGCAAAGCGTCTCGGCCGCCACACGGGCGTACTTGTCCTGGGACAGGATGGCGTCCAGGACTGCGTCCGAAATCTGGTCAGCGACTTTGTCGGGATGGCCTTCGGAGACAGATTCCGAAGTAAAGAGGAAATCGTTCGACACGATCTGGTTTCTCCAGGTTGGCTATTGCGTGCCACCTCGGGAAACGGTGCGGCGACGCTTTAGCGGTATTTTGAGCCACTCCGGTAGAGTGGTATCGCCCCGCAAGTTGTCAGTTAACTCGGCGATGGCGGGTATTATACCGGCCTGCCGCCATCTGTGCAGCGTGCCAGTCTCCGCAATAACGGCGGCGCGGCGCGGCGCCCGGAGTACCCCGGCGGCCCGTCCGGTTTTTCAGGTATGTCCCGGGCGATCGGGGTTTCCGTTTTTCTTGCACCGACATGACCTTTCTTTTCTGGCTCATTTCCCGCCTGCCCTTGCCCGTGCTGCACGCCATCGGCGGTGCACTCGGGCTGCTGGTGGCGCGCCTGCCCGGCCGCTACGGGCGCCGGCTCGTGGAAAATTTCCGCCACGCCTACCCCGACGCCACCGACGCCATGATCGCCGAGTCGGCCCGCCACACCGGCCGCATGATCGTGGAGATGCCGTACTTCTGGAGCCGCAAGCGCGTCACCGTGCGGACGGACGGCTTCCAGGCCATGTGGGCCCAAACCAACGCGCTGCGGGCCGCCGGCAACGGCGTGATCATCCTGACCCCGCACCTGGGCTGCTTTGAAGTGCTGCCGCAGGTGCACGCGCAATTCGGCCCGGTGACCTCGCTGTTCAAGCCCCCGCACCAGCCATGGCTGCGCGAGTTCGTGGAGCGCATGCGCACGCGCCCCAACATGGCCATGGCGCCGGCCACCCCGCGCGGGGTGCGCATGCTGGTGAAGGCCCTCAAGCGCGGCGAGGCCGTGGGCATCCTGCCCGACCAGGTGCCGAGTGCCGGCGAGGGCACCTGGGCGCCGTTCTTCGGCAAGCCCGCCTACTCGATGACGCTGGTGCACCGCCTGCAGCGCCTGACCCGCGCGCCCATCGTCATGGTCTTTGCCGAGCGCCTGCCCCGTGGCGCGGGGTATCGCGGGCATATCCGCCTGCTGTGCGAGGGCGGCCTGCTGCCGGAAGACCCGTCGGAGGCATCGGCCGTGATCAACGCATCGATCGAGGATTTGATCTCGATCGCTCCAACCCAATATCTCTGGGGATACAACCGCTACAAGCAGCCGGCCGGTGCCGGAGCGCCGCCGGAAGCGCTCGCCCGCGCGCCGGCAACGACCCACGACCAAACTCAATGAGCCGCATTCTTACCTGGCTCGGCATCGGCCTGCTGACGGTGCTGGGCAAACTCCCCTACGCGTTCGTGGCCCGCTTCGGCGAGGCACTGGGCGCCCTGCTGTACCGGATTCCGAATCCGCGCCGCGAGGTGGTGCGCGCCAACCTGCGCCTGTGCTTCCCGGACAAGTCCGAGGCCGAGATCGACGCGATGTCGCGCGAGACGTTCCGCAAGGTGTTTCGCAGCTTTGCCGAGGGCGGCATCTTCTGGACCAGCGACGAAGCCAAGATGCGCCGCCTGGTGCAGATTGACGACCAGGCCAACCTGGTGGCGCTGGACGGCACCCCGCACATCCTGGTGACGCTGCACCTCTCGGGGCTGGAAGCGGGCGCGATACGCCTGACCATGCACCTGCGCGACCACGTAGGCCGCTCCGGCGCGTCGCTCTATACGGTGCAGAAGAACAAGCTGTTCGACGATTTCCTGAAAGTGGCACGCGGCCGCTTCGGCGCGAACATGATCTCCCGCAACGACAGCGTGCGGAACATCATCCGCGTGCTGAAGAAGGGCGAGGCGCTGCAACTGATCTCCGACATGGACTTTGGCGAGCGCGATTCGGAATTCGTGCCGTTCTTCGGCGTCCAGGCCCTCACGCTGACGTCGGTGTCGCGCTTGGCACGGCTGGCGGGCGCCAAGGTGGTGCCGATCTACACTGAGCAGCTGCCCGACTACCAGGGCTATGTGCTGCACATCCTGCCGGCCTGGGAAGACTATCCTGGCGAAAGCGTGACCGACGATACCCGGCGCATGAATGCGTTCTTCGAGCAGGCCATCCGCCCGCGCATTGCCGACTACTACTGGGTGCACAAGCGCTTCAAGCATCGCCTGCCCGGCGAACCCGACATCTACTGACTACAATCGGCACCATGAAACTCCAGTTCACCAAGATGCACGGCGCCGGCAACGATTTCATCGTGCTGGATGGCATCCACCAGAAGCTCGACCTGACCGACGCCCAGTGGCGCGCGCTGGCCAGCCGCCATTTCGGCATCGGCGCCGACCAGATCCTGATCGTCGAGCCGTCCACGCGCGACGACGTGGACTTCCGGTATCGCATCTTCAATGCGGACGGCGGCGAGGTGGAACACTGCGGCAACGGCGCGCGCTGCTTCGTGCGCTTTGTCACCGACAAGGGCATGACCGACAAGCGCTCGGTGCGCGTGGAAGTCATGAACGGCGTCATCACGCTGACGCTGCAGGACGACGGCCAGGTGACCGTGGACATGGGCGCGCCGGAGCTGACGCCGGCGCGCGTGCCGTTCGTGGCCGACGGCCTGCCCACGCGCGGCGAAGGCGACGACACGCTGTTCGGCCTGGAGGTGAACGGCCGCACCGAGTGGATCTCGGTGGTGTCGATGGGCAACCCGCACGCGGTGCAGGTGGTGGACGACGTGGAGCAGTTCCCGGTGCTGCAGGACGGCCCGGTCATCGAGCATCACAAGTCGTTCCCGAACCGGGTCAACGCCGGCTTCATGGCCATCGCCGACCGCCACACGATCCACCTGCGCGTGTTCGAGCGCGGCGCCGGCGAGACGCTGGCCTGCGGCACGGGCGCGTGCGCGGCCGTGGTGGCTGGCATCCGCCGGGGCCTGCTCGATTCGCCGGTCAAGGTGCACACGCACGGCGGCGACCTCTCCATCGCCTGGGACGGCGTGGGCCAGCCGGTGCGGATGACCGGCCCGGCCACGACGGTGTTCGAGGGGTCTATTGACCTGGCGACGCTGCCTGCCTGACCATTAGGGCTCGCTCCCGCGTCCGGCGGGAGCTGCGTGGAACGCGGCGGCCCCTGCGGCCCCCGCGGCCCCGCCACCGGAGAGCCCATGACGCTGGACGATTTCCGCATCACCGCTGGCAAGCAGTTCAAGCTGTCCAGCTTCGACGCCGACGGCAAGCCGCTGTCCACCGGCAACAAGACCTCGGACAACGCCCGCCTGGCCGAGCTGACCACCGAGCTCGACGCCGTGCAGGACATCTTCTACGCCGAGCACAAGCACAAGCTGCTGATCGTGCTGCAGGGCATGGACACCAGCGGCAAGGATGGCACGGTGCGCTCGGTCTTCCGCAGCTTCGATCCGCTCGGCGTACGCGTGGCCAGCTTCAAGGCGCCCACCCCCGAGGAACTCGCGCGCGACTACCTGTGGCGTGTGCACGCGCAGGTGCCGCGCAAGGGCGAGATCGTGATCTTCAACCGCAGCCACTACGAAGACGTGCTGATCACCCGCGTGCACGGCTGGATCGACGACGCCGAATGCAAGCGGCGCTACCGGCAGATTCGCGAGTTCGAGCAGATGCTGGTGGAAACCGGCACCACCATCCTCAAATGCTTCCTGCACATCTCGAAGGGCGAGCAGAAGCAGCGCCTGGAGGAACGCATCGCCGATCCGCAGAAGCACTGGAAGTTCGACATGCAGGACCTGGCGGAGCGCAAGTTCTGGAAGGAGTACCAGCAGGCGTACGAGGATGCCATCGCGGCCACCGCCACGCCCGACGCGCCCTGGTTCATCGTGCCGGCCGACTCCAAGCCCCACCGCAACCTGATGGTGGCCGAGATCCTGAAGGCAGCGTTCGGCAAGATGCGGCCCGACTACCCGCCGGCCAAGCCCGAGCTGGCCAACATCAAGGTCGATTAGCAGCCGGCGCGGCGCGGCGTCAGCCCTCGCCGTTGCCGCGATGCACGTCGTGCGTGACGAAGGGGTGCTCCGCGCTGGGCATGGCAAGCCAGTGCGGATGCTTGAGCGTGTCGCGGATGTCGTCGAGCCCGCTGGACCAGTGCTCGTGCATGGTCAGCACGCCGAACTGGTAGTCCTTGGCGCTGCCCTCGAAAGTCTTGTCGCGGTAGATCAGCTGGATCACGTTGCGGCGCGCGTCGCAGGCGTGGTCGGCCGCGCGCTTGTACCACGGGTCTTCGCGCCGGGCCGGTGGCACCAGCGCCATCAGCTCGCTGAGCATGCGGCGATAGTTCTGCTGCTCGCGCATGTAGTCGGTAATGGCACGCGTGCGGCTGGAATACTGAATGTCCTTCTGGCGCTCGGCCACATCCAGCAGGTTATGCGGCAGCTTGCCGCGCGCGCTCCACAAGTCCACCTGGAAGATCAGCGCGTCGCGCCGCGGCTGCGCGGTCAGCACCTCCTGCAGCGGGGTGTTCGAGACGAGGCCGCCGTCCCAGTAGTACTCGCCGTCGATCTCCACGGCCGGAAAGCCAGGCGGCAAGGCGCCCGACGCCATGAAATGCTCGGCGCGCAGCGTCATCCGCGTGTTGTCGAAGTACGCGAAATTGCCGGTGCGCACGTTGACCGCCCCCACCGACACGCGCATTTCCTTCGGATGGTTGACGCGGTCGAAATCGACGAACCGCTCCAGCGTGGCCTTGAGCGGCGCGGTGTCGTAGTAGCTGGCGCTGCCCGGATCGTCGCAGCGCGCCCACAGCTCGGTGATGGCGCGCGGCGAGAAGAAGCCGCGCTGGCCCTCCAGCAGCGCGCGCGTGGCGTTGAAGCTGTCGAACCAGATGCGCATGGGTTCCGGCCAGGACGGCGCGGCCTCGGTCAGCAGGTCCAGCGGCAGGCCCGGCAGCCAGGGCTGGGCGCAGATGTATTCCCAGAACGCCCGCAACTGCGCCACGCGCGTCTCGGGCGGGTTGCCGGCGATCACGGCCGCGTTGAGCGCGCCGATCGAAATGCCGGCAATCCAGTTCGGATGGATGCCGCCTTCAGACAGCCCCTGGTACACGCCCGCCTGGTAGGAACCCAGTGCCCCGCCTCCTTGCAGCACCAGCGCGCGGACCGCGTACGCCTCGTGGGCCGGACCTTCGTGCGGCGGGGCGTCCGGCGCGCAATGCTCGATGGGCAACGCGGGCCGCTGGCGCGGTGCGCGCCGGGCCTTGGCGGGCGTGGCCGCGTCCGCCGCGGAATCCTGGGGCGGCGGGCCCTGCTCGCCCACCTCACGCTTGATCGCTGCCCGGTCCTGCCGCCGCTTGTCCGCCACGCCGTTGCTCCCCTTGAAATGAAAACGGCCCCGAGCGGGGCCGTTCCAGATTTGTCAGACGCCGTACTTCTGACGATAGGCTGCCACGGCGTCGCGCGAGTTCCCGAGTGACGGGTCCTGGGAGGCATCCAAATACGCCAGCAGGTCCTTCAGCGTGGCAATGGCAATGACCGGCACGCCGTATTCGCGCTGCACGTCCTGGACGGCCGAATGCGTGCCGATGTTGTCGGCGGTGCCGCTTTTTTCCATGCGGTCCAGCGCGATCAGCACGGCGGCCGGCTCGGCGCCCGCGGCACGAATCATCTGCATCGATTCGCGCACCGAGGTGCCGGCGGAGATCACATCGTCGACGATCACCACCTTGCCCTGCAGCTTGGCACCCACCAGCGTGCCGCCCTCGCCGTGGTCCTTGGCTTCCTTGCGGTTGTAGGCGAAGCCGACGTCACGTCCCATGCCGGCCAGCGCCACGGCCGTGGCCGACGCCAGCGTGATGCCCTTGTACGCCGGCCCGAACAGCACGTCGAACTGCAGGCCCGAGTTGATCAGGGTCTTCGCGTAGAATTGCGCCACCTGGCCCAGCATCGCGCCCTGGTTGAACAGACCCGCATTGAAGAAATACGGCGACTTGCGGCCGGCCTTGGTCACGAACTCGCCGAAGGACAGTACGCCTGCGTCCAGTGCAAAGCGGATGAAGGTCTGGCTCAGGTCGCCCGGCGTGGTCTGCTGCGTCATCTTTTCTCTCTGAATTCAAAATTTCCCGAGATGTTACGGATTATCAGCGCCAACCTCAACGGCATCCGCTCGGCCCACAAGAAGGGCTTCTTCGACTGGATGGGCAAGCAGGACGCGGACATGGTCTGCGTGCAGGAACTCAAGGCCCAGGAGGCCGACATGACCGAGGCGTTCCTGGCGCCGCACGGCTACCACGGCTACTTCCACTATGCGCAGAAGAAGGGCTACAGCGGCGTGGGCCTGTACACGCGCCACCAGCCCGAGCGCGTGGTTACGGGTTTCGGCTGCGCCGAGTTCGACGCCGAGGGCCGATACGTCGAGGTGCAGTATCCGCACCTTGCGGTGATCTCGGTCTATGTGCCGTCCGGGTCGAGCGGCGAAGAGCGCCAGGCGGCCAAGTTCCGCTTCATGGAAGCCTTTCTGCCGCACCTTCTGCAGCTCAAGGCAACCGGCCGCGAGGTGGTGCTGTGCGGTGACGTGAACATCGCGCACAAGGAAATCGACATCAAGAACTGGAAGGGCAACCTCAAGAACTCGGGGTTCCTGCCCGAGGAGCGCGCCTGGATCGGCGCCCTGTTCGACACCCATGGCTACGTGGACGTGTTCCGCCAGCTCGACCCGCGCCCCGAGCAGTACACCTGGTGGAGCAATCGCGGCCAGGCCTACGCCAAGAACGTGGGGTGGCGCATCGATTACCACCTGACCACGGCGAAGATCGCCGGCACCGCCCGGGCGTGCGCGATCTACAAGGACGAGAAGTTCAGCGACCACGCGCCGCTGTCCATCGACTACGACTATCCGCTGTAAGGATCGGGGCGGAACCGGCCCCGGCCCCGCAGTTGCCTGCGGCGCACCCGGGGCAGGCACGTGACCGGCGCGCTCGCGTAAACCCTGCATCCGCCCCCCAACCTCGCTACAATGCAGGTTCTCCGCCCCCAAGGACAGGAGACTCTTCGCATTTTTAAAAGTGAGTCCGCCATGGTTTTCAAAGTGTTCGTCGATGGTCAGGAAGGCACCACCGGTCTCCGGCTGCTTGACTATCTCTCGGGTCGCTCCGATGTTGAGCTGCTGCGCATTGCCGATGACAAGCGCAAGGACCCGCAGGAGCGAGCACGCTTTCTGAACGCTTCGGACGTCTCCTTCCTGTGCCTGCCGGACGTGGCCTCGCGCGAGGCCGTCTCGCTCGTCACCAACCCGGATACCTGCGTGATCGACGCCAGCACGGCGTTCCGCACGGCGGACAACTGGGCCTACGGCCTGCCGGAACTGACGCGCGGCCAGCGCGAGAAGATCCGCACCAGCAACCGCATTGCCGTGCCAGGCTGCCACGCCAGCGCCTTCGTGCTGGCCGTGCGTCCGCTGGTGGAAGCGGGCCTGATGCCGGCCGGCTACCCGGCTTCGGCGTTCTCGCTCACCGGCTACAGCGGCGGCGGCAAGTCGATGATCGCCGAGTTCGAAGCCGGCGGGAATCCGAAGCTGAACAGCCCGCGCCCCTACGCGCTGGGCCTGACCCACAAGCACCTGCCGGAAATGCGCGTGCAGGCCGGCCTGTCGCAGGCGCCGATCTTCAATCCGATCGTCGGCAACTTCCTGAAGGGCCTGGCCGTGACGGTGCCGGTGTTCCCGTCGCTGCTGTCGCGCAAGGCCGATGCCGAGGCCATTCTCGACATCTACCGCAAGCACTACGAGGGCGAGCAGTTCGTGCGCGTGCACCCGTACAACAGCGACGCCAACCTGGACAGCGGCTTCTTCGACGTGCAGGCCAGCAACGACACCAACCGCGTGGACCTGTTCGTGTTCGGCAACGAGGAACGCCTGAACCTGGTGGCGCGCCTGGACAACCTGGGCAAGGGCGCCGCTGGCGCAGCCGTCCAGTGCATGAACGTGCGGATCGGCGCCGACGAGGCCGCCGGCCTGACGGCCTGAGCGGTCAGAAGCCGTCGCGGAGCCGCCGCCTTCCGGTGGCTTCCGGCAAAAAAAAACCGGCTCCTGGGAGCCGGTTTTTTCTTTTGGGGCGCGCGCGGGGCGCCGTGCCTCAGCCGCCGACCTTGACCAGCGTGCCCTTCAGCGCCACGCCGATATAGGCCATGCCCTTGGCGCAGACGTAGGTGGTGTCGCTGGCCGTTTCGTCATCCTTCCAGTTGCTGCGGATTTCCATCACGGCGTTGTTGCCGGAGAGCGAGGCGCGCTGCTGGAGCTCCTGCAGCGCTTCCACGAACACCGACTGACACAGTTCGGCATCGGTCGGCTTTGCCGAGCCCGTGCCCTGGTTCACCGGCCGGCGCACGCGCTTGACGGTCTTGAACAGCACCGGGTTCTGCGCCCCTTCCAGCCGGTTGAAGCCCCACGCCAGCTTGATGTTCGGGTCGATTCGCGCCGACGCCCCGGACGACTTCATGGCCGCATCGATCGGCATGTTCAGCAGTTCGTCGGAAGCGCTCGCGGCGCCCGAGGCCAGCAAGGCCGTTGCCACCAGTGCACTGCGCAGGACGTGTTTCATGAAGTTCTCCCTGAGGCCGTTGGTCTTCGTTCTGTATCGCGATGGCGCCGGGCGCGGCAGGCCATGCCGGGATGCTCGCGGAGGCCGAAGCGCCACTTTCGTCTATCGTAGCCGATCCGTCATTTAACGCAGCGGTTTGCCGTGCTTACTTTTTTAGAGGACGCCGCTGGTCGTCGTCGCCCTCGTCCACGGGGGCGCCGCCCAGGTTGGCCATGTTCGGCTGATAGGGCGCCAGCTTGTTCATCGGCATGTTCATGGACTTGGCGTACAGCGGCAGCACTTCCTTCATGTGCGCCTCCAGCACGGCAATCCGGCTGCGGCCCGACGGGTGCGTCGACGTGAATTCGTCGCCCGCCTGCAGGAACTTGCCCATCTTCTGCCAGAGCGTGATGGCGGCGCGCGGGTCGTAGCCGGCGCGGGCGGCAATGTCCATGCCGATCAGGTCGGCCTCGGTTTCCTCCTGGCGGGAAAACCGCAGCGACAGCATCTTGGCGTTGGCGCCGATCTCGGTGTTGCCCAGGTTGCCGAAACCGGTGAGCTGCGACACCACGTTGGCGCCCAGGTTCGAGATCTCGGCCTGCGCCGCGCGCTGGCGCGCATGCTCCTCCAGCGCATGGGCAATCTCGTGCCCCATCACCACGGCCACCTCGTCGTCGGTCAGCATCAGTTCGGTCAGCAGGCCGGTGTAGACCGCCATCTTGCCGCCGGGCATGCAGAACGCATTGATCTGCTTGGCGCGGATCACGTTGATTTCCCACGGCCAGCGGCCGGCGCGAGGGTTCCACAGCACGGTCTGCGGCAGCAGGCGGATGCCGATTTCGCGCAGGCGCTGCACCTGGGGGTCGTCGTCATCGAGCAGTGTGCGGCGGGCGATGGCTTCCTGCCTGACCTGCTCGTATTCGCGCGCCGCCTGCTGGTCGATGACCTCCATCGGCACGATTTCGCGCACGCGCGAGCTGCGGCGGTCCAGCTGCACGCCATCGTCGGGCGCGGCCACCACCGCCACTTCCTGTGCCGCGCCCGGCCAGGCCGGCAAACAGACGACGGCGGCCACCAGGGCGCGCAGGAAGGGCTGACGCATGGACTCGGGCATGATGGGATTCACGGCGGGGCTCGATGCGCAAGAAGTCGTAAAGAGTGCGGGGGCAGCGCGAACGGTGATGCAATAATACACGCCAGCCCCCGCGCTTTCAGCATCATGAATTTCCATACCTACCTCGACATCTTCCGCAACCGCCGCATCGGCGCCATGCTCACGCTCGGCTTCGCCTCGGGCCTGCCGCTGGCCCTGACTTCGGGCACCCTGCAGGCGTGGATGACCGTCGAAGGCCTCGACATCAAGACCATCGGCTTCTTCTCGCTGGTCGGCCAGGCCTATATCTTCAAGTTCCTCTGGGCCCCGCTGATGGACCGCTACACCCCGCCGCTGCTGGGCCGGCGGCGCGGCTGGCTGCTGGTGACCCAGCTCGGCCTGGTAGGCAGCATCGCGGCGATGGCCTTCTGCCCGCCGCAGCAGGCGCTCTGGGCGCTGGCCGCGCTGGCCACGCTGGTGGCCTTCCTGTCGGCGTCGCAGGACATCGTGTTCGATGCCTACAGTACCGACGTACTGGGCCCGGCCGAACGCGGTGCCGGCGCCGCCGTCAAGGTGCTGGGCTACCGGCTGGCGATGCTGGTGTCGGGCGGCCTGGCCCTCTACCTGGCGGACCGCGTACTGGGCTGGTCGAACATGTACCTGCTGATGGCCGCGCTGATGAGCGTGGGGCTGCTGACGCTGCTCTGGGCGCCCGAACCCGAGGCGCCGGCACGTGCGCCGCGCTCGCTGGAAGAGGCGGTGCTGGGCCCGCTGTTCGATTTCTTTGGCCGCAAGGGCGCTTGGTGGCTGCTGCTGCTGATCGTGCTGTACAAGCTTGGCGATGCGTTCGCCGGCAGCCTGTCCACCACGTTCCTGATCCGCGGGCTCGGTTTCGACCCTGGCGAGGTGGGCATCGTCAACAAGACGCTGGGGCTGGCGGCCACCATCCTGGGCGCGCTGTTTGGCGGATCGCTGATGGTGCGGCTGGGGCTGTACCGTTCGCTGATGCTGTTCGGCATCCTCCAGGGTGTGTCGAACCTGGGCTACTGGGTGCTGTCGGTCACGCCGCCGCATCTGTGGACGATGGCCGCCACCATCGCCGTGGAGAATGTCTGCGGCGGCATGGGCACGGCCGCGTTCGTGGCGCTGCTGATGACGCTGTGCAACCGCTCGTTCTCGGCCACGCAGTACGCGCTGCTGTCGGCGCTGGCCTCCATCGGGCGCGTCTACGTGGGCCCGACCTCGGGCTACATGGTGGAAGCGTGGGGCTGGGCGCCGTTCTACCTGGGCACCGTGGTGGCCGCGATGCCGGGCGTGGCCCTGCTCTGGGCCATGCGCGACACCGTGCATCGCTACGAAGCCCTGGCCCGCGAGCCGGCCGAGGCCGCCGTACCGCGCCCGGCCTGAGCGCCAGGCACCGATCCCCGGGCCCCGGGCGCCGGGCGCCGGGCGCGCCTTATTCCTTGTAGTAGACGATCTGGTGCGAGGTGGCCAGCAGTTGGCCGTCCGCGCTCCAGATCTCAGCGCTCTGGTCGAAGAACCCCTGGCGGAACACGCGTGCCTGCGCGCTGCCCAGCACGTGGTTGTCGCCCAGCGCGGCCAGCGTGGCCGCATCGGCATGGAAGTAGGTGGTCAGCGACACCGTACCGGCCGGCACGAAGCCCGCGCGCTTGAGGAAGATGCGCGGATAGAACGCATCGCACCAGGCCGCGATGGCGGCGTAGTCGGGCGTGCGGGGCGGCTCGTCGCGGAGCCAGAACTGCGTCAGGCTGTCGGGGTTCTCGGTGCCGGGCTCGGCCGTGGGCTTGGCGCCGCGCACCGCGCGCATGTCGTAGCTGCCGATCCACTTCACCGGTGCAAACCCGCCCATCCTGGGCAGATCTCCAGCGGCGGGCACCTGCGGCATCGTTGCTTCGCCACATTGCCACGTGTCGCGGCGCACGGCGAACACGGCGCTGCCCGTGGTGGTGACCTCGCCGTTCTGCAGCAGTTCCAGATGCCAGTGTTGCGTCGACCGGTTGGTGCGCGTGGGCCGCGCGATGACCTCGAACGGGCCGTCGCCGATCGGGCCGGCAAAGTTGACGGTGAGCGCGCTCGGGTCGCCCAGCCGCTCGGGGTGAATGAGCGCCGCCTTCAGCATCACTGCCGCCGTGGCGCCGCCAAACGGCCCGATCATGTTCCAGTAGGCCTGGCTGGTGTGGCCCAGAAAGCGGTGTTCGCCGGCCGGTTCCAGTTGCAGGGCGTGATCGAGCGGATGCAGGGGCGCTTGCGTCATGTGTGGGTTCTGGCAGGAAATCGTACGATCGTTCGCTAATTCGCGTACGGTATGCCGGCCAGAGGCTTGCGTCAAGCTAGTTGCTACGTGCTCCCCTCTGCCGCCTGCGCGAGAGGGGAGTCAGCCTGCAGCAACTTATACCGCTGCGACGCGATACACGGCCAGGCTGCCGCGCCAGTTCACGCCCCAGTTCACGGTCACGCCTTCGTGCATGACCACGCGGTCCAACACGCGCAGGCCCACCTTGGGCGCCAGTTCCTCGAAATCGCGGATCGTCAGCACGCGCACGTTCGGCGTGTTGTACCACTGGTACGGCAGCGATTCCGACACCGGCATGCGGCCCTGGAACACCGAGAGCCGGTGCGGCCAGTAGCCGAAGTTCGGGAACGAGACAATGCACTCGCGCCCCACCCGCAGCGTGTCGCGCAGCACCTGGGCGGTGTTGTGGATGGTCTGCAGCGTCTGCGACAGAATCACCGTGTCGAAGCTCTTGTCCTCGAACAGCGCCAGGCCGCCTTCCAGGTTCTGCTGGATGACATTGACCCCCTTCTGCGCGCAGGCCAGCACCCCTTCGTCGCGAATCTCGATGCCATAGGCCTTCACATCGAGTTCGTCCTGCAGCACGCGCAGCAGGCTGCCGTCGCCGCAGCCGGCGTCCAGCACCGTGGCGTTCGGCTCCACCCAGCGCGCGATGGCGCGGAAGTCAGGCCGCAAGGCAAGAATGTTCGGATTGGCGGCGGCGTTCATGCTCCGATCTCCTCGGCCACGCGCTCGTAGTAGGCGCGCATGAGCTGGTGATAGCGCGGGTCTTCCAGCAGGAAGGCGTCGTGCCCGTGCGGCGCATCGATTTCCGCGTACGAAACCTGGCGCTTGTTGTCGAGCAGCGCCTTGACGATCTCGCGGCTGCGGTTCGGCGCGAAGCGCCAGTCCGTGCTGAAACTGACCACCAGGAATTTCGAATTGGTCTGCGCCATCGTCCGGGTCAGGTCGCCCTCGTGGCTCAGCGCCGGATCGAAATAGTCCAGCGCGCGCGTGATCAGCAGGTAGGTGTTGGCGTCGAAGTACTCGGCGAACTTGTCGCCCTGGTAGCGCAGGTAGCTCTCCACCTGGAACTCGACATCGAACGAGAAGCGGATGTCCTCGGCCTTCAGCGTACGGCCGAATTTCTCGGCCATGTCCTCGTCCGACAGGTAGGTGATATGGCCGATCATGCGGGCCACGCGCAGGCCCCGCTTCGGCTTCACGTTGTGCGCGTAGTAGTTGCCGCCGTGGAAGTCGGGGTCCGACAGGATGGCGCTGCGCGCCACCTCGTTGAACGCGATGTTCTGCGCCGACAGCTTCGGCGTGGACGCCACCACCACGCAGTGGCGCAGGCGGTCTGGATACATCAGGCTCCAGGCCAGCGCCTGCATGCCGCCCAGGCTGCCGCCCATCACCGCGGCGAACTGCTCGATGCCGAAATGGTCGGCCACGCGCGCCTGCGCGTTGACCCAGTCTTCCACCGTCACCACCGGGAACAGCGCGCCATAGGGCGTGCCGGTGTCCGGATTGATGCTCATCGGCCCCGTCGACCCGAAGCACGAGCCGAGGTTGTTCACACCGATGACGAAGAAGCGGTTGGTATCGAGCGGCTTGCCGGGGCCCACCATGTTGTCCCACCAGCCGATATCGCGCGGATTGTCCGCCGCGATGCCGGCCACGTGGTGCGACGCGTTGAGGGCGTGACACACCAGCACGGCGTTGCTGCGTGCCGCATTGAGGGTGCCGTAGGTTTCGACCATCAGGTCGTAGCCGGCAATCTGGCTGCCGTTGCGCAGCTTCAGCGGCTCGGCGAAATGCAGGCGCTGGGGCGTGACGACGCCGACGGAATCGGTCGGAACATCAAGCACGCCAGCGGGAGGAGCGACATCGGTCATGGAGCAGGCCCGCGTCAATCAGCAGGCGTAAAAAAACCCGACCGGCCAATGCGTGAACACCAGGTGTTCGCAGCCAAGTCGGGCTTTTCGCGGAGTCCCGCGTGTCGGCGCTGATTTCGTGGATGATCTACCCGCGAGGCACCGACCCAACCTCTTTAGCCGCATTTATATTGGCAACCGGAGACCTTTCCCCCCGTTGCCGCGCGCCCGCAAGCCAGTCATCAAATCGGCGCGACCTGCGCATTATAGTGCAAAGCGCGCGCCGTGCCCGCAAGCCGCACGGCGCACGTGGACATCGGCCGGGTCAGCCCAGCAGCACGCGCAGTTGCGCGTCGATATGGTCGCTGGGCAGCTTGCGGAAACCACTGCGCGCATAACGGTGCCAATGGCCCTGCACCGCCGCCGAGATCAGCGCCACGCGCACTGGAATATCGGCATCGGCCGGAAACGCGGCCTGCGTGACGGCCACCTTCAGGCATTGCCGCAGCGACGCCTCGATGCGATCCACCATCTGGTTGATCCGCTCCTGCAGCCGTTCGTGCTCGCCCACCAGCGCCTCGCCGGTCAGCACGCGGGTCATGCCAGGGTTCTTCTCGGCAAAGTTCAGCAGCATGCGGACAATTGCCTGCACCTGGCGCAGGCCATGTTCCTCCTGCGTGGTGATCTGGTTGATCAGGCCAAACACGGTCTGCTCGATGAAACCGATCAGCCCTTCGAACATCTGCGCCTTGCTGGCGAAATGGCGATACAGCGCCGCCTCTGACACCGACAGCTTGGCCGCCAGCGCCGCGGTGGTGATCTTTTCCCCGCGCGGATGCTCGAGCATGCCGGCCAGCGTCTGCAGGATCTGGATGCGGCGTTCGCCCGGGCGGGGACGCTTGCGCGCCGGCGCCTCCGGCTCGATGGCCGGCTGGGCAACTGCCACGAATGCCTCTTCCTGGCTTGCGATGGTTTGCGTCATGACCCGATTCTCCGCTTTTGTCGTAGGAGTTGATGCATCAATTGTACTTTTATGTCCACATATCCCGGGCGATTCACCGGGCGCGCCCGCACTTTGGGTGCGTGATCGGGCTGCATCTGTGGCGCCGTTGCCGCACTCTGCCCGCCGGACGGATCCTGGCTCTCGGCGGCAACCAGCGTGACCGACCGCTCCTGCGCCGCATGGCTGGCGTGCCGGCGGTCTTCGGCGGCCAGCGTGCGCTGCGTGGCGGCGTCGCGGGCGGTGCCGGCCTGCGCGGTCACCCCATGCGGCCGGGACGGCGCCAGCGTGCGCAGGAAGCCGGTGACCCAGGCGGTGCGGATGCCCATGCCGGCGTACTGCTTCAGGTGCGACACGGTGTCCTCCACCAGCACCACACGGTGCGGCGCCACCCCGGTCTGCGCCAGCAGGCGGCGGAGCATGCGCCGATCTGGCTTGGGACGCAAGTGACCATGCACCCACATGTCCTCGATGGCCACCACGCGCTCGAAGCAGCGCTCGATGCCGGCCACCGCCATCACGGCGTGCGCGTAGTCGCGCGGCGCGTTGGTCACCAGGATCTTGCGACCCGGCAGGCGACGCAACGCGGCCACCAGCCCCCGGCGCACGCGCACCATGTCGGCCAGTTCCGGAAAATCGTGCGCCGCGCGCAGAAAATCGGCCGGGTCTACCTGATGGTGCCGGATCATGCCCAGCAGCGTGGCGCCGTACCGTTGCCAGTAGTCCACCCGCACGCGGCTGGCCGTGGCCTCGTCGCTGCCCAGCACGCGCGCCACGTAGGCGGTCATCAGCCGGTTGATGGCCGGGAAGATGGCGTGCGAGGCGTCGTGCAGCGTGTTGTCGAGGTCGAACAGCCACACCGTGGCGCCAGAGCGGTCGCCCGCGGCCGCGCGCAGCAGATGCCGGCGCGGCCGGTGCGTGGCCGTGTGGGCTGACGAGGCGCGTGCGCGGTCCCTGCCGCGACGCTGGGTGGGCTGCCGGATGAACACGCCTGGATTGTGAACCTGAAAGGGAATGAAGGAGAGACCGGGCGCCCGCGCCGGGGCGGGCGCGCCGGCTGGCACTCAGTGCGAGCGGATCATCGTGCCGAAGGCCTGCTCGGTCAAGATTTCCAGCAGCAGCGAGTGTTCGATGCGGCCGTCGATGATGTGGACCGAATGCACGCCGCTCTTGGCGGCGTCCAGCGCCGACGAGATCTTGGGCAGCATGCCGCCCGAAATCGTGCCGTCGGCGAACAGTTCCTCGATCTCGCGGGCCGAGAGGTCGGTCAGCAGGTTGCCCTTCTTGTCCATCACGCCGGGGATGTTCGTCATCATGACGAGCTTCTCGGCCTTCAGGATCTCGGCCATCTTGCCCGCCACGACGTCGGCGTTGATGTTGTACGCCTGGCCGTCGTCGGAGAAGCCGATCGGCGAGATCACCGGAATGAACGCGTCGTCCTGCAGCGCCTTCACCACGGCCGGGTTGATGGCTTCAATGTCGCCCACGTAGCCGATGTCGATGAACGTGCCCGGGTTCTCGCGGTCGGGCATCTGCAGGCGCTTGGCCCGGATCAGGCCGCCGTCCTTGCCGGTCAGGCCCACGGCCTGGCCGCCATACTGGTTGATCAGCATGACGATGTCCTGCTGGACTTCACCGCCCAGCACCCATTCCACCACTTCCATGGTTTCTTCGTCGGTCACGCGCATGCCCTGGATGAACGTGCCGACCTTGCCGACCTTCTTCAGCGCTTCGTCGATCTGCGGACCACCGCCGTGCACCACCACCGGGTTCATGCCGACCAGCTTCAGCAGGATCACGTCGCGCGCGAAGCCGTGCTTGAGCTTTTCCTCGGTCATGGCATTGCCACCGTACTTGACCACGATGGTCTTGCCGTGGAACTTGCGGATATATGGCAACGCCTCGGCCAGGATCTCGGCCTTGAGGGCGGGGGCAATGGCCGCTACCGTCGTGGTGGCAGGCCCAGGATTGTCAGCGTTCATGGCTTCGGACATTCCGTGTGATGTGGAGCAGGTATGATGACGAACCGTCCGCCGGATGCGGCGATACGGGCGAGCCGGCATTGCGGCAAAACCGTCTGGGAGCAGGGCCACTTGCGGAGGATCTGTCCCCGAAGTGCGTCATCCGGCCACGGCAGGCGCCGATTTTACAAGAAACCGGGGGCATCCTCGCAATCGGCGCAATGCAACAAAGATACACGCCATGACCGACCCGTCGACGATCCAGACCGGACAGCTCCGCCCCGTGGAACATTGCAGCGTCTGCGGCGCGGCTTTCGTGTGCGGCTATGCGGCCGGCCTGCCCGAATGCTGGTGCGCCAGCCAGCCGTTGCTGCCATCGCGCCAGATCGTGGCCGGCCAGCATTGCCTGTGTCCGGCCTGCCTGAAAAAGAGGCAGGCTGAGACAAGTCTGAATGTGCCCTAAAAATTTGCACGTTTGCGTGTTGCGAATGACAAAACGGGCTCAGTCCGGTTTAACATTCGCGACATGAATAGCCTACGCGGAATCGACCTCAACCTGCTGGTGGTGCTGGAAGCGCTGCTGGCCGAACGCCATATCTCGCGCGCCGCGCTGCGGCTGCAGCTGAGTCAGCCGGCCGTCAGCCATTCGCTGGCGCGGCTGCGGCAGTTGCTGGACGATCCGTTGCTGGTGCGGGGCCAGGGTGGCCTGGTGCTCACGCCACGGGCGCACGAGCTGTCCGGCCCGCTGGCCGAGGCGCTGGCGCAGGTGCGCATTCTGCTGGGCCCGGGTGGCTTCCAGCCGGCCACGGCCCGGCGCACGTTCCGCCTGGCAATGTCGGACTACGGTGCGCTGGTGGTGCTGCCGCGCCTGCTGCGGGCGTTGCGCAAGGCGGCGCCGAGCGTCGACCTGGTGGTGACGCATGCCAGCCGCGAGACCATGACCGCCCAGATTGCCGACGGCGAACTCGATATCGCGCTGGGGGCCTTCGCCTTCGAGCCGGAGGGGGTGCGCACGGCGGTGCTGTTCGACGACGACTTCGCGTGCGCGGTGGATGCCGCCACGGTGCGCGACACGGGCCGGCTCGACCACGTGGCCTACCTGGCGCGCTCGCACGTCCTGGTGACGGCGACCACCGAGCGCGGCGAGGCCATCGACGCCGCGGTCACGCGCCTTGGCGGCCGGCGCAAGATTGCCTGCGCGGTGCCCCACTGGAGCGTGGCGCCGGGGCTGATTCTCGGCACCAACATGGTCCTCACCACCGCGCGGCGCAGCCTGGAAGCGCTGGCCGACGACCGGCTGGCCATCTTCGAGGCGCCGTTCACGATTCCCGGCTTCAGCTACAGCATGATCTGGCCCGAGAAGGCCGACGCCGACCCCGGCCATACCTGGCTACGTGAACGCGTGCAGCAGGCGGCCACCACGCCGGACGCCGAGAACGAGGCGGCGATCAGCCTGCGCGGCTGACCCTGCCCCCGCGCTTCCAACGCCGCGCGGCCCGCGGCTCAGTGCTTGTGCTGCATGTGGCCGCCAGACGCGGCGGCCGCCGTCACGTCGCGCACCTGGGCCTTGACCGTCTGCTCGATGACCTTGCCGTTCTGCTCGATCTTCAGCGTCAGCGGCACGGTGTCGCCCGCCTTGAGCGGCTGCTTCAGGTCCATCAGCATCACGTGGTAGCCGCCGGGCTTCAGTTGCACGTCCTGCATCTTGGGCAGGTCGAGCGATTGCACCTGGCGCATCCGCATCACGTTGTTGTCCATCTTCATCTCGTGGATCTCGGCGGCGCCCACCGGCGACGAGACGCCCACCAGCTTGGCCGCCTCATGGGCGTGGATGGTCATGAACGCGCCCGACGCGGTCTGCGCCGGCACCGTGCCACGCACCCAGGCATCGCTGACATCCACCTGCGCCAGGGCATGCGCGCTGGCGCACAGGCTGGCCACGCCCAGCGTGACGATCGAAGCGGCGCGCACGGCGCGGAACTTGGCTTGCATGGGGAACATCTCCAGACAGGTCGAAAAAGGTGGAAAGGGTCGAAAAGGTGGGCGGCCGGCAGCCGGCGAAATGCGGAGGCTGCGGCACGGGTGCGGTCATTAGACCATGCCGGCCATCATGGCGTCATGGCGCCATGACGTTCAGGACCGATGCAACCGCGTAGTCTGGCAGGGCCGCCAGGCGCCCAGAATGCGGCACGGTGTCGCACGACGGGCAGCCGGCCCCAGCATTGCTACACTCGCGCCATGCACGCCCCGATCGACCTGTCCCCCGCCCCGCTCCCGGCCATTTTCGGCATGCCCGCGCAACGCCACACCCTCGTGAGCATGCGCCGGCTTTGCTGGCTGCGCTGGGCGCTGCTGGCCGGGCAGGCCATGCTGCTGATGTCGTGCGAATCGGTGGCCGGCATCGTCCTGCCGTACAAGCCGCTGGTGTTCCTGTTCGCGGTGCAGGCCGCGTTCAACCTGTACACCGTGGCGCGCCTGCGCTGGCACAGCGTGCGCGGCGCCATGCCGGGCGACGGCGAACTGATGGTGCAGATGATGGTGGACCTCACCGCGCTGTCGGCCATCCTGTTCTTCACCGGCGGCGCCACCAACCCCTTCGTCTCGTTCTACCTGCCCGGGCTGGCCATCGCGGCGGCCATCCTGCCGTGGCGGCTGGTGGTGGTGCTGGCCGTCTACGCGTTGTCCTGCTACTCGCTGCTGCTGCTCGAATACCTGCCGCTGCACCTGCACAATCCGGACAACGCCGTGAACTATCACCTGGCGGGGATGTGGCTGAACTTCGTGGCCAGCGCCGTGATGATTGCGTTCTTCGTGGCGCGGCTGTCGAACGTGCTGCGCCAGCGCGACGCGCAGTTGAACCAGGCCCGGGAACTGCTGCTGCGCGAGGCGCGCGTCGAGGCGCTCAATGACCAGGCCGCCGCCGTGGCGCACGAGATTGGCACGCCGCTGGCCACGCTGGCCGTGATTGCCGGCGAACTGCACGCCGACGCCGAGGACGCCCAGCGCGGCACCACCACCGTGGCCGGCTACCTGCCCGACCTGCGCACCATGGAACAGCAGCTCGAACTGTGCCGCTCGATCCTGGCACGGCTGCGCGAAGACCATGAAACACTGGCGCCGCAGCGCATCGACGCCTGGCTTGGCCCGTTCGTCGAACGCTGGCAGCTACGCCATCCGCAGGCCAGCCTGCAGGCCGACGTGGCGCCCGAGGCGGCCGCGCAGGCCGTGGACACGGCACGTGTGAGCCAGATCCTGACCATCGTGCTGGACAATGCCGCGCGCAGCCAGCATGCCGTGGTCGACGATCCGCGCCTGGGGCCGCCGCTGCGGCTCACCATCGCCCGCGACGCCGACGCCCTGCTGTGCCGCGTGATCGATCACGGCCAGGGCATTCCGGCCGGGCTGCGCACCCAACTTGGCGAAATGCCGGTCACCAGCACGCACGGCGGCCAGGGCATCGGCCTGTACCTGGCCCAGAGCGCCGCCCGCCAGCTTGGCGGCCAGCTGGCGTGGCACGACAACCCCGGCGGCGGCACGGTGACCGAACTGCGCCTGCCCCTGACCGGCATGGTCGAGCGTTCGACCCCGACCCAACCCAATCCGCAACCGTGATGACAGACGTACAGCCGCCCTCCGACGCCACGCCCTTCCTGGTGATCGACGATGACGAGGTGTTTTCCGGCACGCTGGCGCGCGCGCTGACGCGTCGCGGCTACGCGGTGCAGGTGGCGCACAACGGCGCCAGCGCGCTGGCGCTGGCCGCGAAGACGCCCTTCGCCTACGTCACGCTGGACCTGCACCTGGGCCCGCCGCCCGAAGCAGCCGGCACGGCGCCCGCCGAATCCGGGCTGCACCTGGTGGCGCCGCTGCGCCATGCGCTGCCCGACGCGCGGATCCTGGTGCTGACGGGCTACGCGAGCATCGCCACGGCCGTGGCGGCGGTAAAGCATGGGGCCGACGAATACCTGGCCAAGCCGGCCAACGTCGATTCGATCCTGACCGCGCTGATGGCGGGGGTGTCGGAGGAGGCGGCGGAGGCCGCGCTGGAGGAGCCGATGCCGCTCTCGGTGGCGCGGCTGGAGTGGGAACACATCCAGCGCGTGCTGACCGAGCACGGCGGCAATATCTCGGCCACGGCGCGCGCGCTGAACATGCACCGGCGCACGCTGCAGCGCAAGCTCGGCAAGCGGCCGGTGTCGCGCTGAAGCGCGGCGGGTCTGAGCTGGCGGGTTGCGCAATCGGCGGAGGAAGGCGCTTACAGACGCAGCTGGACGTAATCCCAGCCGAGGTCGTCCTCGGAGGCGTCGGCCATGCGCACCGCGTCGGTGGCGTGGCGGTCGGCCAGCGTGACCAGCGCGCCCGAAGCCATCGCTTCGGCGGCCACGGCGGCACGGCGTTCGGTCTGGTCGGCGCGGGCGACCTTCGCGGCAGTATCGGCGTTGGTGGCATTGGCCGCATTGGCCGCCGGCAGCACGCCCGGGCGGATGCACAGGAAGACGGTGGCGGCGGTAATGGCGCCCACCACGGCGGTGGTGGCCATGGCCACCCGGCGCTTGCGCACCCGGTTGCTCTTGAAGAAAGTTGTACGCATTGGCGAACTCCCGGTAGGTATTTGTGCAGAATGCGGTGGCTCCCGCATCGGTCCATCGACCAACAAGGTGCGCAAGGGTCTCATCGGGCGGCGGGTCGGCGCCAGTGTGCTTACCAATGCTTACCACGGTTACGGGCGTGACAAGCGGCAGCCGGGTGCTGAAACACGGCTGACTTGAAGCGGCCGACCGCCGACGGCGGGGCGGGCGCGCGCGGGCTGCGACGCCACGTCGCACGCGGCGCCTTCATGTGAAGCGCTAGACTGCCGCAGGGCCAGCCTGCCCCATTCTCTTTATTCGACCGCACCCACCCATGACGCCCCGTATCTTCATCGCCGCCCTGCTTGCCGTGATCGCACCGCTGGCCTCGGCCCACATCGTGTTCGAACAGAAACAGGCGCCGGCGGGCAGCTACTTCAAGGGCGTGCTGCTGGTCGGCCATGGCTGCAACGGCAGCGCCACGAAGGCTGTGACGGTGACCATTCCCGAGGGCGTGCAGGGCGCGCATCCGCAGCCCAAGAACGGCTGGCAGCTCGACGTGCAACGCGCGAAGCTGGCCAAACCCTATACCTCGCACGGCAAGACCGTGGCGGAAGACGTGCGCACCATCCGCTGGTCCGGCAACACGCTGGCCGACCAGCACTTCGACGAGTTCCGCCTGCTGATGAAACTGCCCGAGCAAGGCGGCAAGCTTTATTTCCCGGTGGTGCAGGAGTGCGAGAACGGGACGTCGGAATGGACGCAGATTCCGGCCGAGGGCCAGAACCCGCGCGACCTGAAATCGCCGGCGCCGGCGCTCGACGTGATCGCACCCGCGGGCTCGGCCCACGCCGGCCACACGCACTAATCCACAGCCGCCAAAGAAAAAGCCGGGCAGATGCCCGGCTTTCTTGTTTTGGCCGCGCCCGTGGCTGCGGCCGGCCTGTGCCTTACAGCACGTAGCGCGACAGGTCCTCGTTGCCCGCCAGGTCGCCCAGGCGTTCATCGACATAGGCCGCGTCGATCGTCACGGTCTCGCCCGACGACTTCGTCGCGTGGAACGACAGGTCTTCCAGCAGGCGCTCCATCACCGTGTACAGGCGGCGTGCGCCGATGTTCTCGACCTTCTCGTTGACCGAGAACGCGATCTCGGCCAGGCGGCGGATACCGTCCGGCGCGAAGTTCAGGTCCACCTCTTCGGTCTTCAGCAGCGCCTGGTACTGCTTGGTCAGGCTGGCGTCGGTCTGCGTCAGGATGGCTTCGAAATCCTGCACCGAGAGCGACTCCAGTTCCACGCGGATCGGGAAGCGGCCCTGCAGCTCGGGAATCAGGTCGCTCGGCTTGGACAGATGGAACGCGCCCGACGCGATGAACAGGATGTGGTCGGTCTTGATCATCCCGTACTTCGTGTTGACCGTGGTGCCTTCCACCAGCGGCAGCAGGTCGCGCTGCACGCCCTGGCGCGACACCTCGCCGCCGCCCACGTCGCTGCGGCTGGCGATCTTGTCGATCTCGTCCAGGAACACGATGCCGTTCTGCTCCACGTTGGCGATGGCCTTGTGCTTCAACTCTTCCTCGTTGAGCAGCTTGGCCGCCTCCTCGTCGATCAGCAGCTTGAACGCTTCCTTCACCTTCATCTTGCGGCGCGCCTTCTTGCCCTGGCCCAGGCCGGCGAACATCGTGCGGATCTGCTCGGTCATGTCTTCCATGCCCGGCGGGCCCATGATGTCCATGCTCGGCATGCCGGCGGCCACTTCAAGCTCGATGTCCTTGTCGTCGAGCTGGCCCTCGCGCAGCTTCTTGCGGAACACCTGGCGCGTGTTCGAATCCTTGTCCTCATGCTGCTGGAAGCCAACGTCGCGCGGCGGCGGCAGCAGCACGTCCAGCAGGCGGTCTTCGGCGGCGTCCTCGGCCTTGGTGCGCACCTTCTTCATTTCCGATTCGCGCGTCTGCTTGACGGCCATCTCGGCCAGGTCGCGCACGATGGTGTCCACGTCGCGGCCCACATAGCCCACCTCGGTGAACTTGGTGGCCTCGATCTTGATGAACGGGGCGTCGGCCAGCTTGGCCAGGCGGCGCGCGATCTCGGTCTTGCCCACGCCGGTGGGCCCGATCATGAGGATGTTCTTTGGCGTGATCTCCTGGCGCAGCGGGTCGGCCACCTGCTGGCGGCGCCAGCGGTTGCGCAGCGCCACGGCCACGGCCTTCTTGGCCTTGTTCTGGCCGATGATGTGCTTGTCGAGTTCGGAAACGATTTCCGACGGGGTCATGGTTTGCGACATGGGAATCCGTTGGGGCGCGTCAGTCGAGGGTTTCGATGACGAAGTTGGTGTTCGTATAGATGCAGAGCTCGCCGGCGATGGTCAGGGCCTTCTCGACTACGTCCTTCGGCGCCAGCTCGGTGTTTTCCACCAGCGCCTTGGCCGCCGACTGCGCGTACGCGCCGCCCGAGCCGATGGCCGCGATGCCGCCTTCGGGGTCGAGCACGTCGCCGTTGCCGGTAATCACCAGCGTGGTGTCGCGGTCAGCCGTGATCAGCATCGCCTCCAGGCGGCGCAGCGCGCGGTCCGAGCGCCAGTCCTTGGCCAGGTCCACCGCGGCGCGCGTCAGGTTGCCCTGGTACTTTTCCAGCTTGGCCTCGAAGCGGTCGAGCAGCGAGAACGCGTCGGCCGTGCTGCCGGCAAACCCGACCAGCACCTTGCCGTTGTAAATGCGACGGACCTTGCGGGCCGTTCCCTTCATCACGATATTTCCGAGCGTGACCTGGCCATCACCGCCCAGCGCGACCTGATTGCCGCGACGGACGCTGACGATGGTTGTGCCGTGATACTGTTCCATGGTGCCTTTGCGTGAGAGGTGTCAGCCCGGTAGGTGGCGCCGCATGCGCGGCTTTCAAGTGCCAACTTCGCCGCGGGCCAGCCGGGGCCCGCTGATCACATACCGGTCGGCGGCGGTTTTCCCACTATAGGAAACGTCGCAGCGGCAAACCGCGGCGCCAAAACAAAAAGGCCACGCATCGCGTGGCCTTTGCTGCATCTGGCGAGAAGCCGGATCAGTCGGCGTAGACACCCGCCTTCTTGATCACCGGCGTCCACTTGTTGATTTCGGCGGCCAGGAACGTGCGCAGCGATTCCGGCGTGGCACGTTGTGCCGGCACCGCTTCGGCGCCCAGTTCCGCCATCTTGGCGCGGAACGTCGGGTCCTGCACCGACTTCTGCAGCGCGGCCGACAGCTTGTCGATCACCGGCTTCGGCGTGCCCTTCGGTGCGTACATGGCGTGCCAGATCTTCACTTCCACGCCCGGCAGGCCTTGCTCGGCCGCGGTCGGGATGTCCTTGAACGCCTCCACGCGGCGCGACTGCATGGCCGCGTACGGCTTCAGCGCGCCCGCCTTGAGCTGGCCGGCGATGTTGGTGGTCTGGTCGCACATCAGGTTCACCTGGCCGCCGAGGATGTCGGTCAGCGCCGGGGCGGTGCCCTTGTACGGCACGGTGGTCAGTTCGGTCTGGATGGCGCTCTGGAACAGCAGGCCGCACAGGTGCGACGCCGAGCCGATGCCGGCGTTGGCCAGCGACAGCTTGCTGGCGTTGGCCTTGATGTACGGCAGCAGGTCCTTGAAGGTGTTCGGCGGCAGTTGCTTGTTGCCCACCATCACCATCGGCACGTCGGCCAGTTCGCCCACCATCTCGAAGTCTTTCAGCGGATCGAAGCCCAGGTTGCGGTACAGCGCCGGGGCGGTGGACATGCCGATATGGTGAATCAGGATGGTGTAGCCGTCGTTCTTGGCCTGTGCCACCTTCTTGGCGCCGATGGTGCCGCCGGCACCGCCGAGGTTCTCGATCACGATCGTCGTGCCCAGATGCTTGGACATGATCATCGTCAGCTCGCGCGCCACCTTGTCGGTGGGGCCGCCCGCGGCGAAAGGCACCACCGCCGACACCGGCTTGTTGCCAGGATATTCCTGCGCCTGCGCCCCCGTGAAGGCACCCACGCCGGCAACGGCCAGCGCGGCTGCAATGTTCAATGCAACTCGTTTCATTACGTCTCTCCTGTTCCCTCTGGGATTCCCGTTCCACGCTGCGCATGCCGCCGGAAGCCGCGCTTCTCTGCGCGCCCCGCTACGCGTCGATCCATATCGAAAAAACGCGGTGACCATCGGCACGATGTATGGGTGGTATGCAGCGCCGAACCCCGCCGACAGGCGGAGCCGGAGGTGGATGTTAGCAACGCCGAACAAGCACCAGATATAGGGGCTAACCCGTGAGAAAGTGGCGTTTCTTACGGGATTGCAATGAAACTGAGGATTTCCTCAAGAAGCGCGTCTGGCGCTTCCTCGGGCACGTAGTGACCGCACGGCAACGCGGCGCCCGTGACGTCGGCGCACACTTCCTGCCACAGCTTCAGCGGCTCGAAGCAGCGGGCCACCACGCCGTGCTCGCCCCACAGCACGCGCACCGGCATCGCCAGCTTGCGGCCGGCTTCGCGGTCGGCGCGGTCGTGATCGAGGTCGATGGTGGCGGCGGCGCGGTAGTCCTCGCACATCGCGTGCACGCGCGCCGGTTCACGCATCGCCTGCAGATAGGCGGCCATGGCATCGGGCGCAAACGGGCTGGGGCCCTTGCCGGCATGCCGCAGGCCCAGCAGCCGGTCCACCAGGAAATCCGGCTCGGCGTTGATCAGCGTCTCGGGGAACGGGGCGGGCTGGATCAGGAAGAACCAGTGCCAGTACGCGGCCGCGAAGGCCATGTCGGTGGCTTCGTACATGGCCAGCGTGGGCGCGATGTCGAGCAGCATCAGGCGGCTGACCGCCTCGGGATGATCGATGCAGAGCCGGTGCGCCACGCGCGCGCCACGGTCGTGCGCGCACAGCGCGAAGTGGTCGTGGCCCAGCTGGCGCATGACTTCCACCTGGTCTCGCGCCATCACGCGCTTGCTGTAGACATCGTGCGTTGCGCTTCCCGGCGGCGCGCTGCTGCTGCCATAGCCGCGCAGGTCCGTGGCAATTACCGTGAAGCGGTCGGCCAGTGCCGGGGCCACCTTGTGCCAGATCAGGTGGCTCTGCGGAAAGCCGTGCAGCAGCAGTAACGGCGGCCCCGAGCCGCCGCGCACGCCGCCAATCTCCACCTCGCCCACCTTGAGGCGAAACCACTCGAAGTTCGGAAATAACAATGCGCTGGCATCGTTCTGCATGGCATGTCTCCGTGCCGTTGTCCGGTTGAGTCGGGCTTGCCTGCCGATCATAGGCGCTTTTCAGGTCGCCTCCCTGCCCGCGCCCACGTCACTTCTGGTCCCGCCCGCCGCGCAAAGACCCTGTTCGTGCAACTGAATTGCAACTCACCGGGGCCTATGGTTAAATCGTCCGCATGAACCGCTCCACACCCCACCCGGACGTCGAACCGGCGCCGACGCCTGCCAGCGACGTGGCCGGCATGACGGCCGCGGGCCGCCTCGACGCGGCCCAGGCCCGGCTGCGGCAGCTTGGCGCGCGGGTGACGCAACCGCGCGTGGCCATCCTTGCCTGCCTGATCGATGCCGAGGCGCCGCTCACGCACCAGGCCGTGATCGACCGCCTGCCAGCCGATGGCGACGTGGACCGCGTCACGGTCTATCGTGTGCTGGACTGGCTGGTGGAGCAGGGCCTGGCGCAGAAGCGCGCCGGCAACGACCGCGTGTTCCGCTTCACGCTGGTGGAACACGAGGCGGCGCGCGCCCAGGTCCATCGGCAGCACAGCCACTTTCATTGCACGCGCTGCGACCGCACCTTCTGCCTGGCATCGGCCGGCAAGTCGGTGGCGCCCAAGGTGCCCAGCGGCTTCGCGGTGGAACACGTCGAACTGACCGTCAACGGCGTCTGCGCGGAATGCGGCAAGACGCGCGGCGACCCCGCTCACTGAACCCGAACGATCTCTTTTTTCCGATTATCCCGGAGCAGAACAACATGTCCAAACTGATCCCGGTCACGATCCTGACTGGCTTCCTCGGCAGCGGCAAGACCACGCTGCTCAAGCGCATTCTTCACGAGCAGCACGGCATGAAGATCGCCGTGATCGAGAACGAGTTCGGCGAGGAAAACATCGACAACGAAATCCTGGTGCAGGATGGCCGCGAGCAGATCGTGCAGATGAGCAACGGCTGCATCTGCTGCACGATCCGGGGCGACCTGGTGCAGGCGCTGTCCGACCTGGTCACGCAGCGCGACGAAGGCAAGCTCGACTTCGACCGCGTGGTGATCGAGACCACCGGCGTGGCCAATCCGGGCCCGGTGGCGCAGACCTTCTTCATGGACGAGGAAATCGCCTCGCGCTACCTGCTCGACGCCGTGATCACGCTGGTGGACGCCAAGCACGGCAATATCCAGCTGGACAAGCAGGAAGAGGCCCAGCGCCAGGTGGGCTTTGCCGACACCATCTTCATCACGAAGGCTGACCTCGTGACGCCCGCCGAGGTGGACGACCTGCGCCACCGCCTGCAGCACATGAACGCGCGCGCGCCGATTCGCACCGCCAACTTCGGCGAGGCCCCGATCGACGCCATCTTCGACCTGCGCGGCTTCAACCTGAACGAGAAGCTCGAGATCGACCCGGACTTCCTGCGCGCCGACGAGCACGACCACGCCCACGAGCACGGCGAGCACTGCGCCGACGACTGTGGCCACGATCACGGCCACGAGCATGGCCATGAGCACGGTCACGACCATGGGCACGGCCACGCGCACGACCACCATCATCACCATCACCACACGGACCGCATTGCCTCGTTCGTCTTCCGCAGCGACAAGCCGTTCCACTACGGCAAGCTGGAGGAATTCCTGTCGGGCATCCTGTCGGTCTATGGCGAGAAGCTGCTGCGCTACAAGGGCGTGCTCTATATGGAAGGGGTGGACCGCAAGGTGGTGTTCCAGGGCGTGCACCAGCTGATGGGCAGCGACATCGGCGCCAAGTGGGAGGACGAGACCCCGGGCACCAAGATGGTGTTCATCGGCGTGGACCTGCCGCGCGACGCCATTCTCAAGGGCCTGGCCGCCTGCCTGGCCTGATTCCCGCACCGTGTGAAGCCCCCGCCGCCCCAGCGGCGGGCGGGCGAGCCGGCCGCCCGAGCGCCCGCTACCCTACCCATGGGTGGAATATCGGGAAAACTCCTGTCTCTTGTCCGGCTTTCTCCCATATCTCCTAGAAATTTGTTCAAGTACAATAGGCCGGATTTGATACGGGCGGCGCACCTCTGGGCGCCACTGGTATCCGCAGGGCGGCAGTACGTCGTCAGCATGAGGCGGGGCCGCCGGCAGGCGCGGTCGTTGGCTTCGTGCGGAGACCGCCCTCCGCTTGGGGACCGACGATCAATGCGCCGTCACTCGTCGACGCGTTGAGAGAGGTGTCCCCATGACAGCCGCAACAAAGACCAAGGAAAGCCGCAGCAAGACAGGTACCGCTGCGGCGGAGACGCTCAAGGCGCCGCCCGAAAAGGCGACGCCAGCTCCCCGCGGCAGTACGGCGCACGCCGATGCGGGCGAGGCCAAGGGAGGCACGCGAAGCAGCAAGACTGCAGGCAGCCAGAGTGAAACAGCCACCCCGCGCAAGCGGACGGCCACTGCACCCGAGCGGACGAAGACGCCGCCGGTCGCATCAACAAGAGAATCAGCAGGAACCATGAGCAGCAACAAACTTCTGACTGAAGCTGAAATCCTGAAGATGAGCGACAAGGATTACATGAACGAGGCGCAGCTTGCCTTCTTCAAGAATCGCCTTGAGCAGCTTCGCGATGAAATCCTCAAGAATGCGGACCAGACCACGGAGCACCTGCGCGAAACGGTGATCGTGCCCGATCCGGCGGACCGCGCCACGATCGAGGAAGAGCACGCGCTGGAACTGCGTACGCGCGACCGCGAGCGCAAGCTGCTCAAGAAGGTGGAGCAGTCGCTGCAGCGCATCGAGTCCGGCGACTACGGCTGGTGCGAGGAAACCGGCGAGCCGATCGGCGTGCCGCGCCTGCTGGCCCGCCCCACGGCCACGCTGTCGCTGGAAGCCCAGCAACGCCGCGAACTGCGCCAGAAGCTGTTCGGAGACTGACCCGCGCATCGCCCCAAGCCCAGGCGGCCCGGAAATCCGGGCCGTTTTGCTTTTTGCGCATGGCATTTGCCTTTGTGGCGTCACGGCTACGGCACTACCATTGCGAAAAGGGCGCCGGCCTGTCTTCGCCGCGCGCTTTCTGTTACAGTCGCAACTTTGTTGCAATAACCCGTCTCCATCACCATGGCCGCTCGCCTGCCCGTCACCGTGCTGTCCGGATTCACCGGCGCCGGCAAGACCACCGTGCTGCATCAGCTGATGTCCCAGCCCGGCGTGCGCGTGGCCGTGGTCGACAGCCACGGCGACCTGCTCGCCGAGGTGGATCGGCTGGCCCAGACCGGCCAGTACGATGCGGCGGTGATCGAGGCCGATGCGGCGGACGAGCCGCTCGGTATCGCCGAGAGCTTCGCCTTCGAGGATGCGCACGGCGGCCAGGCGCCCCGCGTGGCGCACCTGGACACGCTGGTGACCGTGGTCGATGCCGGCCGCTTCCTGCAGGACTTTCACGATGCCGATTTCCTGTCGGCGCGCGGGCTGGCGGCCCACGAGGACGACGACCGCACCGTGGTGGACGTGCTGATCGAGCAGATCGAAGTCTGCGACGTCATCGTCATCAACAAGATCGACCTGGTCGATGCCGGCCAGCTCGGCCGCCTGCACGTGGTGCTGCGCGCGCTCAATCCGCGCGCCGACGTGGTGGATGCAAGCCATGGCCAGGTGCCGGCCGCGCGCGTGCTGGGCACCGGCCGCTTCGATATCGACGCCACGCCCAATGCCGCCGGCTGGCAGGCCGCGCTGCAGGGCGATGCCGTGCCCGACGCCGCAGGCGTGGGTACGCTGGTCTACCGCCGTCGCCGCCCGTTTCATCCGCAGCGCTTTGCCGACCTGATCCACACCGAATGGATGCGCGAGCATGGCGACGTGCTGCGCTCCAAGGGCCTGTTCTGGCTGGCCACGCGCATGGATATCGCGGGCGACTGGAGCCAGGCCGGCGGCGTGTGCCGCCCCGGCGCGGCCGGTGCATGGTGGGCTGCCATCGATGCCGAGGAGTGGCCCGAGGAAGGCCTGGCCCGTGCCGCCATCGAGGCCGACCTGCTCGAAGACGGCCTGCCGGCTCCGCATGGCGACCGCCGCCAGGAACTGGTGCTGATTGGCGCGGACCTTGACGTGCCGGCGCTGGAAAAGCAACTCGACGCCTGCCTGCTCTCCGATGAGGAAATGGCGGCCGGCCCCGAAGCATGGGCGGCCTACCCCGATCCGTTCCCGGACTGGGGCGATGCGTTCGACGACGATCACGACCATGATCATGACCACGGCCACGACGGTCACGATCACGATCACGGTGACGGCCCCTGCGACTGCGGGCATGCGCACTGATTTCCCGCTCTTCTCACGCTGGCGCGCACGCGGCCTCGGCTTCTGGCCGGTGCTGTGGCTCGTGGGCTGCCTGCTGCTGGCGCAGCATGCGGGCCTGGTGCACCGCGTGGTGCATGGCGGGCTGCCGAACGCCGCGCATTCCGCCGTGGTCACGGTAGAGTCCGAGGGTGGCGGCAGCCACGCCGAACCGTTTTCCCTGAAGCTTGGCCTCCACTCGTGCGTGCTGTTCGACGGCGCCACGTTGGCCGACACCCATCACGGCAGCTTTGCGCTGCCGCAGCTCGCCTTCGGCAAGCCGGTCAAGCCGGCCAGCCTGGCGTACCGCTGGCCCGACCTGCCCGCGGCGCGCCCCTTCCATTCCCGCGCGCCCCCGGCCGCATTCGCATTCGCCTGACCAAGCCGGACGCGTGGCGCCATGCCACGCGCTCCGCGCGTGCCTGACCGGACGCCCCACGGGTGGGCGTTCGTCCAACCGAATTCGAATCGCGAGCCATGTACTCGAACTCCAACCGTATTCCGGCGGTGCGCCGCACCCCGCTGGCGGCGCTTGCCGCCCTGATCGCCGCTGGCCTGTCTTCCATCGCCGCGCAGGCCGTGGCGCAAGATGCCGCGCCGGCTGCGCCCGCAGCCACTGTTCCGCAGTCCTCGCCCCAGACGCTGAAGGAAGTAGTGGTCACCGCCAATCCTCTTGGCAGCGACCTCAATGAAATGGTGGCGCCGGTGTCCACGCTCGGTGGCGACGCGCTCGCGGTGCGCCAGGCCAGCACGCTCGGCGAGACCCTGAACAGCCTGCCCGGCGTAACGTCCAGCTACTTCGGGCCGAATGCCAGCCGCCCGATCATTCGCGGGCTGGACGGCGACCGCATCAAGGTGCTGCAGAACGGCGGCTCCACGCTGGACGCCTCCACGCTCTCCTACGACCACGCGGTGCCGATCGATCCGCTCGTGGCCGAGAAGATCGAAGTGGTGCGTGGCCCGGCCGCGCTGATGTACGGCGGCAACGCGGTGGGCGGCGTGGTGAACGTGATCGACAACCGCATTCCGCGCGACCCGATCACCGGCGTGACCGGCGCGGCCGACGTGAGCGGCACGATTGGCGGCGACAAGGGCCGCAACGCCAGCGGCCTGCTGGAAGCCGGCAATGGCCGGTTCGCCGTGCACGCCGATGCCTTCGTGCGCCAGACCAGCGACCTGCGCATTCCCGGCTATGCCCGCAGCGGCAACCAGCGCGCCACCCAGCCGCTGCCCGAAGGCGAGAGCGAAGCGTACGGCAAGATCCCGAACACCAACGCGCACCAGGAAGGCGGCTCGATGGGCGGCTCGTACACCTGGGCCGATGGCTTCGTCGGCGCCAACTGGTCGACCTATCGCAACGACTACGGCACGCCTGCCGAGGAAGACGCCCGCATCAAGATGCGCCAGGACCGCTTCGCGCTCGAAGGCGAGGCGCGCAACCTGGCCGGCACCACCAGCGGCATCATAGAATCGGTCAAGGGCAAGTTCAGCTACACCGACTACGAGCACCGCGAGATCGAGGACGGCGAGACCGGCACCACGTTCAAGAACCACGGCTGGGATGCGCGCCTGGAAGCCACGCACGGCAAGATCGGCAACATGACCGGCGTGATCGGCACGCAGTTCGGCCACACCAACTTCTCGGCGCTGGGCGAGGAAGCGTTTGTGCCGAGCACCGCCACCGACAACGCCGCACTCTTCGTGTTCGAGGAATTGCCGCTGGTCTCTTCCGGCGACCTGAAGCTGAATTTCGGGGGGCGCCTGGACCACAGCAAGGTGAAGGCCAGCGCCAACGGCAACGAGCGCTTCAGCGACGCCGAGCGCAGCTTCAACGCGGGCAGCGCGTCGGCCGGCCTGCTCTACAAGCTCACGCCGGTGTGGACGATGACGTCGAACCTGTCGTACACCGAGCGCGCACCCACGTTCTACGAGCTCTACGCCAACGGCCCGCACCTGGCCACCGGATCATTTGAAGTGGGCGACCCCAACGCCAGCAAGGAGCGCGCCACGTCGATCGATCTCGGCGTGCGCTTCAAGCAGGGCAACCACAGCGGCAGTGTGTCGGGCTACTACAGCCGCTTCCAGAACTACCTGGCGCTGATCAACACCGGTGGCTATCGCGATGCCGAAGGCAACGTGGTGTCGGCTGGCGCGGACGGCGCGCTGCCCGAGCTCCAGTACATGGGCGTGCCGGCCACGCTGTACGGCTTCGAGGCCGAAGGCAAGACGCGCCTGCTGCAGAAGATGCTGACCACCAGCGACACGCTCGACTTCGAAGCCCGCGCGGACTATGTCCACGGCGAGAACCGCAGCAACGGCGAACCGCTGCCGCGCCTGTCGCCGCTGCGCCTGGGCGGCTCGCTGGTCTACGGCGCCGGCCCGTGGGGCGCACGCGTCAACGTGGACTGGAACGCGCGCCAGAGCCGCGTGCCGTCGGGCGACACGCCCACCGCCGCCTACACCATGCTGGGCGTGGCACTCACGTACAAGATGAAGCTCTCGGGCACGCAGACGCTGTTCTATGTACGCGGCGACAACCTGACCAACACCGAGGCCCGCAGCGCCACGTCCATCCTGCGCGAGATCGCCCCGCTGCCGGGACGCAGCGTGAGAATTGGTATGCGGACGCAGTTCTGAGGGCGTTGAGTTGAGCCCGGTTGTCTCCCCTCTCCCGCCAGGCGGGAGAGGGGCTGGGGGAGAGGGCACAGCGGTTCAAATTGCCGCTGTCGCAGCTTGAGACGCCCGCCCTCTCCCCCGCCCCTCTCCCACAAGGGGGAGAGGGGAGAAAAACCTCGGGCGCAGTTCAAACGCGATGGTGTTGGCGCCCCTCTCCCACAAGTGGGAGAGGGGAGAAAAACCGGCGCCGCTTGCTACCGTGAAGGATCAAATGACTCGGGCACCAGCGAGTACACCGCGGCCGCCACGGGCCGGCCGCGCAGGATCAGGCGGTTTCGGGCGATGCATTCGAACGTTGCACCGACCTTCTCGGCGACGGCGCGGCTTGCGAGGTTGGTCTCGACGGCCACGATCTCCAGGCGCGTGAGCCCGAGCACGTGAAAGCCGTGGCACGCCATCATCACGGCCGCGCCGGTGGCCAGCCCCTGGTGCTGCCGGCTCTGGCGAATCCAGTAGCCGAGGTTGCCCAGGTTGTCTTCGCGGCGGATCTGGTTGATCGCCACGCCGCCATACAGCTCGCGGCCGTCGGGCGAGAACACGCCGATGTCGTACGCGGCGCCCTCGTCCATCATCGCCGCGCAGCGGTCGAACCACTCGCGCGCGTCGTAGACGGTGTAGTCCGCGCGCGCCCACGGCATCCACAGGCCCACGGTGCGCATCGACTCGCGCACGGCCATCACGAACTGCGCCTCATCGCTGGCGCGGAACGGCCGAAGCTGGAAGTCCTTGCCCCGCAGCGGCAACATCATCAATCCAGGTTGACGACGAGGTCGCCGTCACGGCGCGCCGCGCCCGCCTTCTGCAAGGCCAGCAGCGCGTGGTCGAAGATGGCTTCGATCGACTGGTCGGCCATGAAGCGCGCGCGGATGCGCTCCATCAGCGGCGTGGCACGAAACCACGCCAGGCATGCCTCGCGCGGCAGCGCCTGCGCTTCGAGCAGCTTGAACTTCACCAGCACGCGGATGCCGTGGCTGGCGTTGCGCAGCGGGTCGGCGCGCAGATAGTCGAGCCGGCTGCGCGCCTTCTCGATGGCCGGCGCCACCTCGGCGAACACCCGGCCGTGGCCCGGAATCACGATGCGGACATCGAGGCGGTCGATCAGCGACAGCATGGCCGCCTGCTCCGCGAAGCCGCTCTCGCCATCGAGTTCGGGAAAAATCACGCCGAAGCCGTTCTCCCACAGCACATCGCCGGCAATCAAGATGCCATGCGCGGGCGCGAACAGCATCACCGCATGGGGGTCGTGTCCCGGCGCCGCGATGACCTGCCAGTCGATGCCGCCGAGTTCGAGCCGGTCGCCGTCATGCAGCACCTCGTCGAAGCGGAAGCGGTCGCATTGCTGGCCGGTGGCGTCGAAGCTCAGCGCCTCGGTATCCCATGCCGCCACCGCGGGCGCCTCGGCCGCCGGAATCGCGGTGCGCGGCTGCCAGCGCTGCTGCAGGGCGGCATTGCCGCCGCAGTGATCGGAATGCAGATGGGTGTTGATCACCCGCCGCAGCGGCCGGTCACCGAGTGCCGCCGCCACCAGCGCCACGGTCTGGTCGGCATGGGTCACGTAGCCCGTATCGACTACCGTGGTGTCCTGCGTGGCATCGTCGATGAACAGCACGTTGTTGGCCGACAGCCAGCCGCGCTCGAACACGCGCATGCTGGCGGGCAGCGTGACGCGCGCGGGGGCCGTCATACGGCACTACCTTCATGGGGCTGCGGCAGGCGCGGCACGCGCGCGGCCAGCAAGGCCCACACACGCCGGCGCTCCGCGTCGTCGGCCGTCGACCAGCCGGCGATCTCCTCGATGGTACGCAGGCAGCCTTCGCAGAAGCCGGTGTCGCGATCCATCTTGCAGACGTTGCGGCATGGCGACGGCACGGGCGACACGATCTGCGCCGCCGCCGCGCCGCGCAGCAGGTCAGCCAGCAGGCGACGGCGCGCGGGGGTCATGCGTGGCCCTGCGGCAGCTGCGCCACGTCCGCCACCTCGGCGCCGGTCATGGCCTGCAACTGCTGCGGCGTCAGGTTGAACACCGCATGCGGATGGCCGGCCGCCGCCCACACGCTCTCGTACCGGAACAGGTCCGCATCGAGCAGCATCACGGGCTTCACCGCGTGGCCGATGGGACAGACGCCGCCAATCGCATAGCCGGTCTTTTCGCGCACGAACTTGGCATCGGCCTTGCCCAGCGGGCCCACCCGGGCCGCTACCTTGGCTTCGTCCACGCGGTTGCTGCCGCTGGCAATCACCAGCACCGGCACGTCGTCCTGGACGCGCCGGAAGATGATCGACTTGGCAATCTCGGCCACGCTGCAGCCCAGGCCGGCAGCCGCCTCAGCCGAGGTCTTGCCGGTGGCCGGCAGCATCACCACGGGGCGGTCATGCCCGATGCCGGCCAGCAGTTCGGCCACGCGTTGGGCGGATTCGGGAAGCGCGGGGGTGTCGCTCATGCGGGTTGTTCTCCTGGTTCAGACGCAGACGTTGGCATCGGCCGCCGCCGCCCACTTCGTCAGCAACGCCTTGCCCACGCGCGAGCTGTTGGCGCGGCCGATGGCTTGTGAAATATAGTCGCCGGCATGCACCACCGCTTCCAGGTCGATGCCGGTATGCAGGCCCATGCCATGCAGCATGTACAGCACGTCCTCGGTGGCCACGTTGCCGGTGGCACCCTTTGCATAGGGGCATCCGCCCAGGCCCGCCACCGAGGCATGGAAGATGGCGATGCCCACTTCCAGGCTGGCCAGGATGTTCGACAGCGCCTGCCCGTAGGTATCGTGGAAATGGCCGGACAACCGGTCCATGGCGAACTCCGCCGACGCGGCGCGCATCACCTCCTGCACCTTGACCGGCGTGCCCACGCCGATGGTGTCGGCGATGTCGATCTCGTCGCAGCCCAGCTCGCGCATGCGGCGCACCACGTCCACCACGGCGCTGACCGGCACCTCGCCCTGGTACGGGCAACCGAGCGCGCACGAGATGCTGCCGCGCAGCCGCATGCCCGCTTCCTTGGCGGCGGCCGCCACCGGCGCGAAGCGCGCGATGGACTCGGCAATCGAGCAGTTGATGTTCTTCTGCGAGAACGCCTCGCTGGCGGCGCCGAAGATCACCACCTCGTCGGCCTGGGCGGCCACGGCGCCCTCGAAGCCCTTCATGTTGGGCGTGAGCACCGAGTACAGCGTGCCGGGCCGGCGCTCGATGCGCGCCATGACCTCGGCGCCATCGGCCATCTGCGGCACCCACTTCGGCGAGACGAACGACGCGGCCTCGATGTTGACGAAGCCGGCGTCGGTCAGCTTGTTGATCAGCGCGACCTTGACGTCGGCCGGCACCATGGCTTTCTCGTTCTGCAGGCCGTCGCGCGGGCCCACTTCGGCGATCTTCACGTATTGGGGAATAGTCACGATTGTCTCCTCGTTGATCGGTGGCGGCGCGATGACCGGCGTGCGCGCGGGTATCAGTAGCCGCGCTGCAGGTCGACCACGCCGGCGATCGGCTTGCCTGCTTCCAGCAGCCGGATCTTGCCGGCGATCTGCGCGATGCTGTCCTCGCGCAGCGTCAGCGCGGAAATATGCGGCGTGATCGTGATGCGCGGCTCCTGCCAGTAGGCGTGGTCGGCCGGCAGCGGTTCGGTGCGGAACACGTCGAGCGTGGCACCGGCGATCTGGCCGTCCTGCACCGCCGCCAGCAGGTCGGCTTCCACCAGGTGCTGGCCGCGCGCCACGTTGATCACGTACGCGCCCTTGGCCAGCCGGTACAACAGGCCGGTGTCGATGATGTCCTCGGTCTCGGGCGTCAGCGGCAGCACGTTCACCAGCACCTTCAGCCCGTCGAGGAATGCGGTCTGTCCATCCGCGCCGTGGAACGACTGCACGCCTTCCACGGTCTTTGCCGAACGGCTCCAGCCGCGCACCGGGAAGCCGAAGCCGGCCAGCGTGCGCGCGATGTGCGAGCCCAGCGTGCCAATGCCCATCACACCGATCGTGAAATCGGCGCGGCGATGCGGCTTCAGGAATTTCCACGTGCCGGCCTTTTCCTGCACGTCATAGGCATCCAGCTTGCGGAAATAGCGCAGGGCGGCGGCGGTCACGTACTCGGCCATCTGGGCGGCCATGCCGGCATCGTCCAGGCGCACGATCGGCACGCCGGCGGGCAGCGCCGCGGGGTCGGTGTCGCGCAGGCGCAGGATGCCGTCCACACCGGCGCCGAGATTGAAGATGCCCTTCAGGTCCGTGCGACCGCGCAGCATGTCCAGCGGCGGGCGCCACACCACGGCGTAGTCCACGCGCTGGCCCTGGCTTTCCTCCCACGTCACGCATTGCGCTTCGGGCAACACCTCGGCAAAGCCCTCGATCCACGGCGCATAGCGGCCATCCGGCACGTACAGCTGCAACTTCATCTCGACTCCATTGTTATGCGGATATATAGGCCAACGATTATGCGCGCTTTCGACACGGCCGTCGGGCAACTGTGCGATTACCGCCAAGGCGGTTGCAAGCGTGAGATCGCACCGCTGCGCCGCCGCGCCGCTCCCACGCGTGGGGGAGCAAACCAGCGCAGGCTCAGCGTGCAGAAGCTTGCGCGCACCGCTGCGCCGCTCCCCTCTCCCACGCGTGGGGGAGCAAACCAGCGCAGGCTCAGCGCGCAGAAGCTGGCGCGCACCGCCGCGCCGCTCCCCTCTCCCACGCGTGGGAGAGGGGTTGGGGGAGAGGGCGGGCGTCTCAAGCTGCGACGCGTGGCAATTTGAACCGCCGCGCCCTCTCCCCCGGCCCCTCTCCCGCCTTGCGGGAGAGGGGAGCAAACCCGCGCAGGCTCAGCGTGCAGAAGCTTGCGCGCACCGCCGCGCCGCTCCCCTCTCCCACGCGTGGGAGAGGCTAGCAGACTGTCAGGCGGGTTCCGCCTCCGCCGCCCCGAAGGCCAGCAGTTGGGCGCCCTCCGCCACCTGTTCGCCCACGCCGTAGAGCACTTCGCTGACCACGCCGTCGGTGGGCGCGGCGATGGTGTGTTCCATCTTCATGGCTTCCATCACCAGCAGCGGCGTGCCGCGCGTGACGCGGGCGCCTGGCTCGACCATCACGGCGATCACCTTGCCCGGCATCGGTGCGGTCAGCTTGCCGCCCTCGCCTTCCGCCTCGCCGGCATGCGACAACGGATCCAGCCATTGCAGCACCGTATGACGGCCGGCGTGGAATACATGGAAGGTGTCGCCCTCCAGATGCACCTGGCCGTGCGTACGGCGCGTGCCCAGGTCTACGCGGATGTCGTCGGCGTTGAAGGTGTAGGCGAATGGGGCCGCCTGGTCGGCGTAGATGAGCGTGCTGCGGCGCTGGTCCGGTATCGCGCGGGTATCGCCCTTAAGCACCGCTTCGAGCTTGTGGCCCGCGCCCTCGAAATACAGCGTGCGGGTGTCGCGGCCATTGAGGCGCCAGCCGCCCGCCTGCGTCCATGGCGAGTGGCGATCGGCTTCGTCCATGCGGCGCTCGCGCGCCTCGCGCTCCAGCAGCGCCGCCACGGCCAGCGCGATGGCCTCGATGCCTACCGACTTCTGTGGCGGGAACAGCGTGGCCTGGTTGCGCTCGATCAGCCCGGTGTCGAGGTCCGCCGTGCGGAACGCGTCGGACTTCACCAGCCGCTGCAGGAACGCCACGTTGGTCGACAGGCCCACCACGTGATAGTTGGCCAGCGCCTGCGCCATGCGCGACAGCGCCTCGTCACGGTCGCGGCCCCAGACGATCAGCTTGGCGATCATCGGGTCGTAGAACGGGCTGATGGTGTCGCCCTCGCGCACGCCGGCATCGATGCGCACGCCGGCCGGGCCATGGGCGTCGCCGCCGCGCATGAACTGCACGGCCGGCGGCGTGCGCAGGAAGCGCAGCGTGCCGGTGGACGGCAAGAAGCCCTTCTCGGGATTCTCGGCGTAGATCCGCGCTTCCAGCGCGTGGCCGTCGATCTTCAGTTGATCCTGCGTCAGCGGCAGCGGCTCGCCGGCGGCCACGCGCAGTTGCCATTCCACGAGGTCCTGGCCGGTGATCATCTCGGTGACCGGGTGCTCCACCTGCAGGCGCGTGTTCATCTCCATGAAGTAAAACGAGCCGTCCTGGTTGGCAATGAACTCGACCGTGCCGGCACCCACGTAGCCCACCGCGCGCGCGGCGGCCACGGCGGCGTTGCCCATGGCGCGGCGGCGTTCCTCGGTCATGCCCGGCGCCGGCGCTTCTTCCAGCACCTTCTGGTGACGGCGCTGCACCGAGCAGTCGCGCTCGAACAGGTAGACGCAGTTGCCTTGCGTGTCGGCAAACACCTGGATCTCGATGTGGCGCGGGCGGGTCAGGTACTTCTCCACCAGCACCTTGTCATCGCCGAAGCTGGCCGATGCCTCGCGCTTCACCGACGCCAGCGCGGCCTCGAAGCCGTCGCCGGCATCCACCACCCGCATGCCCTTGCCGCCGCCGCCGGCGCTGGCCTTGAGCAGCACCGGGTAGCCGATGCGGTCTGCCTCGCGGCGCAGCAGCGCGGCGTCCTGGTCCTCGCCGTGATAGCCGGGCACCAGCGGCACCGCGGCCTTTTCCATCAGCTGCTTGGCCGCGCTCTTGCTGCCCATGGCGTGGATGGCCGATGCCGGCGGGCCGATGAAGACGAGCCCGGCCTCGGCGCAGGCGCGCGCGAAGTCCTCGTTCTCGGAGAGGAAGCCGTAGCCCGGGTGGATGGCCTGGGCGCCGGTCTCCTTCGCCATCTCGATGATGTGGTCCGCGCGCAGATAGCTGTCGCGCGCGGCCGGGCCGCCGATGTGCACGGCCTCGTCGCAGAACGCGACGTGCCGCGCATCGGCGTCAGCGTCCGAATAGACGCCGACGGTACGAATGCCGAGCCGGCGGCACGTGGCCGCCACACGGCAGGCAATCTCGCCACGGTTGGCGATCAGGATCTTGTTGAACATGGCTCCTCCCTTGTCTCCGGTCGAGGCGAGCCGCACTCCTTCAGATCGGCGGGGGTCTCTCGCCCCCTGTCCCTGGCCTCTCAGCCCGCGTAGCCTTCGGCGCGGATATCGAGGCGTGCCAGCAGCGCGCGATCGCGCTCCGCTTGCGGGTTGCCGGTCGTCAGCAGCTTCTCGCCATAGAAAATGGAATTGGCGCCGGCCATGAAGCACAGCGCCTGCAACGCTTCGTCCATGGCCTCGCGGCCAGCGGACAGGCGCACCATCGCGCGCGGCATCGTGATGCGTGCCACGGCAATCGTGCGTACGAACTCGAACGGGTCCAGCGCTTCGGTGCCCGCCAGCGGCGTGCCCTCCACCTGCACCAGGTTGTTGATGGGCACGGACTCCGGGTACGGGTCCATGTTCGCCAGCTGGGCAATCAGCCCGGCCCGCGCCGCGCGCGACTCACCCATGCCCACGATGCCGCCGCAGCACACGTTGATGCCTGCCTCGCGCACATGGCCGATGGTGTCGAGCCGGTCCTGGTACGTGCGCGTGGTGATGATCTTGCCGTAGAACTCCGGCGACGTATCGAGGTTGTGGTTGTAGTAGTCCAGGCCGGCGTCCTTCAGGCGCTGCGCCTGTTCCGCCTTCAGCATGCCCAGCGTGACGCAGGTCTCCAGGCCCATCGCCTTCACCTCGCGCACCATGTCGATCACCGGTTCGAGGTGACGATCCTTCGGGCTGCGCCAGGCGGCGCCCATGCAGAAGCGCGTGGCGCCATTGGCCTTGGCCGCCTTCGCGGCGTCGAGCACGGCTTCCAGCTCCATCAGCTTCTCGGCCTTCACGCCGGCCTCGTGGTGCGCGCTCTGCGGGCAGTAGCCGCAATCCTCCTCGCAGCCGCCGGTCTTGATCGACAGCAGCGTGGACAGTTGCACGGTGTTGGCGTCGAAGTGCTCGCGGTGCACTTGCTGGGCGCGGAACAGCAGGTCGTTGAACGGCAGCGCGAACAGCGCGGCCACGTCGTCCACCCGCCAGGCATCGCCCTCCTTCGGCGCGGCGGCGGCAAGGTTGCGCGCGGACTGGCGCAGCGCTTCGGCGGAGATGGTGGCGACGGTGTTGGTTTCAGCGATTTGGGTCATGATCGGTATTACGAATTCTGTTGGTCGGCGGTGCGCAGGCTGCCCAGCAGCGGCGCAAGGTCGAGGTGTTGGGCGGCAACGGCGGGCGCCACTTGCCAGGGCAGTTCGCCCAGCATGGGGGCGTCGAGGGCGTCCTGCAGCGTGACGATGTTCTCGGTGGGCAGCAGCATGTCGGGGTCGATGCGGTTGGCGATCCAGCCGGCCAGCTTCAGCCCGCGCGCGCGCACCGCCTCGGCGGTCAGCATGGCGTGGCTCAGGCAGCCCAGGCGGACGCCCACCACCATGATCACGGGCAGGTCCAGCATGACGGCCAGGTCGGCGGTGTTCCAGCGCGCGCTACCCACGTCGAGCGGCACCACAAAGCCGCCCACGCCCTCCACCACCACGGCATCGGCACGATGCCGCAGTACCTCGAATGCATCACGGATCGGTTCGCGCGTGATGCGCTCGCCTTCGAGCGCGGCGGCCAGGTGCGGCGAGGCCGGCGTGCGGAAGAAGAACGGGCACATCTCGTCCTGCGGCACGATCACCGAACCGGCGGCGCGCAACTGGTCGACATCGTCGTTCTGCCAGCGGTCGTCGAGCCATTCGCCACCGGCCGCGATCGGCTTCATGCCCACGGTGCTGTAGCCGGCGTCGTGCAGCGCGTGCAGCAGCGTGGCCGTGGCGTGGGTCTTGCCCACGCCGGTGTCGGTGCCGGTGACAAAGCAGGCGAACCGGTCGGGCTTGTTCGCGATCATGCGGCCTCCCGGTGTTGCGCCGGCCGCGGCATGGCGCGGGCGATGGCTTCCAGCAGGCGCGCCACGTCTTCCGCCGTGTGCGAGGCCGACAGCGTGATGCGCAGCCGCGCCGTGCCGGCCGGCACCGTCGGCGGCCGGATCGCACCCACGCGGATACCCTCGGCTTCCAGCGCGGCAGACAGCGCCAGCGATGCCGCGTTGTCGCCCACGATCAGCGGCTGGATGGCGGTGGCGCTCTCGCCCAGCGTCCAGCCGGCCTGCGCCGCCATCACGCTCAGCCCGTTGCGCAGTTGCGCGATCAGGTCGGTCAGGTGCGCGCGGCGGCTATGGCCTTCCTCGCCGGCAATGATGTCGAGGCTGGTCAGCAGCGCATGGGCCACGGCCGGCGGCGCCGCCGTGGTGTAGATGTATGGGCGCGCCGTATTGACCAGATGCTCCACGATGGTCTCGTGCGCGGCCACGAACGCACCGGCCACGCCAGCGGCCTTGCCCAGCGTGCCGATATAGATCAGCCGCTGCGAGCACAGGCCCAGGTGCTCCAGCACGCCGCGCCCGTTCTGGCCCAGCACGCCAAAGCCGTGCGCATCGTCGACGATGATCCAGGCGTCGTGGCGTTCGGCCAGTGCCAGCAGCTCGGCCAGCGGCGCGATGTCGCCATCCATGCTGAACACGCTGTCGGTGACAATCAGCTTCAGCGCGCTGTCGCTGGCCTGCAGCAGCGCGTCGAGCGCCTGGGTGTCGCCGTGCGCATAGCGCTGCACGTCGGCCTTGGCCAGCCGTGCGCCGTCGATCAGCGAAGCATGGTTCAGCGCCTCGCAGAACAGCGTGGCACCGGCCGTGCCCAGCGCGGTCAGCACGGCCAGGTTGGCCATGTAGCCGGTGCAGAAGTACAGCGCCTGGGCCTGCGGGATATGGGGCGCCAGCCAGCGCGCGAGTTCGTGTTCGAGCTGCGCATGGGCCAGCGAATGGCCGCTCACCAGATGCGACGCGCCGCTGCCGGCGCCGTAGCGGTGCGCGCCGTCGGCCAGTGCATGGGCGATCGATGCGTGGTTGGCCAGGCCCAGGTAGTCATTGCTGCAGAACGTCAGCAGCGGCGCCGGCGTGGCGTCGACGGCGCCCACCGCCTGGTGCGGCGCGCAGGCCGTATGGGCGATGCGGCGGCGGCGCGTCAGCGCCAAGGCCTCGCGTTCCGCCGCCGCGCGTTTCAGGTGATCAAGCAGCATGGCGTGCCTCCTGGTCGGGTGCCAGTACTGCCTGCAGCGTGACCAGCAATTGCTCGCCGAGCCAGTTGGCCAGCGCGGCGTCGAACACATACGGCGGCATCACGTAGAGCGTGTTGCCGATGGGCCGCACCAGCACGCCGCGCTCGCGTGCGGCAAGGTGGAAGCGCGCGGCGAAATCCGGGCCGGCGGCATAGGCGGCCGCGGCCTCGATATCGGCGGCCCAGATCATGCCGCGCTGACGCACGTTGGTGACCCGCGCATCGGCCGCGATGCCGGCCATGGCCGCGCCCAGCCACTGCGCGCGCTCGCGGTTGCGGGCCAGCACGTCGTCCGACGCGAACAGGTCCAGCGTGGCCAGCGCCGCACGGCACGCCAGCGGGTTGCCCGTGTACGAATGCGAATGCAGGAAGCTGCGCGCGATGTCGTCGGCCACGAACGCGCGCTGGATCTCCGGACGCGACAGCACGACCGACAGCGGCAAGTAGCCGCCGGTGATGCCCTTGGACAGGCACAGGAAATCCGGCCAGCCATGCGCAGGCACGGGTTCGCCATTGCGCGCCTGTTCCCAGGCGAAGAAGGTGCCGGTGCGCCCGCAGCCCACCGCGATCTCGTCGGCGATCAGGTGCACGCGGTAGCGGTCGCACAGCGCGCGGGCGCCGTCCAGGTAGGACGGGTCGTACATCGCCATGCCGGCCGCGCCCTGCACCAGCGGCTCGACGATCAGCGCGGCGATCTGGCGGGCGCGCTCGCGCAGCAGCGCTTCGAGTTCGGCCAGCGCACGCGCGGCCACATCGGCGGCGCTCTCCGAGCGGCCGGCCTGGCGCGCATCGGGCGACATCACCACATGGGCGCGGCGCGTGAGCGGGTCGTAGGCGTCGCGGAAGATCTCCACGTCGGTCACGGCCAGCGCCCCGACCGTCTCGCCGTGGTAGCCGTGACGCAGGCACACGAACTCGCGCTTGGCCGACAGGCCCGTGTTGCGCCAGTAGTGAAAACTCATCTTCAGCGCGATCTCGACGGCCGATGCGCCGTCGGACGCATAGAACGCGTGGCCCAGCGCGCCGCCGGTCAATGCCGAGAGCCGCTCGGCCAGTTCCACGGCCGGCGCATGCGTGCAGCCGGCCAGCATCACGTGTTCGAGCGTGTTCAGCTGCGCCGTCAGCGCCGCGTTGATGCCGGGGTTGGCGTGGCCGAACAGGTTGACCCACCACGAGCTGATGGCGTCGAAGTAGCGGCGGCCGTCGGCGTCGACGAGCCATGGGCCGTGGCCACTGGCTATGGCCAGCGGCGGCTCGTTGGCGGCCGCGTCCGGACGCAGGCGCGTACACGGATGCCACACCGCGCGCTGGCTGCGCGCGGCGAGCGTCGTGTCATCGCCGGATTGGGGGACAGGATGTGTCAAGGGGACCCTCCTCTGATTGCCATGACCGTCCCGGCCGCACGCGGCGAGGCGTACGGGGGCGAGGGACGGATTGGGGAGGCTCATGGTAGGAAGGTCCTTGCCGGGTTGGCAAATCAGGCCACGCGGGCCAGTTGGGCACTGGTTAGCCGAAGTTCGGCGATGTTGCTGAATTTGGTGATGCGCATGGCACGTGGCGTTGGCTTGGTGGCGGTAACGTCGGCGAAAGGGGTGCTAAAAAATTTGTTGGGCGTGGTTGGGGGTGCTGTTGTCTCTGCCGTTTCCTGCGCTCTTCTGCGCTCTGCTGCCTTCTTTCTGCCTTCTCCTGCCCTCTCCCCCGGCCCCTCTCCCGCAGGCGGGAGAGGGGAGCAACCCCATCTGCGATCCCGCAGGCGGGAGAGGGGAGCACCCCCCATCTGCTTTCCGGCGGGCGGGAGAGGGGAGCAACGCTGCATGCGGTTTTCTTACACCTTCCAGGACGGGGCGCGCTTTTCCAGGAAGGAGCGCACGCCTTCGCGGCCTTCGTCGGAGGCACGAATCGCCGCAATCCGGTTCGCGGTGTCGGCCAGCAGATCGCTGTCGATCTCGCGCCCGGCTACTTCCTGCACCAGCCGCTTGCTCTCGCGCACGGCATTCGGGCTGTTGTTCACCAGCGTGGCCGCAATCTCGGCCACCTTCTCGTCCAGGCCCTGCGGCGGCACCACCGCGTGCACGAAGCCCAGGCGCAGCGCTTCCGCGGCGTCGAAGCGCTCGGCGGTGATGAAGTAGCGGCGCGCCGCCTGCTCGCCCATCGCGCGCAGCACGTAGGGGCTGATGGTGGCCGGCAGCAGGCCCAGCTTCGCCTCGGACAGGCAGAAGTTGGCCGAGGCCGACGCCACGGCGATATCGCACGCGGCCACCAGCCCCATGCCGCCAGCATAGGTATCGCCCTGCACGCGTGCGATCACGGGCTTGGGGCAGATCCAGATCGTGTGCAGCATCTGCGCCAGCGTGAGCGCGTCGGCGCGGTTCTCGTCGTCCGAGTAGCCGGCCATCTTCTTCATCCAGTTCAGGTCGGCGCCGGCGCAGAAGGCCGGGCCCTCGCCGGCCAGCACGATGGCGCGCACGTCGGGCGTGTCGCCGAGCGCGCGGAACGCGCCGGTCAGTTCGGCAATGACGGTCTCATTGAACGCATTGCGCACGTCGGGACGGTTCAGCGTGACCGTTGCGATGTGCCGTTCGGCCGTGACGTTGAGCGTCGTGAATTGCATGTCTCCTCCGGTATCTCTGTGTTTCAGGACGGCTGGCCCGCCGCCTTCAGGCGCGCCGGACCGGTGCGGTCGGGTATTTCATCGAACGGCAGCCCGAGCTGCCGGAAGAACGCGTCCACCGCCGGCAGCCACAGCGCCACGCCGGCGCGGTTGCTGAAGAGCCGGTGCGAATCGCCGTCGAACTCGCCCACGTCGACGAAGCGGGCATCGGTGGCCGCGCCGCTCGCATGGGCCTTGTAGCTGTTGAACATGCGCTCGGGCAGCGGCCACGGCCAGAAGCTGTCGTTGTCGCCGTAGATCCACAGCGACGGATAGCGCGCGCCGCGGCCATAGTCGCCAAACGCGTCGATCAGGTTGTTCTCCCAGCCCACGCAGTTGTCGTTGCGCAGGCCGCCCGCGAAGTTGACCACCCCGACCACGCCGGGATAGCCGATGGCCGACAGCGCCATGGTCGACAGCCCGCCATGCGACTGCCCGATGACCACGATGCGCGTGGGATCGACGTACGGCTGCTGCACCAGGTAGTCCATCGCCGCGATCACGTCCTCCGCCTGCATCATGCCGTTGCCGCGCACGTCGCAGCTGCCGCCCACGTACTGGCCGCCCGACTTCGAAAAGCCCTGCCGCATCGGCAGCGCCACCACATAGCCGCGCCGCAGGAATTCGACGGTCTGGGCCGCGAAACGCGCGCGGCCCTGGAACGCCGGCTTGCCGGGCGACTTGCCGTGGTTGATCACCACCAGCGGGAACGGTCCCTCGCCCGCCGGGCGGAAGATGGTCGTCTCCAGGTCCACGGTCGCTTCCGCGCCCACCTTCGGCACCATCACCACCTGCTCGACCGATTGCGCGGGCAGCGCCACCTGGGCGACGACCGGTGCGCACCACGCCGCGCAGGCCAACGCGGCCACTACGCCGCAGACGGTGAAAACAACTCGGGACATGACAACAACCAACCCTTCGGATCCACTACGCACTACATACGGAAAACGCCAAACTTCATGTCGCCGATTGGCGCATTGAGGCTGGCGGACAAGCCCAGGCCCAGCACGGTACGCGTTTGCGCGGGGTCGATGACGCCATCGTCCCAAAGCCGCGCGCTGGCGTAGTACGGATGCCCCTGGCGTTCATACTGGTCGCGGATCGGCGCCTTGAACGCCTCTTCCTCGTCGGCGCCCCACTGGCCGCCCTTGGCCTCGATGCCGTCGCGCCGAACGGTGGCCAGCACGCTGGCCGCCTGCTCGCCGCCCATCACCGAGATGCGCGCGTTCGGCCACATCCACAGGAAGCGCGGCGAATAGGCGCGGCCGCACATGCCGTAGTTGCCGGCGCCGAACGAGCCGCCGATGATCACCGTGAACTTCGGCACTTGCGCCGTGGCCACAGCCGTCACCATCTTGGCGCCGTTGCGCGCGATGCCTTCGTTCTCGTACTTGCGGCCCACCATGAAGCCGGTGATGTTCTGCAGAAACACCAGCGGGATCTTGCGCTGGCAGCACAGCTCGATGAAGTGCGCGCCCTTGAGCGCCGACTCCGAGAACAGAATGCCGTTGTTAGCGATGATGCCCACCGGGTAGCCCCAGATCCGCGCAAAGCCGCACACCAGCGTGGTGCCGTAGCGCGCCTTGAACTCGTCGAACTCGGAGCCGTCGACGATACGGGCGATGACCTCGCGCACGTCGTACGGCTTGCGCGTATCGGTGGGTATCACGCCATACAGTTCTTCCACCGGGTACAGCGGCGCCACCGGTTCGTGCAGGCGGATCTGGTCCGGCTTGCGGCGGTTCAGGTGCTGCACGATGTTGCGCGCCAGCGAGAGCGCGTGATGGTCGTTCTGCGCGAAGTAGTCGGCCACGCCCGAGAGCCGCGTGTGCACGTCGGCGCCGCCGAGGTCTTCGGCGCTGACTTCCTCGCCCGTGGCCGCCTTCACCAGCGGCGGGCCGCCCAGGAAGATCGTGCCCTGGTTCTTGACGATGATCGACTCGTCGCTCATGGCCGGCACATAGGCGCCGCCGGCCGTGCACGAGCCCATCACCACGGCAATCTGCGGAATGCCCTGCGCCGACAGGTTCGCCTGGTTGTAGAAGATGCGGCCGAAGTGATCGCGGTCCGGAAACACGTCATCCTGGTTCGGCAGGTTGGCGCCGCCCGAATCCACCAGGTAGATGCACGGCAGGTTGTTCTGCTCGGCAATCTCCTGCGCGCGGATGTGCTTCTTCACCGTCATCGGGTAGTACGTGCCGCCCTTGACGGTGGCGTCGTTGCAGACGATCACGCACTCCTGCCCCGCCACGCGGCCGATGCCGGTGATGATGCCGGCGCCGGGCGCGGCATCGTCATACATGCCGTAGGCGGCCAGTTGCGACAACTCCAGGAACGGCGTGCCCGGATCGAGCAGTTGCTGCACGCGCTCGCGCGGCAGCAGCTTGCCGCGCGACAGGTGCTTGTTGCGCGCGTCCTCGCCACCGCCTTCGGCCAGCTTCGCGATCTTCTGGCGCAGGTCGGCCACCAGGGCCTGCATCGATTCGGCGTTGGCCTTGAACGCTTCGGATCGGGCGTTGAGTTTGGTTTCCAGCGTGGGCATGTCTCTTCCTGTGTGCTCTTGATGTGCTGCCTGATCTGCCGGTGACGGCCGCGCCGTCAGTCCTGTTCCTGCCGTGCTGCCTGTCCTTCCTGGTCCTTGAGGTCGCCGTCGACGTAGAGCCAGCGCGCCGGCGTGGCCGGCTCGCGCGGCTCGAAGACGAAGCGGCTCAGCTCCTCCAGCCGATGCGCGCGCCCGCCCACCTTGTAGCGCGCCACGAAAGCCACGGTGGCATGCGTGTCGTCCTGCTGCGCATGCGACTTCACCGTCAGCCCCAGCCAGCGCGTGCCGGTATCGACCGACAGGTCTTCCGGGCAGGTGGAGACATGCCACGTCTGGCGCAGCCAGCCTTCATCGCCCAGCACGTAAGCGCTGTAGCGCGAGCGCATCAGCGCTTCCGCCGTGGGCGGCACGGCCTCGCCCCGATGAAAGCGGCCGCAGCATGTGGCGTAGGCACCGTTGCCGCAGGGGCACGGTTCGGCGCCGGCACCGGACTGGCGCTTTTTCGTCATGCGATCAGCTCCGGCAAGTCGCGCATGTCGGTGAAGACCGCCGTCACCCCGGCGGCCCGCAGTTCATCGGCTGGCGTGCGCGCGGCGTAGCCGAACACGGTCATGCCGGCAGCCACGCCGGCCGTGACGCCGGTGGGGCTGTCTTCCACCACGGCGCAGCGCGACGGCGCCACGCCCATCGTGCGCGCGGCCAGCAGGTACACGTCGGGCGCCGGCTTGCTGTGCGTGACCTCGGTGGCCGAGAAGATGTGTTCACGCTTCTCGGCACCCTTCTCGGCGCCCTTCGCGGCACCGGCCTCTTCGGTGAACAGGCTCACCAGCCCCGTGTGATTGAGCTGCAGCTTGACCTTGATGCGGTCCGCGCCCGATGCCACGCACACCGGCAGGCCGCGCGCCTTGATCGCCTCGATGGTCTCGCGGATGTGCGGCACGGCTTCCAGCTCCTCGATCAGCGCGGCATCGCGCCGCACGAACCACTCGGACAGGAAGTTGGGCGGCAGCGGCTTGCCGAGCCGCGCCTCGATATTGCCGAGTTCGTCGCGCACGGCCCGGCCGAGGAACCACTTGACCGAGTCTTCGAGCGAGATCTCGATGCCCAGTTCGTTGAGCACCCGGTTCAGCACACGATGGACGATGGGCTCACTGTCGACGAGCACGCCGTCGCAGTCGAAGATCACGCAATCGAAACGGGAGGCCTGGTTTGCTGCTGCGGTCATGCGGGTTTCTTGTCCTTGATGAGTTCATTGCCGCCGACGGCGCGCAGTTCGGTCTGCCGCCGGCTCTTGAGGTGGGCCTCGACCTGCTCGAAGCGGTCGAACCCCCAGAACGGTTCGCCATCGACGATCACGAACGGCGAGCCGAACACCCCCTTGGCCATCGCCACCTCGATCTCGGCCTTGAGCTGGTCCTTGATCTGGTAGCTCGTGGCGCCCTCGTTCATGGCGATCGGGTCGACGCCGAGCGGCTCGGCAAGCTTTGCCAGCTCGGCCGGTTCCGCGATGTTGATGTCGTCGACGAACAGCGCGCGGTACACGGCCTTGGCGAACGCCGCCGCGAGGTCTGCGCCATGGTGGTTCTGCAGCCACAGCATGGCGCGCGCCGCGTGCTGGGTGGGCAGCGGGAAATGCGTCGGCCGCTTGTATTCGATGTTGTGGAACGCGGAGGTCCGCTCGAAATCGCGCCAGCAGTACTCGCCCTTGAGCGGGATCGACGGCAGCGGCGAGGAGCCCGTGGTCTTGAAGACCACGCCCAGCAGCACCGGATGCCACAACACGCCGCGCCCGTACTTCTGCGCGAGCTCGTCGATGCGCGTGCTGGCGAAATAGCCGTAGGGCGAGGAGAAATCGAAGTAGAAGTCGATAGGGGCGGTCATCGCAGGGGGCTCCGGTTCGGGTGCGACGGTTTCAGGGGACTTGCGTACATCTTTAGCCAAGCGCGCGGGCGATCAGGATCTTCTGGATGTCGCTGGTGCCTTCGTAGATCTGGCACACGCGCACATCACGGTAGATCCGCTCGACCGGGAAATCGTTCACATAGCCGTAGCCGCCGAACACCTGGATGGCATCCGAGCAGACGCGCTCGGCCATCTCGCTGGCGAACAGCTTGGCCATGGCGGCCTGCTTCAGGCACGGCCGGCCGGCGTCCTTGAGCGCCGCCGCATGCCACACCATCTGGCGCGCCACCTCGATCTGCGTGGCCATGTCGGCCAGGCGGAACTGCACCGCCTGGTGCTGGAACAGCGGCTGCCCGAAGCTCTCGCGCTCCCTGGCATACGCCAGCGCCGCCTCGAACGCCGCGCGCGCCATGCCGATGCTTTGCGAGGCAATGCCGATGCGGCCGCCTTCGAGGCCGGACAACGCCATCTTGTAGCCGGCGCCCTCCTCGCCCAGCAGGCAGTCGGCCGGCACGCGGCAGTTCTCGAACACGATCTGCGCGGTATCGGACGAATGCTGGCCGAGCTTGTCTTCGAGGCGCGCCACGATGTAGCCCGGCGTGGCGGTGGGCACCAGGAACGCGCTGATGCCGCGCTTGCCCGCCGTCTTGTCAGTGACCGCCATCACGATCGCCACGTCGGCATGCTTGCCGCTGGTGATGAACTGCTTCACGCCGTTCAGCACGTAGTGGTCGCCGTCGCGCACGGCCGTGGTGCGCAGCGCCGAGGCGTCCGAGCCCACGTGCGGCTCGGTCAGGCAGAACGCGCCGAGCATCTCGCCGCGCGCCAGCGGCACCAGCCACTGCTGCTTCTGCGCATCGCTGGCAAACGCCATCAGCATGCTGCACACCGGACAGTTGTTGACGCTGATGACCGTCGACGTGCCGCCGTCGCCGGCCGCGATTTCTTCTAGGATCAGCGCCAGCGACAGGTAGTCGAGCCCGGCACCGCCCAGTTCCTCGGGCACGGCCACGCCATAGGCGCCCAGCCGCGCGAGTTCCTTGTGCACATCCTTCGGAAACGTCTTGTCGCGGTCCCACTGCGCCGCCTGCGGCGCGATGACGTCCTGCGCGAACTGGCGCACGGCGTCGCGAATCATTTCCTGCTCGGGGGTCAGCAGCATGGGCTTGGGTCCTTACCAGGGCAGGGTCGTGCCGTCGTAGTTGTGGAAGCTGCCGTTGTCGTGCTGGGTCAGGCCGGCCAGCGTGCGCCGCATGCCGGCCACGCTCTGCTGCGGCGTGAGGTCGGCCTTGGGGCCGCCCATATCGGTCTGCACCCAGCCCGGATGCAGCGCCACGCAAATCGCATGGCGCGCGTCGAGCGACACGCTCTTGAGCACCGCGTTGGCCGAGGCCTTGCTGATGCGATACATCCACGCGGCGTTGCTGTCCATGCCGCCGATGCTGCCCATCTTCGACGACAGCACGGCCAGCACGCCGCCCCGGCCATGATTGCCGGTCTCGACGAACGGCAGCACCAGCGGCAGCGCCATCATCGGCCCCAGCACGTTGGTGTGCATCACGGCATCGAAATCCTGCTGGCTCACCGGCTGCGCGCCATCGGTGCGCGGGCCGATCACGCCGGCGTTGTAGATGGCCACGTCCAGCGTCTCGCCGTCGAGCTTCCAGCCCAGGCCGGCCACCGCGGCGGCATCGGTCAGGTCTAGCTGGTGCGCTTCGGCGCCCAGCGCCTTGAGCGCCGCCACGCCTTCCTCGCTGCGCGCGGCCGCGATCACGCGCCAGCCATCGGCGCGGTACTGCCGGACAAATTCGAGACCGAGGCCGCGCGAGGCGCCGAGGACGAGAGCGGTGGGCATGGCGATGTTCCTTGGTGGGTAGGTGTGGATCAGACGATCTCGATGCCGACGGCCGTGGCCTCGCCGCCGCCGATGCACAGGCTGGCCACGCCGCGCTTGCCGCCGGTCTTGCGCAGCGCGCCGATCAGCGTGGTCATGATGCGCGCGCCCGACGCCCCGATCGGATGGCCCAGCGCACACGCGCCCCCATGGATGTTGACCTTGTCGTGCGGAATCTTGAGGTCGTGCATCGCCGCCATCGGTACCACGGCGAACGCCTCGTTGATCTCGAACAGGTCCACGCTGTCGGTGGTCCAGTCGAGCTTGCGGTAGAGCTTGGCAATCGCCTCCACCGGCGCGGTGGTGAACCAGCCCGGTGCCTGCGCATGCGAGGTATGGCCCAGCATGCGGGCGATCGGCTGCAGGCCCAGCTGTTGGGCCGTGGACGCGCGCATCATCACCAGCGCCGCCGCCCCGTCGTTGATCGACGACGACGACGCCGCCGTGATCGTGCCGTCCTTCGCAAACGCCGGCTTCAGCGACGGAATCTTGTCCACCTTGATGCGGCGCGGGCCTTCGTCGGTGTCGATGACCGTGTCGCCGCCCTTGGCCGCCACCGTGACCGGCGCAATCTCCCAGCGGAAGTCGCCGGCCTCGGTGGCACGCTGCGCACGACGCACCGATTCCATCGCGAAGGCGTCCTGCTGCGCGCGCGTGAACTGATACTTGGCGGCGCAGTCCTCGCCGAAGGTGCCCATCGCGCGGCCCTTGTCGTAGGCGTCTTCCAGGCCATCGAGCATCATGTGGTCGTAGATCATGCCGTGCCCGATGCGGTAGCCGCCGCGCCCCTTCGGAATCAGGTAGGGCGCGTTGGTCATGCTTTCCATGCCGCCGGCCACGGCAATGTCGAACGATCCGGCCAGCAGGCCGTCGTAGACGCTCATGGCCGCGCGCATGCCGGAGCCGCACATCTTGTTGACCGTGGTACAGGCCACGTCCAGCGGCAGGCCCGCGCCAAGCGCGGCCTGGCGCGCCGGCGCCTGGCCCTGCCCGGCCGGCAGCACGCAGCCGAACACCACCTCCTGCACCTGCTCCGGCTTCAGCCCCGCGCGCTCCACTGCCGCGCGGATGGCCGCGGCGCCCAGCTGCGGCGCCGTCAGACTGCTCAGTTCACTCTGGAACGCGCCCATCGGGGTGCGTGCCGCAGAAACGATGACGATCGGGTCGTTCGGTTGTTGCATGTCTGTGTCTCCTCGGAAGCGGTGCAGGGCTTCGTTTGATGGGGTTCAGCGAATCGATGCTTGTGGCGGATCGCCGTATTGCTGGAGCGCGGCCGCGATCTGCGCCTGCAGCTCCTCGTTGCTGCTGGCGGCCATGCCCAGGTCGCGCAGCAGGCCGTCGGACACGCCGTAGATCCAGCCATGCACAGTCACGGCCTGGCCGCGGGCCCAGGCGTCCTGCAGCACGGTGGTCTGGCAGACGTTGTTGACCTGCTCGATCACGTTCAGCTCGCACAGGCGCGTGTGGGCGTCGTCCTCGCGCAGCACCGTGCCCAGGTAGGCCGAATGCTTGTCGGCCACGTCCTGCACGTGGCGCAGCCAGTTGTCGCACAGGCCCACGCGCTCGCGCTTGAGCGCCACCTTCACGCCGCCGCAGCCATAGTGGCCCACCACGGTGATGTGGCGCACCTTCAGCACTTCCACGGCGAACTGGATCACCGACAGCGCGTTCAGGTCGCTGTGCGAGATCACGTTGGCGATATTGCGATGGACGAACACCTCGCCCGGTGCCAGGCCCAGAATCTGGTTGGCGGGCACGCGCGAATCGGAGCAGCCGATCCACAGGTATTCGGGCGCCTGCTGGTTGGCCAGGCGCGTGAAGAATGCCGGGTCTTCCGCGTTGACGCGGTCTACCCAGTCACGGTTGTTGCGGAACAGCTGGGCGATGGCGTCACTCATGCTGCCCTCCTTGCGTCGTCGGTTGATACGGCACCGTAGCGGTGCATGAAGCGTTCTTGTTGTGGATAGGCATTGAAGTCATGAACATGGCCGGCCAGCAGCCGGTCCTTGTGTTGCTGCCACATGGCAGCGTCGAAAAAATCGGCATGGTGCCGCAGGAACGCGGCGCGCACGCGCGGATCCCCGAGCAGGAACGTGCGGTAGGTCTCCGGGAAGATGTCGTGCGGACGTACGGTGTACCACACCTCGCCCGACATCTCTTCTTCCTCGTTGCGCGGCTCGGGCACGCGGCGGATATTGCAGTCGGTCAGGTACTCGATCTCGTCGTAGTCGTAGAACACCACGCGGCCGTGGCGCGTGACGCCGAAGTTCTTGTACAGCATGTCGCCCGGGAAGATGTTCGCGGCGATCAGCTCCTTGATCGCGTCGCCATATTCGCGGATGCCGTGGTCCACCTGGTCGTCGGTGCCTTCCTGCAGCCAGAGGTTCAGCGGCGTCATGCGGCGCTCGATGTACAGGTGCCGCACCACCACCTCGTCGCTGCCGTCGGCGCCGCACTGGTATTCCAGCATCGACGGCACCTGCCGGGTCAGTTCGCGCAGCAGCGCGTCGTCGAAGCGCGAAAGCGGGAATGCCACGTCCGAGTATTCCAGCGTGTCGGCCATGCGGCCGACGCGGTCGTGCTGCTTCACCAGCTGGTACTTCGCCTTCACCTGCTCGCGCGTGGTTTCCTTGGGCGCCGGGAACACGTCGCGGATCACCTTGAACACATACGGGAACGACGGCAGCGTGAACACCAGCATGACCAGGCCGCGGATGCCCGGGGCCACGACGAACTTGTCCGACGAATGCTGCAGGTGGTGCAGGAAGTCGCGGTAGAACAGGTTCTTGCCCTGCTTCTGCAGGCCCAGCGACGTGTAGATCTCCGCGCGCGACTTGCGCGGCATCAGGTCGCGCAGGAACGTGACGTACGCCGACGGCACCTCCATGTCCACCAGGAAGTAGGCATGGGCGAACGAGAACAGCACGAGCAACTGGGACGTGCGCAGCAGCACCGTATCAAGCACGAGCTTGCCGGACGCGCCATGCACGACCGGAATCGCCATCGGATACGTCTGGTCGCCATTCAGCACCCGGCCGATGATGAACGCGGTCTTGTTGCGGTAGAACAGCGACGACAGCGTGTGCACCTGGAAGTTGGGCGCGATGCGGAACTCGCCGGCCTGCTCGTCGATGGCGCGCAGCACGTAGCCGATATCGCGCTTCAGGTCCTCGAACGGCAGCTCGAGTTGGAAGTTGTGCACGATGCGCTCCAAGCACGCGGCCATGCCCTCGCGGCTGCCCGGATAGTAGGCGCGGTACGTGGGCCGGGTTGGCGATTCCTCGTTCTCGATGTACTCGGTGGCCACGGCCGGCCGCACGAAGATGAAATCGTTGTTGAAGTACGAGCGATGCAGGATGCGGGTGCAGACCGAATTGAAGAACGTCTCGGCCAGCTCGGGCTGGTGGTGGTGCGTCAGCAGGCCGATGTAGTGCAGCTTGATCTGCTGCCAGATGTCGTCCTCGATCCGTTCGGCGTCGTACTCGTCCTCCAGGATCACCACGGCCTCCTGCACGCGCTCGTTGTAGAACGCGATGCGCTCGCGCTGCAGCGCCTGCAGGCCGTGCCAGTCTGCCGCCTCGAAGCGCGCCTTGGCGTCGATGCCGGCCTCGCGGAACAGCCGGTAATGCTTGTCGAACCCGTCCAGCATGGTCCGCGCCACATCGAAGGCAATCTGCGAGGAGAGCAGCTTGGGGAAGTGGGACATGACTCGTGGATTCAGGACGGGGCGCGCAGTCACGATTGTAAGGGGGTTCGGCACTTACCCGCCGGTAAGCACCGCTCGACACCGGGCCTGCCGGGCCGGTCGGCCCTTTCGGCCCTTTCGGCCCTTTCCGGACTGCCGGCCGGCTTTACATGGTTTCGGAGAACAGCTCGCGGCCAATCAGCATGCGGCGGATCTCCGAGGTGCCGGCGCCAATCTCGTACAGCTTGGCGTCGCGCCACAGGCGGCCGACCGGATATTCGTTGATGTAGCCGTTGCCGCCCAGGATCTGCACCGACTCGCCGGCCATCCACGTGGCCTTCTCGGCCGTGTAGAGGATCACGGCGGCGCAGTCCTTGCGCACCTGGCGCACATGGCCAACGCCCAGCGCATCGAGGTTCTTGCCCACCGTATACAAATAGCTGCGGGCGGCCTGCAGCGTGGTGTACATGTCGGCCACCTTGCCCTGGATCAGCTGGAACTCGCCGATACTCTGGCCGAACTGCTTGCGGTCGTGGATGTACGGCGTCACCACGTCCATGCAGGCCTGCATGATGCCGACCGGGCCGCCCGACAGCACGGCGCGCTCGTAGTCGAGCCCGCTCATCAGCACCTTGGCGCCGCCGTTTTCCGCGCCGAGGATGTTCTCCACCGGCACCTCCACGTCCTGGAACACCAGCTCGCCGGTATGCGAGCCGCGCATGCCGAGCTTGTCGAGCTTCTGCGCCACCGAGAAGCCCTTCATGCCCTTCTCGACGATGAAGGCGGTCATGCCGCGCGCGCCGAGGTCGGGCTCGGTCTTGGCGTAGACCACCAGCACGTCGCAGTCCGGGCCGTTGGTGATCCACATCTTGGTGCCGTTCAGCACGTAGCGGTCGCCCTTGAAATCGGCGCGCAGCTTCATGCTGACCACGTCGGACCCGGCGTTCGGCTCGCTCATGGCCAGCGCGCCGATCCATTCGCCCGATACCAGCTTCGGCAGGTACTTCGCCTTCTGGGCCGCCGAGCCGTTGCGGTGGATCTGGTTCACGCACAGGTTCGAATGGGCGCCGTACGACAGCCCCACCGAGGCCGACGCCCGGCTGATCTCCTCCATTGCCACCATGTGCGCCAGGTAGCCCATGTTGGCGCCGCCGTATTCCTCCGCCACGGTGATGCCCAGCACGCCCAGGTCGCCCATCTTGCGCCAGGCATCCATCGGGAACTGGTCGGTACGGTCGATTTCCGCGGCACGCGGCGCCAGTTCGGCCTGGGCCCAGTTGCGCACCGATTCGCGCAGCATCTCGATGTCTTCGCCGAGGTCGAATTTCAGGCCGGGGAGTTCGGTCATGGTGGAGTCTCCTGTACGTGTCCGGTTATTTTATTGACGTTTACGTAAACGTCAATTGGTACTGCCGCGCACTGCGGCGGCTGTGTCGGGAATCAGGCGGTGCGGGTCTTGCCCGGCGCATGGTGCGTGGCCAGCAATGCCTTGCAATGGCGCTCGTGCTGGTCGATTTCGGCCAGTTGCGCCTGCAGGTCTTCAAGCTGGCGCTCCAGTGTGCCGCGATGCTGGGCCAGCAGGTGCAGAAAGCGTTCGAGCTGCGGGGCGGTGTCGCGCGGTGACTCGTAAAGGTCCAGAATCTCGCGGATCTCATTGAGAGTGAGCCCCAACCTTTTTCCGCGCAGCGTCAGTTTCAGGCGGGTGCGCTCACGGCCGTTGTAGACGCGCTTGCGACCGCTCGGGCCTTCCCGCTCGGGCGACAGCAGGCCCTGGTCTTCATAGAACCGGATCGCGCGCGGCGTGACCTCGAATTCGCGCGCAAGATCGGTGATGGTGTAGGTGGCGGAGGATGGCTGAGCCGACATGAGGCGTCCCACAAAAATGAACGGTCGTTCGCGTATTCGTTGCACGATCAACTTTTTCGACTAAGATGACGTGCAGGGTCCGCGAATTGACGTTAACGTTAGCGTCAACTTGACCGCCTGACAATCCAAACAAGAGCGCGCGTCGGCAGCGCGCCGGTAATCGACGAGACAAACCCCATGAACGCACTCGAACATCAGCTGCAATATCCGTTTGGCGACACCATGCCCGAACCGGGCACGCGTCAGGAAGTGGCCCCCGGCGTGTACTGGCTGCGCATGCCGCTGCCCTTCGCGCTCGATCACATCAACCTGTGGCTGCTGCGCGACCGCATCGAGGGCCGCGACGGCTGGACCATCATCGACTGCGGCATCACCAACGACACCATCCAGGCGCACTGGGAGTCGATCTTCGCCAACGAGCTGGAAGGCCTGCCCGTGCTGCGCGTGCTGGTCACGCACTGCCACCCGGACCACGTCGGACTGGCGCACTGGATCTGCAAGCGCTGGGACGTGCGCCTCTGGATGAGCCTGGGCGACTACATGTCGGCCCGCGTGATGGCGGGCGGCTCCGGCGTGGGCTCCAACGCCGGCGGCGATTTCGCGGCCAGCCACTTCGCCCGCCATGGCCTGACCGACCCGGACAACCTCGAGAAACTGCGCGCGCGCAAGAGCTACTACCCGTCGCTGGTGCCGGATCTGCCCACGCAATACCGCCGCCTGATGGACGGCGACACGGTACAGATCGGCACCGAGCCGGCCAAGGCCGCGTGGCGCGTCATCACCGGCTACGGCCACGCCCCGGAGCACGTGGCGCTGTACAACGCCGCCACCAACGTGCTGATTTCGGGCGACATGGTGCTGCCGCGCATCTCGACCAACGTCAGCGTGTTCGACATGGAGCCGGAAGCCAACCCGCTGCAGCTCTACCTCGACTCGCTCTCCAGGTACGAAAGCCTGCCGGACGACGTGCTGATCCTGCCTTCGCACGGCCGGCCGTTCCGCAACATCCACACCCGCATCCGCCAGCTGCGCGAGCACCATGTAGACCGCCTGGCCGAAACGCTGCAAGCCTGCGCGGAAAAGCCGTGCAACGCCTTCGACATCACCAGCGTGATCTTCCGCCGCCAGTTCGACATCCACCAGCTCACCTTCGCCATGGGCGAGGCGCTGGCGCACCTGCACGCACTGTGGCATCGCGGCGAACTGGTACGGCGCGTGGACGACGACGGCGTGGTGCGCTTTACGAAGGAGTGACGCGGCGGGGGTTGGTCGGTGCGGGCTGGGCCCCCCGGCCCTCTCCCCCGGCCCCTCTCCCGCAGGCGGGAGAGGGGAGCAACCCTACAGTGCCCGACATGCCGCCGGGCGAGAAGGCGGGCGCCTAGATGCCCGCCTGCGCCAGCGTCTTGAGATACCGCACGCCGGCCACGGCGCGGCTGCCGTACCACGACAGCATTTCGCCATCCACCAGCAGCACGGGCTTGCCGATCTGGCGCTCCAGCGCGTCGGCATGGTCGTCGGTGAAGCGGTACGGTTCGGTCGACAGCAAGACGGCGTCCAGCTCGCGCACCAGCGCGTCGCTCCAGCGGAAGGTTGGATACCGCTCGCCGGCCGCATTGGGACGGCTGCAGTCGCCATCGACGCAGGCTTCCGGCACGCTGCCCGCGTCGGGCCAGGTCGCCCAGTTCACCAGCGCCAGCATCTGGCTGATATAGGTCTGGCGCGACACGGTCATCCACGGATCCTGCCAGATCGCGTAGAGCACGCGGCGGGCGGGCCAGCGGCCGGCGCGCAGCGCATCCAGTGCGGCCTGCAGGTCTGCCGCCAGCCGGGCCGCTTCCGCCTGGCGTCCGAAGATGCCGCCCAGCAGCGCGTACAGCGCGAAGTTGTCGTCCGGCCGGCACGGATGCGTGACGATCACGTTCGGCACGAACGCGCGGATCTCGTCCACCGTCTCGCGGCGGTTCTCGTCGATATTGACCACCACGTGGGTGGGCGCCAGCGCGCGCAGCTTGTCGAGCTTGACGTCCTTGGTGCCGCCCACCTTCGGCACGTTGCGCACGGCCGGTTCCGGATGGATGCAGAAGCCGGTGCGCGCCACCATGCGGTCGGCCAGGCCCAGGTCGAACAGCAGCTCGGTAATCGACGGCACCAGCGAAGCAATGCGTACCGGCGCGCCTGCCGCATCAGCTGCAGCGGCGGCCTCGAAGACCTGGCCGGTCGCATCGGTCCACATCACGCGCTCCGTTCGCGGCGCGGTTTGCGCGGCGCGCGGCGGAACAGGGCGTCGTAGAGCCAGCGCGGCATCACGTGCAGCGCCGATGCCACCACGCCCATCTGCCACGGAATCACCGCGAAGCGCGTGCCGGCCGCGATCTTGCGCACGGCCTTTTGCGCGAACACGTCGGCATCGGTCAGGAACGGCATCCGGTAAGGGTTGTGCTCGGTCATCGGCGTGCGGATGTAGCCCGGCGCGATTGTCACCACGCGAATCCGCTCGCGCGACTGCTCCAGCCTCAGGCTTTCCAGCAGCTTGATCACGGCCGACTTCGACGCGCTGTACGCGCCGCCACCTGGCAGGCCACGAATGCCGGCCACGCTGGCAATGCCGACCAGCGTGCCGCGCCAGCCGTCAGCGCCAGGCGCCTGCCGGCGCATCGGATCCAGGAACGGCTGGAACGTAGTGAGCGTGCCGAACCAGTTGGTATCCATGACGGCGCGGAACACTTCCAGGTCTTCGCGTTCGCTCGCCACGGTGCCCACCGAGATGCCGGCGTTGGCAATCACCACATCGGGGCAGCCAACCTGGGCGAGGAAGTCCGCCGCCGCCGCGCCCATGGCATCGGCATCGCGCACGTCGGCCGCATAGATGCGCACGGCGCCGGGGTTGGGCAGCGTGCTGGCGAAGGCGCGCAGCGCGTCTTCGCGCCGGCCAACCAGGCCAAGCTGGGCGCCCTGCGCCGCGTAGGCGCGGGCCAGGGCCTGGCCAATACCGCTGGAGGCGCCGGTAAGGAAGATTTTTTGGGGTTGCATGGGAGCGAATATAGCGCGGCTTGGCGGCCAGCCAGCGTGGCGCGCAAAGCAAAACAGCCCGGCGCGTGCTGCACCGGGCTGTTCGGGTCGGTTCTGGCGGCGATCAGCGCGTGATCAGAGCTTCTTCTCGCGCACGCCCGTGACCAGGAAGTCCATCGCCTGGATCGCGGCACCCTTGGTGCCGGCAATCGACGGCGAGGTCTCGTACTTGCCTTGCACCACCACGGTCGGCACGCCATCGATCTTGTAGGCGTCCGCGATCTTGTTCGCGCGCTGCGCGTTCGTGGTCACCGAGAACGAATTGTAGGTGTCCAGCCACTGCTTGCGGTCGATGCCGTTGGCGGCCATGAAATCGGCGATCTCGTTGGTGTCCACCAGGCGCTTGCGCTGCTTGTGGATGGCGTCGAACACCTTGGTGTGCATGGCGTCGACCTTGCCCAGCGCTTCCAGCGCGTAGAAGATCTTGGTGTGCGGCAGCAGGTCGTCGCGGAACGCCACCGGCACGCGCTTGAACACCACGTCCTTGCCCTGCTTCTTGATCCAGGCCTCGAGCTCCGGCTCGAAGTCGTAGCAGTGCGGGCAGCCGTACCAGAAGAACTCGGTCACCTCGACCTTGCCAGCCGGCACCGGCTGCGGGGCTTTCAGAACCGTGTAGTCCTTGCCTTCGGTCGGCGCGGCCATGGCGGCGGGCGCGGACATCAGCAGGCCGCTTACGGCGGCAGCGGTGGCGATCAGTGCGGCGATTTTCTTCATGTCAGAAGGGCCTTACGGGTTGAACGTGCTCTGCGAGCATTTGGAATGCGACTATGACAGCCGGCGGTGGCACTTGGTTCGCCGCACCGCCGCAACCGGCAAATTTCGCGATATTACTGCTTCGTAAAACGGATCACCGAGGCGTCGAAGCCGGCCGACTGCAGGCGGTCGCGCGCGCGGTTCATGTCCTCGATGCGGTTGAACGGCCCCAGTCGAACGCGGTACATCTTCACGCCGTTGACGTCGCGGTCGGTCACCTTGGCCTCGAAGCCCTGCATGGCCAGGTTGGCTTTCTGGCGATCGGCGTCATCCTGCGACCGGAACGCCCCAACCTGCAACAGATAACCGACCTTGTTGGCATCTGCCTGGGCAATTTCCGCAATCGGGTCGGCCACCGGCTTTTCGGCCGGGCGCGCCGCCGGCTTGTCGGCTGGCTTCTCGGCCGGCTTGCTGGCCACCGCGCCATTGCTGGCGCCCGCATCGGCCGGACGGCTCGTAGCCACCGGCGGCTGCTGCGGCGCGGCCGGCTGCTCGGGCTGGCCCACCGGCTTGGCCGGCGTCTTGCTCCACAGCGGCTTGTTCGGATCGGCGGGCTCCGCGTTCTGCTGCGGCGCCTGCTGGGTCGGGCTCGGCAGCGCGCTGGCCACGTTGCCCGGCTCGGTGGGCCGCGGCGCCGGCGTGTTGCCGTTGCCCTTGAAAGGCGCCGGCGACTTGGTGATATACAGCGCGATGACCACGGCAATGGCCAGGCCGACGATCAGCCCGAGCACCAGGCCCAGGAACGTGCCGCCACGCTGCGACTGGCGATGACGGACGGCGCGCGGGGCGCGCTTGGCTTTGTGTTGCATGAAGTCCTCTTCGGTGTTGCCGGGGATTATAGAGCCACTACCGTGACGCGAAGTTCAGGCGGCCGGCGTTTCCCGATCCATCCGTTGCGGTGCCGAGACGCCAATCACCGCCAGGCCGTTCTTCAACACCTGGCGCGTGGCGGCCAGCAGCGCCAGACGCGCGCGCTTGATGGCCTCTTCGTCCACCAGCACGCGGTCGGCGTTGTAGAACGCGTGGAAGTCGCCCGCCAGGTCGCGCAGGTAGAACGCCACGGCGTGCGGCGCCAGCTCGCCGGCGGCGGCGGCCAGCATGTCCGGGAACTCGGCCAGGCGCCGGCCCAGCGCAATGGCCTGCGCGCTCACGTCGGCGGCCGTCACGGCGGCCAGGTCGGCGCTGGCCAGCTCGGGCAGGCGCGCTTCCCAGCCGGTGCCGCCCCATGCCTCGAAGATCGAGCAGATGCGCGCGTGGGCGTACTGCACGTAGTACACCGGGTTCTCGTCGTTCTGCTTCAGCGCCAGGTCCACGTCGAACACGAACTCGGTGTCGGCCTTGCGCGACAGCAGGAAGAAGCGCACGGCGTCGCGGCCACGCGTGAAGTGGGCCGGCCAGTCGGCCACGCCGGCGTCCAGGCAGGCGCGGATGGTTTCGTCACCGCCGTTGCTCCACTCGATCAGGTCGCGCACGGTCACGTACGAGCCGGCGCGCTTCGAGATCTTCACCTCCTCGCCGTTCTTCATCACGGTGACCATCTTGTGCAGCACGTAGTCGGGGTAGCCCTGCGGAATGCCGATGTCCAGCCCCTGCAGGCCCGCCCGCACGCGGGCGATGGTGCCGTGGTGGTCGCTGCCCTGCACGTTGATGACCTTGGCGAAGCCCCGCTCCCACTTGGTGGTGTGGTAGGCCACGTCCGGCACGAAGTACGTGTACGTGCCGTCGGACTTCTTCATGACGCGGTCCTTGTCGTCACCGTCGTCGGTGGTGCGCAGCCACAGCGCGCCCTCGTTCTCGTACGTCTTGCCCTTGCCGATCAGCGACTGCACGGCGGCGTCCACGCGGCCATCGCTGTACAGCGACGATTCCAGGTAGTAGCGGTCGAACTTGACGCCGAACGCCTGCAGGTCGATGTCCTGCTCGTTGCGCAGGTAGGTCACCGCGAACTTGCGGATCGACTCCAGGTCCTCGATGTTGCCCGAGGCGGTCACCGGCTCGCCATCGGACGCCGCCACGGTCTTGCCGGCGAGGAAGTCGGCGGCGATGTCGGCGATGTAGTCGCCGTTGTAGGCCGACTCGGGCCAGCCGGCGTCGCCCGGCTTCAGGCCGCGCGCGCGGGCCTGCACCGAGATCGCCAGCGTGTGGATCTGCACGCCCGCGTCGTTGTAGTAGAACTCGCGATGCACCTTCCAGCCGTTCCAGGACAGCAGGTTGGCCAGCGCATCGCCCAGGGCCGCCTGGCGGCCGTGGCCCACGTGCAGCGGGCCGGTCGGGTTGGCGGAGACGAACTCCACCAGCACCTGGCCGTGCTCGCCGGCGGGGCGGGCGCCGTAGTGGTCGCCGTCGGCCAGCACCGCGCGCAGCACCTCGGCGCGGGCCGCCGGAGACAGCCGCAGGTTGATGAAGCCGGGGCCGGCAATCTCCAGCGCGGCCACCAGCGCCGCGGCGCGCGGGTCGGCCTGGACGGCGTCCACCACCTTCTGGGCCAGTTCGCGCGGGTTGGTCTTCAGCGCCTTGGCCACCTGCATGGCGATGTTGCAGGCCAGGTCGCCGTGAGCGGCCGCCTTGGGGCGCTCGAAGGTGACCGCGGGCAGGGTGGCGTCGGCCGGGGCGAGCGCGCGCACGGCATCGGTGAACGCGGCGGCAAGTTGGGAGGTCTGAACAGGCAGCATGGTTATCTGGGCCGAAGCGGCTGAATACCGCCGGCGCCGGGGCGGCCGCCAAGTGGAGGCCGCGCCGCGCGCGCCGACAGTGGAAATCGGGAAACGCGGAATTTTATCAGGTGCTATGCTGACATCATGCGACTGCCTGTGCGCCTGGCGCGCGCAAGCACACGACTCGTGAAAGGAAACATCATGCTGATCACCTTCAAATCCCACGCGGCGCAGGACCTCATCATGATGAAGGATCTTGCCATCACGCTGCTTGGCATCATTGGCAAGCATCTGGGCGAGCGCGGGGTGATCACGTCCGAGGAATTGCCGGCAGCAATCCGCAAGCTGGAAGCCGCCGTCCTGGACGCGAAGAAGGTGCACCCGGCCGACACCACGGTGCATCCCGACCAGAACGATGACCGTGAGGAAGAGCCGCTGCACCTGGGCCAGCGCGCCTACCCGTTCCTGGACATGCTGCGCCTCTCGCAGAAGGAGGGCACGGACGTGATGTGGGGCGTCTGACCGGCTGCCGGTCGCGCCGCCCTGCCCACTCTTCCCGCCTTCTTTGGCCGGCCGACGCCGCCGACGCTCCCACGCCCGGCGGCCTGGCGCCGTCTGATGGAAAGCCAGCGGGCGCGGATCGGGCCTCGATTCGCCGTCCGCATAAAAAAGAACCCGGACACCGCGAGGTGCCCGGGCGTCCCGGATCAGGGATGTATCCGGAAAGGGGGTTGCTGCAGGGGTAAGGGGAGAGAACCCTTGAATTCCTTGTTGTGGGGGCTGCCTACTCGCTGCGGCGAGCGGCCAGCAGCAAGCCGACACAGGCGCCCACCAGCGCCGCCAGGCCCACGGCCTTCAATGGCGATTCCACGACGCGCTGGCGTCCGTGGTCTACCGCCACATCCATCTGGTCACGCGCCCAATGCACGCCATCGCGGCCCCGTTCACGCATGCGGTCGGTCAGCTCGTTGGCGCGGGCACGCAGGCGACGGCCCGCGGCCATGCCCTCGGCGGAACCTTCATGCGCGAGCACGTCGATGGTCTGCTGCAGTTGGCTGATCAACGCCTTGACCTCGTCGGATACCGGGCTGACGGCATCGCGGGTATCGCGGGCGGCATGCCGGATCTGGCGTACCGCCGCATCGGCGCTGTCCTGCAGATGGTTGATTTCCTTACGGATCTTTGGATTCTGCGTGAGCATGGGTACTCCTTTTTTTCAGTCCTGGGCGCAGCGGCCCGCCAGTTTCCCGGGCGGGCCGCCGCAGCGGTGCGCTTACCGTCGACGCACCAGGCCCATGACGAAGGTCACCAGGGCCACCACCAGGAAGATGAAGAACAGGATCTTTGCGATTTCCACGGCACCGGCCGCAATACCACCGAAGCCGAAGATCGCCGCCACGAGGGCAACTACGAAAAAGACAAGTGCGTAGTACAGCATGACCAGTCTCCCGGGTTAGCGAAGGCGCCCCGCCGCGGGGCCTGCCTTCGGCTTGCGCCACGGTGCGCAAGCTCATAGCCTCATCCTAGGGTCCGGCCCGTGCACCGCACACCGAATCCAGACCGATTCAGATGTCAGCCGAGTCCTACAGCACACAGCGCGGGGCACCGGATGCGCGCCCCCGGCGCGCGCCGTACGATTGACCCCGTCCACATCATGTGATTCCATGGCCGCACGCCGCGCGGGCGGTGCATCAACCGGTAACTCCCGATGGCCAAGCATTCCCTACTCCTGAGAAACACGCTGCTGCTGGCGGGCGGCATCGTCCTGACCCTGGCCGTCCTGATTGCGTCCGAAACGGGCAACCTGCGCCTGCGCGAGGGCTACACCGAGGCCATCCGGTCTCAGCAACTGCAGAGTGACCTGGGCGCCCTGGTGGCCGAACTGGTCAATGCCGAGGCCGGCCAGCGCGGCTTCCTGCTGACCGGCAAGGAGAGCTACCTGGAGCCGTACGAGAAGGCTGTGCCCCACATCAGCCAACTGATGGCGCGCATCCGCCAGCACTACGCGAACGACCCCGAGGGCCTGCGCCAGTTTGGCGAGGCGTCGCAGTTCGTCACGCGCAAGCTCAACGAGATGGCGCTGACGCTGGTCTACGGCAAGCGCGACGTGGATGTGGCGCTGGACCTGATCCGCACCGACTTTGGCAAGCAGACCATGGAAAGCGCGCGGCGCGGGCTGGAGCAACTGCAGGTACGCGAGTCGGGTACGGTCACGCACAACCTCGAGGCGGCCGAGCATGACCTGCAACTGTCGCGCTACGGCATCGGGCTGCTGACCGCCATCAACATCCTGCTGCTGGTGGCGGTGGGAATGGGCCACCAGCGGCGCATGAAGATGGCCGAGGCGGCGCGCGAGCAGCTCGAGGAAGAAAGCGCACGGCTGGACCGCAAGGTGCGCGCGCGCACGCGCCAGCTGTCGGCGCTGGCGGCTCACTTGCAGCGTGTGACCGAGGACGAGAAGACCCGCCTGGCGCGCGAACTGCACGACGAACTCGGCGCCATCCTGACCGCCATCAAGCTCGACCTGCACTGGGTAAAGATGCGCGTGCAGGCGACCCACCCCGAGGCACGCGACAAGATCACGCGCGTGATGCAGCACGCCGACCAGGCCATCCAGATCAAGCGCCGCCTGATCGAGGACCTGCGCCCCACGGTGCTGCTGAACCTGGGCCTGCGCGAAGCCATCGTCCAGCACGTGGAAGACGTGGGCGCGCGCAACCAGTGGGAAACCGCGCTCGAACTGCCCGAATCGCTGCCGCCGTTGCGCGACAACGCCGCCATTGCGCTGTACCGCATCGTGCAGGAATCGCTGAACAACGCCAGCAAGTACGCCGAGGCGCGCCACATTGCCGTGGCGCTGGCCTGCACCGCGCAGCATCTGACGCTGACGGTGCGCGACGACGGCTGCGGGCTGCCGCCCGATTTCGATGCCGGCAGCATTGCCGGACACCATGGCCTGCTAGGCATGGAGCAACGCGTGCTGGCGCTGGGCGGCACCATGCATGTGGATTCGTCGCCGGGCCGGGGCGTGGCCATCCGCGTGGAGGTGCCGCTGACGACGAGCGTGCTGGCGCCGCCGGAAGAAGCCACCGAAGTCTGATCGCCAGGACGGGAATTCGAGAAAGCGGGAAAGCGGCGCCCGGGACGGCCCCGCCGGCCATCGAGTACGACTACGACTACGCCTACGACTACGCCGAGGTGGCGTAGTCTTCGATCACCCGGAACACCTGCTCCAGTTCCAGCGACTTGTCGAAGAAATAGTCGGCCCCGGCGTCGGTGCACTGGCGCCGGTACATCGAGACCTGCGCGTGGTTGGTGTAGACGATGCGGATGCCCGACAGGTGCGCCTTCTGCATCTCGCGCAGCACGTTGATGCCGTTACCCTGGCGCAGCTGCAGGTCGACGATCGACACGTCGTAGTTGCCCTGCGTGGCCAGCTTTACCGCGCCGCTTTCCGTATCGGCCCAATCCACCGACGCCACGAACGGGAACGCCGTGAGGTATTCGAGCAGCATGCCCCGAAGCACCTCCGAGTCCTCGATCAGGAGAACTCGCAGCGAACGGTTCGAAGAGGCCGTGGATTGCTCCGGCATGGGGCTTGGCAACTGTCAGGCGGAAAGAGGGGCGGTCAGCGGTGCGGTCATGAGAGGACGTTTGGCCAGCCTATTCCACGAGCCCGTTCTTGATGGCGTAGTAGGTCAGGTCGGCGTTGGTCTTCATGCCCATCTTCTCCAGGATGCGGGAGCGGTAAGTACTCACAGTCTTGACGCTGAGGAACAGCTCGTCGGCGATGACCGAGACCGACTGCCCGCGCGAAAGCTTGCAGAATATCTGGAATTCGCGTTCGGAGAGCGTCTGGTGCACCGGCTGCTCGGTCGGCTTGTCCAGACCGCCGATCAGCAGGTCTGCGACGGTGGGACTCACGTAGCGGCGGCCCTGTGCCACGGTCCGGATGGCCTTGACCAGGTCGTCCGGCGCGGACTCCTTGGTCAGATAGCCCGAGGCGCCGGCACGGATCAGGTTGATCGCGTACTGGTCTTCCGGATAGGTGGACAGAATCAGCACCGGCAGGTTGGGCAGGCGCTGTCTAATCAGTTTCAATACGTCGATGCCGTTACGGTCCGGCATGGAAATATCGAGTACGAGTACGTCAAACTCGCTGTCGCGCAACTGCGCCATCACTTCGTCGCCGCTGGCGGCTTCGCCCGTCACCTTGATGTCGGGTTCCTCGGAAATGAACTGGCGCAGACCGGCGCGCACGATCTCATGATCGTCGGCGATCAAGACGCGGATCATCTGGTGTCTCCACGGTGAGGGGGGCGGCCCGCCTGCCGGAAGACGGCCCGGGCCGGTTTCCTGCATTGTAGTGTTGGCGTGGCCTGAAAGATGTCAGTGTCAGGCTGACATGCCGCGGGGCCGCAGCCCGAGACGCCGGCACGCGGGCGGCGCGGGGCGCGCGCGGCCACGGAAATGCTGCGTTGCGGCAGGCCGGTGGCGCGGAAGCCGATGCAAGCGGGACGCAAGAGCGGACGCAAAAAAAGGCGCCACTGGGGGCGCCCGTTTTGTCGATACGGCGGGAGGCAGCGATGCCGGCGGTCTGGAGGGGCCCGCCGGCACCGCGATATGGATTACCTCGCGGCTACTTGGTGACGGTACCGGTGGCGTCGGCGCCGGCCGTGGCGCCGAGCGTGTCGCCCTTCTTCGACTTGGCCTTGGCGTGGCCGGTGTGCTTGCCCTTGGACGGCTTGTCGTCGGTCGACGAGGTGGTGGTGTCGTTCTGCGCCTTGGCGCCCAGGCTGGCCTTGCTGCCCGGATCGGCCGCGCTCGGGCTGGCTGGCGTCACGGCGCCACCGGCCGCGCCGCCGGCGTTGATGCCGGCGCTGGCGCTCGGCGACGTTGCATTCACGGCTGCGCCGGCGCCCGACTGGGTGCCAACGGTGGCACCGGTACCTTGGGCCATCGCCATCGACGAGGCAGCGGCAATCGACAGGGCGGACAGGGAGATCAGCAGCTTCTTCATGGGAGAGACTCCTTTACTGAATGCTCCGCGGCGAAACATTCGCCAGCGGCATTCACGCGGTGTCACGTGAACTGGGTTCCAGTCTATGGAGCCGGCCCATGCCGGTCTGTGAGCACTTGTCAGCGTCTGTAAGCAGTCGTGAAGACATTGCGAACATTGCCGGACCGGCTGCCACAGGCGCCGCCAGATAACGTCGCGGCCGTCCGCGCCTGATGGATCAACGACCCGCGCGCGCATGAAAAAGCCGGGAGGCCGCTGTCACGCGGCGTCCCGGCCATTGCAACTGCTTACGCCGCTGCGCGTCTTCTTACAGGTTCGGCGCCAGCGCGCGCTCGAGCGTCGCGCGATCTTCGCCGCGACGGGCCACCATGTCGTCGAGCTGGTCCTGGCCGATCTTGCCTACGCTGAAGTAGGTGGAGTCCGGGTGCGACAGGTAGAAGCCGCTGACCGACGCAGCCGGCGTCATCGCCAGCGCCTCGGTAATGCCCATGCCGATCTCGGGCGCATCCAGCAAATCGAACATCGGTGCCTTGACCGTATGCTCCGGGCAGGCCGGATAGCCCGGCGCCGGACGCACGCCGCGATAGGCCTCGGCAATCAGCTGATCGTTGTTCAGCGACTCGGCGGCGTCGTAGCCCCACAGGTCGGTGCGCACGCGGTGGTGCAGGCATTCCGCGAAGGCCTCGGCCAGGCGGTCGGCCAGCGCCTTGAGCATGATCGCGCTGTAGTCATCGTGGTCGGCCTCGAACTGCGCCTCCTTCTTTTCCACGCCCAGGCCGGCCGTGACCGCGAACAGGCCGATATAGTCGGCCACGCCGCTGGACTTCGGCGCGACGAAGTCGGCCAGGCAGCGGTTCGGGCGACGCACGCCATCCACCACCGGGCGCTCGCTTTGCTGGCGCAGGTTGTGCCAGGTCAGCGCCACCTTGCTGCGCGACTCGTCGGTGTAGATCTCGATGTCGTCGTCGTTGACCGTATTGGCCGGCAGCAGCGCCATCACGCCGTTGGCAGTCAGCCAGCGGCCCTGGATCAGGCGCGCCAGCATGCTCTTGCCGTCCGAGTACACGCGCCGCGCCGACTCGCCGACGATCTCGTCATTGAGGATGTCCGGGAATTTGCCGGCCAGGTCCCACGTCTGGAAGAACGGACCCCAGTCGATGTAGTTGGCCAGCTCCGACAGATCGTAGTTGCGGAACACGCGGCGGCCGATGAACTTCGGCTTCGGCGGCACGTAGCCGCTCCAGTCGATCGGGGTCTTGTTGGCGCGCGCCTCGGCCAGCGACACCATCGGCGTGGCTTTCCGGTTGGCGTGCTGGTTGCGGATGCGGTCGTAGTCGGACTTCAGGTCGTCCAGGTACTTCGCGGCGCCCTCGTCCGACAGCAGGCTCGACGCCACGCTGACCGAGCGCGAGGCATCGGGCACGTACACCACCGGCCCTTCATAGTGCGGAGCGATCTTGACGGCGGTATGCACGCGCGACGTCGTGGCGCCGCCAATCAGCAGCGGAATCTTCTTGATGCGGAAATAGTCGTCGCGCTGCATCTCCGAGGCCACGTAGGCCATTTCCTCCAGCGACGGCGTGATCAGGCCCGACAGGCCCACGATGTCGGCGCCCTCGACCTTGGCACGCGCCAGGATCTCGTTGCACGGCACCATCACGCCCATGTTCACCACTTCGAAGTTGTTGCACTGGAGCACCACCGACACGATGTTCTTGCCGATGTCGTGCACGTCGCCCTTCACCGTGGCAATCACAATCTTGCCGCGCGCGCGCACGTCGCCGCCGGCCTCGGCCAGCAGGCGCTTCTCTTCCTCGATGAACGGCAGCAAGTGCGCCACGGCCTGCTTCATCACGCGCGCGCTCTTCACCACCTGCGGCAGGAACATCTTGCCGGCGCCGAACAGGTCGCCCACGATGTTCATGCCGTCCATCAGCGGGCCCTCGATGACCTCGATCGGACGTCCGCCGCGCGCGGCGATCTGCTGGCGCGCTTCCTCGGTATCCTCGACGATGAACGTGGTGATGCCATGCACCAGCGCGTGCGCCAGGCGGTCGCCCACCGACACCGGCGCCTCGGGCGTGCCGCGCCAGGCCAGGTTTTCTTCCTTCTTCTGGCCGCCGCCCTTGAAGCGGTCGGCAATTTCCAGCAGGCGGTCGGTGGCGTCGTCGCGGCGGTTCAGCACCACGTCTTCCACGCGCTCGCGCAGCTCGGGGTCGAGCTGGTCGTACACGCCCAGCTGGCCGGCATTGACGATGCCCATGTCCATGCCGGCGCCGATGGCGTGGTACAGGAACACGGTGTGGATGGCTTCGCGCACCACGTCGTTGCCGCGGAACGAGAACGACACGTTCGACACCCCGCCGCTCACCTTGGCGTACGGCAGGTTCTGCTTGATCCAGCGCGTGGCCTCGATGAAGTCCACGGCATAGTTGTTGTGTTCCTCGATACCGGTGGCCACCGCGAAGATGTTCGGATCGAAGATGATGTCTTCGGGCGGGAAGCCCACCTCGTTCACCAGGAAGTCGTAGCTGCGCTTGCAGATCTCGGTCTTGCGCGCGAACGTGTCAGCCTGGCCCTGCTCGTCGAACGCCATCACCACCGTTGCCGCGCCGTAGCGCCGGATCAGTTCGGCGTGGCGGCGGAACTGATCCTCGCCTTCCTTGAGCGAGATCGAGTTCACCACGGGCTTGCCCTGCACGCACTGCAGGCCGGCCTCGATCACGTCCCACTTCGACGAGTCGATCATGATTGGCACGCGCGCGATGTCAGGCTCGGAGGCAATCAGGTTCAGGAAGCGCACCATCGCCGCCCGGGAATCGAGCATCGCCTCGTCCATGTTGATGTCGATGATCTGCGCGCCGTTCTCCACCTGCTGGCGTGCCACGGCCAGCGCTTCATCGAACTGGCCGTTCAGGATCATGCGGGCGAAGGCCTTCGAACCGGTGACGTTGGTGCGTTCGCCAACGTTGACGAACAGCGTGTCGTCGTCGATCGTGAACGGCTCCAGGCCGGACAGGCGCATCGGACGCGGGGGCAGGTTTTGCTGGCTCATGGTGTCTTTGTGGGGTGCTGTGCGTGCGATGTTCAGGCGGCTGCGGTGTCGGCATTGGCGTGGTACTGGCCCGGCCATGCGCGCGGCTTCTTGTCCGCCACGCGCTTCGCGATGGCGGCGATGTGGTCGGGGGTGGTGCCACAGCATCCGCCCACCAGGTTCACCAGGCCCGACGCGGCGAACTCCTCCACCAGCGCCGAGGTAACTTCCGGCGTTTCGTCGAAGCCCGTATCGCTCATCGGATTCGGCAGGCCGGCGTTCGGGTAGCACGACACCGCGGCATCGCACACCTTGGCCAGTTCGGCGATGTACGGACGCATCAGCGTGGCGCCGAGCGCGCAATTCAGGCCGAACGTCACCGGACGCGCATGACGCAGGCTGTTCCAGAACGCCTCCACGGTCTGGCCCGACAGGATGCGGCCCGAGGCGTCGGTCACGGTGCCCGAGATCATCACGGGCACGCGCTCGCCGGTATCCTCGAACAGCTGGTCGATCGCGAACAGCGCGGCCTTGGCGTTGAGCGTGTCGAAAATGGTTTCCACCAGGAACACGTCGGCGCCGCCGTCGAGCAGGCCGCGTCCCTGCTCGTAGTACGAATCGCGCAGTTCCTCGAACGTGACGTTGCGCGCGCCGGGATCGTTGACGTCGGGGCTGATGCTGGCGGTCTTCGGCGTGGGGCCGAACGCGCCGGCCACGAAGCGTGGCTTGTCGGGCGTGCTGTACTTGTCGCAGGCGGCCCGGGCCAGCTGCGCGGCCACCACGTTCATCTCGTACGCCAGCGACGCCATCTTGTAGTCTTCCTGCGCCACGCCGGTGGCGCCGAACGTGTTCGTCTCGATCAGGTCGGCGCCGGCGGCCAGGTACTGCTCGTGGATCTCGCTGATGACGTCTGGCCGCGTCAGCAACAGCAGTTCGTTGTTGCCCTTCACGTCGACCGGATGCTCGGCGAAGCGCGTGCCCCGATATTCGGCCTCGCCAAGCTTGTAGCGCTGGATCATCGTGCCCATCGCGCCGTCGAGAATCAGGATGCGTTCACGCAGCAGCCCGGGCAGGCTGGCGGCCCGGGTATAGGGGCGGGGGGCGGATTGGACGGCGCTCATGGTGGGGCTTGGTTGGATGTCGGGACGCGCCTGGCTTGGCACGGCCGCGCAGAAATTGCGCAAGACCGCGATTTTATCAGGTAGATCAAGGCATTGCGGGCGGCGGCCCGGTGACGCCAAAGGCCGCCCCGGCGCGGTTGCCAGCGGCGGGCGCCCCGCCTACACTGAGAGACGCATTCGCCACGAATTTCGCCCATTCCATGCAACACCTGAGTCCCCAAGACGCCCGCTCGCTACTCGACACCGAGCCCGACGCGCTGTTCATCGACTGCCGCAGCGAGATGGAATACCTGTTCGTCGGCCACCCGCAAGGCGCGCACAACGTGCCGTGGAACGACGGCCCCGACTGGGAAGTGAACCCGCATTTCGTGCAGGCGGTGAAGAAGCTGGCCGGACAGGTATCGGCACGGCCCGTGGTGTTGATCTGCCGCAGCGGCAACCGCTCGTCGGCGGCGGCGCGGGCGCTGGAGGGCGCGGGCTTTACCACGGTCTACAACGTGCTGCATGGCTTCGAGGGCGATCTCGATGCGCACCGGCATCGCAACACGGTAAATGGCTGGCGTTTCAACGGCCTGCCGTGGGAACAGTACTGAGTCGACCGAGGCGGAATCCTGGCCCGGCGCCGGAAAGCAAAACGCCCACTCGTTCGAGTGGGCGCCGGGTAGTGGATGCGGCTTGGGTAATGCGGTAATGCGGTAATGCGGTAACGCGGTAACGCGGTAACGCCAGGTCTTGAATCAGTGCATGACCAGCGGGTTGTTCATCACGGTATCGAATTTGCCGAGAAACTCGTCCACTTCCTCCACGGATGGCTCGCTTTCGATCAGACGCGTCACGTCGGCGCGGAAGGTCTCGGCTAAATGGCCGCCGAGGAAAATTTCGCGTTTCAGGTTCTTGTCGACGATTTCGTAGCCGCCCGAGGCAAGGGTCGCATGCTCGACATCTGCTCCAAACTCGACAATGCAGTAATTGTCGCTGTTGTAGATCATTTGCATCGCACTTTCCTCCTGGCGTTTGGTTGGCGCCCTTCCCGTGCATTGCTGCATGTGCCGGCACAAGGCCTTCAGGGTGACGCGATTTCCTCTCCAAGCTGAGGGTAGTCGTCCGAAATTCAAGTTGTACTGCCGGACGAACCTTGCGTGCCTTTGCTGCCCTCGTATGATTGGGCATCGGCGCGCGCTGCAAGTTTCTTGAGCGCCGAGCACCAGTGTGTTGCGATCTTCCCAACGGCGTTACGGAATATCACATTGCCCGCCGCATGCCGCATGCCCCAGGAACGCATCGAAGATCGCATGGAAGCGTTCCGGTTGTTCGATAAACGACAGATGCGCGGCGTCGGGCAGCACCTCCAGCTTCGCACCGGGAATTTTTTCGGCAATGGATTGGGCCATCGACACCGGCGCGCCCTCGTCATTTGCCCCTACCACCACCAGGGTCGGACAGCGCACCCGCGTCAGCGCATCGGTCAGGTTGAACGCGAGAATGGCCTGCGCCACGCCCACATACCCTTGCACCGGCGTGCCGCGCAGCATGCCGCTGATGCGCTCCACCACCTCCGGGTGCGCCTCCCGGTAAGCCGGCGTCAGCCATCGCTCCATCGTCGACGCCACCGTGCCACCCATCCCGTGCGCCTCGGCCTGCCCGATGCGGTTGGCCCACATGGGGTGCGCCGACATCGGCGTGTGGTCGATGGTGTCCACCAGCGTCAGCGACAACAGCCGGTCGGCATGCCTGACGCCCATGGTCTGCGCCACCATGCCGCCCACTGACACACCGCAGAAGTGCGCTTGTCCGATATCGAGCCCGTCCATCAGCGCCACGGCATCATCGGCCAGCCGCGCCATCGTATAGGCGCCCACCGGCGCGTCGCTGCCGCCGTGGCCGCGCAAGTCGAAACGCAGCACGCGGTAGCGGTCTGACAAATGTCTGGCGGTGTCGTCCCACAACGTCAGATTCGCACCGAGCGCGTGAGCCAGGACCACCCACGGCCCTTCCTGGCCGTCGATGCGCACCTGCAGCTGGACATCCCCGGCCCGCATTCGCTGCGCCAATGTGTCAGGCATGTTTCAGTCTCCCGCGTCGTCACTGCGATCATGACCTGCGTCGGTAACACTGCCCCTGCATCACCGCCCTTCACTACTACGATAGACGAGATCGATCTGAGTGCCATCGGGCTCCGTCTGACGAAGGCGCGCCGGCATCCAGTTCAGCGACGGCGCCAGCCAGATTTCCACGCGCCGCTTGTCGCCGGGGTGACGCGGCAGCCGCACAAAGTGGCGGGTGCGTACCATGCCGTTGCCCACGTCGAGATCTTCCTCGCCCACGTACTGCACCTGCATGCCTTCCACTTCGGTGGTGTCCGCCACGTTGAAGGTCTCGGTGAGACCGGGGGTGTTGTAGCGCTGCGGGTCGCCGCGCGCCCAGCCAACCAGTTGCAGGAACACGCTGAAACGGTCCTGGAAGGCGGCGGGCATCGGCACCTGTCCGCCACGGGTTTCGAACACCACCGTCCTGGCGGCGTGGTCGAAGCGCGCCACCTGGACCTTGCTACGGCGGGCCTCCTCGTACCGCGTGGGCGCCAGGCCGCGCTCGCTCATGTCGCCCTGGCTCTGGAACGCAAAGCGAAACCACAGCACGCGCGTTTCCACGGCCAGCCGGTAGTGCTTGCCGTCCTGCTCCCAGCGAATGATGCCGTCGGGATTCTGCACACCGTTGACGAAACTGGCATAGCGCAGGGTGACCGATGGAGGCGCCGCGTAGCGCGGGGCCGGCGGACCGGGCGGTTCGGCGGGCGGGGCCGCAGGGGCGTCAGCCGCTGCGGCCCCCGTGCCGCCCGCGCCGGCGTTGGCCGTGGTCTCGCCCCCGGCCGACGTGGCCAGCGCCGGCGCGGCCGGGTCGGCTTCCACGTCCGGAACGGGTGTTTGAGACGGCGGTGCGGGATGCGGCGTGGGCCGCGCCTGCTGCACGGGCGGGGGCGGCGGCGCCGGCGGCTTGGGTGGTGGCAGCAGTATCGCGTGGACCACCGGCACCTCGGGCGTGTCGGGCATGGTCGGCAGCGCGGGCAAAGGCGACCGCACCAGGCCGATCACCAACAGGGCATGTGCAAGCGCCACCAGCACGATCACTGCCAACCAGCGGCGTAGTGTTCGGGCCGGACGCGGGCTACGAGGGTTCGCCGTCCTGTCCGGACGGTCGGCTGTCGCCAAGATAACCAAGTTCCGAAGAGATTTGCCGCGCGATGTCACGCACCCTGCGGTCCACCGCACCGCCCCATTCTGCATCGAATACGCTCTGCGCGCCCAGCACGATCAGCGCCATCGACAAGTGGCCGTTGGCGTCGAACACCGGCGTGGAGAGGGCGTTGATGCCCGGCAGCACGCCGCCGCGCGTGCGCGCCGCGCCATGCTGGCGCACCTTGGCGCAGATGGCGTCATATTCGGCCAGCGACGCAGGCATGTCCGGCAGCGGCACGTGGCCGCGCGTGGCCAGTTCGCGCTCGATCAGCGGCAGTGTCTGCCGGCGCGACAGGTAGGCGCCATACAGCCGCCCGGTCGCCGAGTTGAGCATCGGCATGACGTCGCCGAGGCGCAGGCTCACGCTCACCGGATGACTCGACTCCTCCCAATGCACGATGGTCGGCCCATGGTTGCCCCACACGGCGATGCCGGCGGTCTGGTCGATCTCGTCACGCAGCTGCGACAGGATGGGGCGGGCCTTGCGCACCGGGTCGAGCCGGTTCAGGCCCGCCAGGCCAAGCTGCAGCGCGAACGGGCCCAGGTCGTAGCGCTGGCTCACCGCGTCCTGCGTCACGGCGCCCAGCCGCTGGAAACTCACGAGGTAGCGGTGCGCCTTGGCCGGACTCATGTCTGCGGCGGCGGCCAGGTCGCGCAGCATCATGGCGCGCGGCGATGCGGCCAGCGCCTGCAGCAGGCGGAAGCCCACCTCGATGGACTGGATGCCCGCGCGCTTCGCATCGTTCGCGTCATCGCGCGAACCGTCTTCCTGTCGATCCTCGGGACCGTCGTCGGCAACCGTCATGCTCGGTGGAATCGGAATGTGATGCCGGCCATTCTATACAAGGGGCGCCACCGGCCGGCCATCCGTCGGCGCCGCCGGCCACGGCGGCCCGCACTGCGGCTCCGGTAGACTACCGCCCATTCATTCCTGCCCATGTTCGATTTCGCATGAAACTCGCCACCCTGAAAGACGGTTCGCGCGACGGCCAGCTCGTCGTTGTCTCGCGCGACCTGAAGACCGCGCACTACGCCACCGATATCGCCGGCAAGCTGCAGACCGCGCTGGACGACTGGCACTTCTACGCGCCGCAGCTGCAGGACCTGTACGACGCCCTCAACGCCGGGCGCGCGCGCCATCCGTTCCCGTTCCAGCCCAAGGACTGCATGGCGCCGCTGCCGCGCGCCTACCAGTGGGCCGACGGCTCCGCCTACGTGAACCACGTGGAACTGGTGCGCCGGGCGCGCGGTGCCGAGATGCCGCCCGAGTTCTGGACCGACCCGCTGATGTACCAGGGCGGCTCCGACGACTTCATCGGGCCGCAGGACGACATCGTCTGCCCCAACGAAGCGTTCGGCATCGACTTCGAGGCCGAGGTGGCCGTCATCACCGGCGACGTGCGCATGGGCGCCTCGGCCGAGCAGGCCGCCGAGTCCATCCGCCTGGTGCTGCTGGCCAACGACGTGTCGCTGCGCAACCTGATTCCGGCCGAACTGGGCAAGGGCTTCGGCTTCTTCCAGAGCAAGCCGGCCACGGCGTTCTCGCCCGTGGCGGTCACGCCCGACGAGCTGGGCGAGGCATGGAAGGACCGCAAGGTGCATCGGCCGATGGTGGTGCACTGGAACAGCAAGAAGGTGGGCTCGCCCGATTGCGGCACCGACATGGTGTTCGACTTCGGCCAGCTGATTGCCCACATCTGCCGCACGCGCAACGTGCGCGCGGGCAGCATCGTCGGCTCGGGCACCATTTCCAACGTCGACCGCAGCAAGGGGTACTGCTGCATCGCCGAGAAGCGCATGCTGGAAACGATCGACAAGGGCAAGCCCGAGACCGAGTTCATGAAGTTCGGCGACGCGGTGCGCATCGAGATGTTCGATGCCGACGGCAAGTCGATCTTCGGCGCCATCGACCAGTTGGTGGCGGCGCGCTGAGGCGCCCGCCACGCGGCCCGGACCGGCTTGCCTCGGGGGCAAACCCTCACTTGCGGGCCCCCGGGCGGTTCCGCCTATAATTCCCCGACCAACCGGTCGGGGAATTTTTTTGCCCGGCCGCCGCCCTCGAATCGACGCAAGGACGTGCCCCATGACCACCGACGCCAACACGCTGTCTCCGCGCCTGTCGCGCTACCAGGCCCTTACGCTGCGCCGCCACGGCCCGGTGCTGGAAGTGATCATGGGCGCAGCGCAGTCGGCCAACCAGAAACTGGCCACCGCAGATGCGAACATGCACCGCGAGCTGGCCGAGATCTGGCGCGACATCTCGGCCGACCCCGACATCCGCGTGGCCCTGATCCGGGGCGAAGGCAAGGGCTTCTCGGCCGGCGGCGACCTGGCGCTGGTGGAAGACATGGCCAACGACTTCGCCACCCGCACGCGCGTCTGGCACGAGGCCCGCGACCTGGTCTACAACGTCATCAACTGCGACAAGCCGATCGTCTCCGCCATGCACGGCCCGGCCGTGGGCGCGGGGCTGGTGGCGGGGCTGCTGGCCGATATCTCCATCGCGTCGAAGACGGCGCGCATCGTCGACGGCCACACCCGCCTGGGCGTGGCGGCCGGCGACCATGCCGCCATCGTGTGGCCGCTGCTGTGCGGAATGGCCAAGGCCAAGTACTATCTGATGCTGTGCGAGTCGGTCAGCGGCGAGGAAGCCGAGCGGATCGGCCTGGTATCGCTGGCGGTGGACGAAGACGAACTGGTTGCCAAGGCCTTCGAGGTGGCCAACCGGCTCGCGGCAGGGTCTCAGACCGCCATCCGCTGGACCAAGTACGCGCTCAACAACTGGCTGCGCATGGCCGGTCCCGCGTTCGATACCTCGCTGGCGCTTGAATTCATGGGCTTTGCCGGCCCCGACGTGCACGAAGGCATGGCGAGCCTGCGCCAGAAGCGGCCGCCCGAATTCCAGTAACCGGCCGCCCTCTCACGCCCCCGGCCACGGGGCGGCCCCGCCAGATGGAGTGCCGCGACCATGTTCGGACAGATTCCCGATTTCTCCAACAGCTTCGAGTTCCTGCGCAATCTCTGGGCCACTGGCAGCGGCATGCCGGGCGGCCTGATGCCCGGGCTCGGCGCGATGACGCCGCCGATGGACCTCGACGAAGTGGACAAGCGCATCCGCGACCTCAAGGCCGTGGAGAGCTGGCTGCAGCTGAACGCCAACCTGCTGCGCACCACCATCCAGGGGCTGGAGGTGCAGCGCGCCACGCTGGTGGCACTGCAGACGTTTGGTAACGCGCTGTCGCCCGAGGCCATGCAAAGCGCGATGGAGAACGTGGCGCGCGCCGCCAACTCGCCCAGCGCGCACCCGCCCCAGCATCCGCACCCGTTCGGTACGGGCCAGACCGTCTCGGAGGCGCAGGCCGATGCCGAGAACGACGAGCCCGACGAAGATGACGAAGACGACGAAGCCCTGCAGGCCCCGCCCGACGTGGCCGCCGAGACGGCATCGGACGAAAGCGACGACGCTCCGGCGGGCGACCCGCCCCTGCCGCCCAATGCCGGACTCTGGTGGGACATGCTCCAGCGCCAGTTCTCGCAGATCGCCAGCAGCGCGGCGGCGGCCAGTGCGGCGCCGTTCGGTGGCATGGCCGGCATGCCGGGATTCGGCGCCATGGGGACGGGCACCGGCGAGGGCCGCGGCGAGGGCGGCGGCGGGGTCGACAACGGCAAGACGGCTGACACCGGGGCATCGCCGGTAAAACCGGCGCCCGCCAGAAAGGCATCCGCAAAGAAGGCCACCGCGAAGAAGGCCACCGCCAGGAAGCCGGCGGCCAAGAAATCGGCTGCAGCGAAGTCTGCAACCAAGTCCGCCGCCAAGTCCGCCACCGGGAAGTCGGCCAAGCGCGGCACCGGCGCCGCGACGAAGACGACGGCGGATGCAGGCACTGCGGCCACACCGTCGTCAGGCACGCCGGAGGACACCGCCGAGTGACCCCAAGCCAGCCCGCCACGGCCTTCGCGCGCGCCAGCCTGCGCCAGCAGACCGCGCTGGTGATGATGGGCGGCGGTGCCCGTGCCGCCTACCAGGCCGGCGTGCTGTCCGGCATCGCCAAGATCGCGGCCCGCCATGGCCTGGACCATTGCCCGCTGCCGTTCGGCATCATCGCGGGCACCTCGGCTGGCGCCATCAACGGCGCCGGGCTGGCCACCGGGGCCGCCGACTTCCGCACCGCGGCCGATACGCTGGCCGCGCTCTGGCACGGCCTGCATGCCGAAGACGTGTACCGGACCGACATGGTGCAGATGGGCGTGTCGGGCGCGCGCTGGCTCTCTTCGCTCGCGTTTGGCTGGATCACCCGCCGCGCGCCGCGCGCCCTGTTCGACAACGGCCCGCTCGGCAGCTTCCTGACCGAGCTGTTCGAACCCGAACGCGTGCAGGCCAGCCTCGACAGCGGCGCGCTGCAGGCGTTCGCCGTCACGGCGCTGTCGTACAGCACCGGGCGCCACGTCACGTTCTACCAGTCGCACCGGCGCATCCATCCCTGGCAGCGCAACCAGCGCATGGCGGTGGAGGCATCGATCGGCGTGGACCACCTCCTGGCCTCGTCGTCGATTCCGTTCCTGTTCCCGGCCCTGCCGCTCGAAATCGAAGGCCACCACGAATGGTTCGGCGACGGCACGATGCGCCAGATGTCGCCGCTCTCGCCCGCCATCCACCTGGGCGCCTCGCGCATCCTGGCCATCGGCGCCGCGTCGCGCCAGCGCCCGGGCTGGTTCGACACCGTGCCGTCGGGCGGCTATCCGTCGCTGGCGCAGGTGGGCGGCCAGGCGCTGGCCAGCATCTTCCTGGACGGCCTGCAGGCCGACATCGAACGGCTCATGCATATCAACCGGCTGCTGTCGCGCATGCCCGAAATGGCCAACGACGCCGAGGGCTGGCGGCCCGTGCAGGTGATGACGATCTCGCCGAGCGAGCCGATCGAGGCCATCGCCGCCGATCACCTGCACCGCCTGCCGCGCACCGTGCGGGCGCTGCTGGCGCCGCTGGGCGGCACCGAGGCACGGGGCGCCGCCTTCGCAAGCTATCTGCTGTTCGAGCCCGAATTCACCCAGGCGCTGCTGGCGCTGGGCGAGCGCGACGCGGCCACCCAGGCCGACGAGATCGCGGCCTTCTTGTACGGCGTGGTACCCGATACCACGCGGGCGCCACAGGAAGTGTCGGAAGTGTCGTAGCTGCGCCACTTTTGTGCAGGCCGTGACGGCCACGCGGTTGCAATCGCCCGCATCAGGGCTAAAACGGAGTAGAGAAATCATTCGAGAATGATTCCTGTCTGGTAGAATCCGCCCGTAATTTCAAAGGCTTAGCATGCTCTACCCCGAACTGTTCAAATCGTTGGAAGCGGTCCGCTGGCACATGGACAAGGACATCCCCTGGGATACCTTTGACGCGAGCCTGCTCACCGACGACCAGGCCAAGACCATCCGCATGAACGCCATCACGGAGTGGTCGGCGCTGCCCGCCACGGAAATGTTCCTGCGCGACAACCGTCACGATTCCGACTTTTCGGCGTTCATGAGCATCTGGTTCTTCGAGGAACAGAAGCATTCGCTGGTGCTGATGGAGTACCTGCGCCGCTTCCGCCCGGACCTGGTGCCCACCGAGGAAGAACTGCACGCCGTGCGCTTCGAGTTCGACCCGGCCCCGCCGCTGGAAACGCTGATGCTGCACTTCTGCGGCGAGATCCGCCTGAACCACTGGTACCGCCGTGCCGCCGAATGGCACTCGGAACCGGTGATCAAGCATATCTACCGCACGCTGTCGCAGGACGAAGCCCGCCACGGCGGCGCCTACCTGCGCTACATGAAGAAGTACCTGTCCCAGTTCGGCGACACCGCGCGTGCCGCCTTCGCCAAGATCGGCGTGCTGATGGCCTCGGCCCGGCGCACGGAAAAGCCGCTGCACCCGACCAACCTGCACGTGAACAAGGCGCTGTTCCCGAACGACACGGTGCAGTCGCGCCTGCCGGACCCCGACTGGCTCGAACACTGGCTCGACGAGCAGATTCGCTTCGACGAGGTCTGGGAAAAGAAGGTGATCGAACGCATCCTGCACAACATGTCGCTGCTGTTCGAGCGCACGTTCGATTCCGTGCAGGACCTGAACCGCTACCGCAAGGAGCTGAACGCCAATCTGCAGGCCGCCCCGCAGGCCTGACGTTCGCGACTCCCGCGCTGTGACGAGACCCCATCGGATACGATGGGGTTTTTCATTGGGCGCCGCCGTCCCTTCCAGATCCGCCCTTCGACCCGCCTTCCGACTGATCCCATGACCGCACCCGCCTTCGAATCCAAGCTGGTTCCCGCCGACGACGCGGCCGCCCTGCACGCCGCCGTGGCCGCGCTGCCCCGGCCGCTGGTCTTCACCAACGGCGTGTTCGACATCCTCCATCGCGGCCACGCCACCTACCTTGCGCAGGCGCGCGAGATGGGCGCGAGCCTGGTGGTGGGCGTGAACAGCGATGCGTCGGTGCGGATGCTGGGCAAGGGCGACGACCGCCCGCTCAATTTCGAAGCCGACCGCATGGCGCTGCTGGCCGCGCTGGCATCGGTGGATCTGGTGGCGATGTTCCGCGAGCAAACGCCGGTGGAGTTGATTCGCCTGGTGCGTCCGGACATCTATGTGAAGGGCGGCGACTACGACATCGACACGCTCGAGGAAACACGGCTGGTGCGCAGCTGGGGCGGCCAGGCGTATGCCATTCCGTTCCTGCACGACCGCTCGACCACCAAGCTGCTGACGAAGGTGCGCCAGCAGGGCTGACGCCGCACCGCGCGCCCGCCTTTGCCAGGCCTGCCGGGCCTGACAGGCCTGCCGCGCCCACCCGGCCTACCCGACTTTTCGTCCCCGCTCAGCCGGCGCGTGCGGCGATACCGGTCTCGTTCGCCTGCGTCACGCCCTTGCACGCCTGCAGCGTGTCGGCGCCGTAGCGCTGGCGCACCTCATCCATCCGGGCCCGCACCGCATCGTCGACATGCGCCACGCGCAGCCATTGGCGCGCGATGGCGCGGGGCGCGTCGCTGACCAGCGCGGTACGCACGCCCTGGGCGCGCAGCGTCTCCAGCAGGCGGTCGGCGCGCTCGCGTTCGCGGAACAGGCCCAGCGACACCGTATAGGACTCAGGGTCTTCGGCCGTGACCACCGACACGTCGGTCACCTTGCGGCGCCGCAGTTCGGCCAGCTTGCGGTCGGCGTTCTCGCGCGTGGGCTGGGCCGGCAGATGCACCCACCAGCGCACCTGTTCGCTCCGTTCGAACTGATCCACCGGCAGCGGCGCGCCGGCGGCAATCGCCATCAGGTCGTCGCGGGCGCGCAGCACCGTCTGCGCCGTGAAGCCACCCATTTCCATGCAGGTATCGGCCGCGCCGGCGGCCAGCGTGATGTGGCCGGGCACCGCGCTACGCGGCGCGACGGGCGCCGACGCGCCCTCGGCCGGCGGCAGCAGTTCCATGCGCTCGCCACGCACCTGCTGCTCCACGCGCTGCGGTTCGCGCGCGCTTTCCATCATGCCGCCCAGCGGCTCGCGCCCGAACACGCCCAGCAGGCCGGCCAGCAGCAGCGCATTGGCGATCAGCAGGATCAGCAACAGAACAGTGAGGCCGCGCCGGAACATGGAGGTGGGAGGTCAGGGGTAAGGGTGATCGAAATACCGGGATGCCGGTTGCCGCGCTCAGGCCGGCCGCGCCATCGCATGCAACCCAAGCAGCACAAGATTATCGTGCATCTCGCACGGCATCGCGAGCGCGCCAGCCACGGCGTGACGGGCGCCCCCTGACAGCAGGCAGCGCACCGGCCCGCGTTCGGCCAGCGCACGCCATGTGCGCTCGATCGCGCCGGTCTGGGCGGCCAGGCAGCCGGCGGCGATGGCGTCGTGAGTGTTGTCTGCGCCCAACGCCCGCACGGCGCGCGTGGCGCCCGCACCGGTGTCGAGCACGTCCAGCTCGGGTAGCTGCGCCGTGTTGCGTGCCAGTGTGCCGAGCATCAGTTGCAGCCCGGGCAGGATCAGTCCGCCCTCGAACCGCGCGCCCGCCACACCATTGGCACCATTGGCACCATTGGCGCCAGCCGTCACGATATCGAGCGTGGTGGCCGTGCCGGCGGTGACGATCAGCAGGTTCTGCCCGGGCAGCCAGCGGTGCGCGCCGACGCAACCGGCCCAGCGGTCCACGCCCAGCTGCGTGGGTTCGCGATATCCGTTGACCAGATCGCCATGCGCGGCCGTGCTGCGCACCCATTGCGGGGCGACGGCGCTACCGAACACGCTGACCAGCAACGCGTCGACCTCGCCCGCCAGCGTGGGGCCCGCCACGTTGGCAATCCATACCGCCGGCACACGGCCCGCCGCCAGTTGGCGCCACGCCTGAGCCAGCGCGGCGCGCTCGGCCGGCACGGCGTGGGTGGCAGCGCCCGCGTGCTGCCAGGGCGTGGGCAGGGTGATGGAGGGACTGGTGGAGGGCGGGGCGCTGGCGATGGCCGCGCCCGCCTCGTCGCACCAGGCCCATTTGAGCCGGGTGTTGCCGATGTCGATCAGCAGCGTGCTCATGCGCCCTCCGCCGCCCGCAGCGATACCTCGCCGCTGGTAATGCGCTGCAGCCCGTCGGCCGTTTCCAGCAGCAGATGCCCTTCCCCGTCCACGCCGCGCGCCAATCCCTCGGCCAGCACCTGGCCATCGTGCAGCAGGCGCACCGGCTCGTTGCGGAAGGCGTCGCGCGCCGACCACGCGGCTGCCAGCGGCGCGAATCCGTCGGCGAGGAAGGCGGTGCGCATCGCGCCCAGGCGGTTCAGCACGGCGCCCAGGATGCGCGTGGGATCGCGTTGCGGGTCGAAGCTGTTCATCGCCTCGGCCACGCCGGCCAGCTCGCGGCCCAGCGCCTGCTCCATGCGCAGGTCGCGCACCAGGTTCAGGCCAATGCCGATCACGGCCCAGATGCGCTGCGGCCCGGCCGGCACCGACTCGATCAGGATGCCGGCCAGCTTGCGGCCGTCGATCTGCAGGTCGTTGGGCCACTTGAGCCCCACGCGCGCGCCGGCGGCCGTATCGCAATCATCGAGCGCCTGCGCCACGGCCAGCCCCACGGCCAGGCTCAGCCCGCTGAGCCGCGCTGGCGCTAGCGCCAGCGGCATCGCCACCGAGAAGGTCAGCCCGGCCTGCCCCTGCCAGGGCCGGCCCAGGCGTCCACGCCCCGCCGTCTGGCGATAGGCCACGCGCACCTGGCCATGGTCGGACCACGGCGCCGCGCGGCAGGCCTGCATGAGGTCGGCGTTGGTCGAGCCGGTTTCCTCCATCACGTCCACCTGCCACGCCTGCGCGGGGCCGGCAGCCAGCGCGCGCCGCAACGCCGCAACATCGATACGCCACGATGGCAGGGCTGCGGCATCGACGATCCGGGCAGCCGAGGAGGAATCAGAAAAATCTGGCATGAGGCACGCGTGAGGGAAAACCGTACCGCGTCTGGCGCGGCTTGCCGAGATTGTAGCCGTGGCCGTGTCAGTGGTTGTCTGGCGGCGTGACGCCGGTTGGTAGCATAGAATCGAGACTCCGCCATCACTTCAACACCGCTTTTGGACCGCCAGCCGACGCCCGCCATCGACATCCAGCGCCAGGACGGAGCCTGCAGCGTACACCTGCAAGGGGACTGGACCGCCCTCGCGCTCGCCGGCTGCCACGAGGCGCGCGGCCTGCGTGCGCAGTTGCACAAGCTTGCCGACGGCTCACAGCACGCGCGCTGGTCGCTGGCCGGCGTGACGCGGCTCGATCACATTGGCGCGCAGCTGATCTGGCAGGCCTGGAACGGCCGCATGCCCGAGCAGGTAGAACTGAACGACGGCCAGCGCCGCGTGTTCTCGCGCATCGAGGGCCTGCGCCGCGACGGCTGGAAGAAGAAGATGGTCGACCGTTTCAATCCGGTGACCATCCTCGGCGCCACGCTGCTGTCGTTCTTCGCGCAGCTGGCTATCGGCGTGACCATGCTGGGCCAGCTCGCGTTCGACCTGCTGCGCTTCCTGCGCGCGCCGCAGCGCGGCCCGTGGCGCGAGATCTCGGCCAACATCTACAACATCGGCTACAAGGCACTCGGCATCACGGCGCTGGTGGGCTTTCTGATCGGCATCGTGCTGTCCTACCTGTCCGCCAACCAGCTACGCACGTTCGGCGCCAGCACCTTCATCGTCAACATCCTGGGCATGGCGGTGATTCGCGAACTGGGCCCGGTGCTGGCCGCCATCCTGATCGCGGGCCGCTCCGGCTCGGCCATCACTGCCCAGATCGGCGTGATGCGCGTGACCGAGGAACTGGACGCCATGAGCGTGATGGGCATCTCGCACGGCTTCCGGCTGATCATGCCGCGCGTGATCGCGCTGGCGATCTCGATGCCGCTGCTGGTGGCCTGGACCGACCTGATGGCGCTGGCCGGCGGCATGGTGGCCGCGCGCTACCAGCTCGATATCAGCTACGCCTTCTTCCTGCGCCAGCTGCCCGATGCCGTGCCGGTGGCCAACCTGTGGCTGGGGCTGGGCAAGGGCGTGGCGTTCGGCATGCTGATTGCGCTCACGGCCTGCCACTTCGGCCTGCGCATCAAGCCCAACACGCAAAGCCTGGGCGAAGGCACCACGGCCTCGGTGGTGACGTCGATCACCGTGGTGATCCTGGCCGATGCGGTCTTCGCCATCCTGTTCAAGAACGTCGGCCTATGAACACGATCGCCAAACCGGACGTCGAACGCGACACGCCGCGCGAGCGCATCATCGAGGTACGCCACCTCGTGAAGCGCTACGGCGACAACGTGGTGCACGACGACCTGAACCTGGACGTCTACCGGGGCGAGGTGCTCTCCATCGTGGGCGGCTCCGGCACCGGCAAGACCGTGCTGCTGCGGCAGATCGTGGGGCTGGAGCGGCCCACGTCGGGCACCATCAAGGTCTTCGGCGAGAACCCCGCCAGCCTGACGCCGGCGCAGCTGCAGACGCTGCGCAACCGCTGGGGCCTGCAGTTCCAGCGCGGCGCGCTGTTCTCGGCCCTCTCGGTGATCGACAACATCGCGCTGCCGCTGCGCGAGCTGCGCGCGCTGCCCGACAACCTGATCTGCCAGGCGTCGCTGCTCAAGCTGCAACTGGTGGGGCTGTCGGCGAAGGATGCCGACAAGATGCCGTCGGACCTCTCGGGCGGCATGATCAAGCGCGTGGCATTGGCACGCGCGCTGGCGCTGGAACCCGAACTGGTTTTCCTGGACGAACCCACGGCGGGCCTGGACCCGATGGCGTCGGACGACTACGTGGCCCTGATCGAGGAACTGCGCCGCGAGCTGGGCCTGACCGTGGTGATGATCACGCACGACCTGGACACGCTCGTGGCGCTGTCAGACCGCGTGGCCGTGCTGGCCGACCGCAAGGTGCTGGCCGCCGCGCCGATTGCCGAGGTGATCAAGGTGGACCACCCGTTCATCAAAGAATATTTCCTGGGCGAACGTGCCCAGCGCGCGCTGCAGGCATTGCCCGCACCGGAAAGCCCCGGTGGCGGCGCGCAAACCGGAGAAGCCTGATGGAAAACAAGTCAAACGCCTTCCTGGCCGGCGTGTTCACCATCGGACTGGCTGTCCTGGTGCTGTTCTCGCTGTTCTGGTTCAGCAGTGACCATGCCGTGCGCGTGCCGTACGACCTGATCACGCGATCGACGGTGAACGGCCTCGGACCCCAGGCCGATGTGAAGTACCGCGGCCTCGACGTGGGCAAGGTGGTGTCGATCAAGTTCGACCCGCAGGTGCCGGGCCAGATCCTGGTGCGCATCAGCGTGAACCAGGACACCCCGATCACGCGCACCACCTATGCCACGCTGGGCTTCCAGGGCGTGACCGGCATTGCCTACGTGCAGCTGGACGACAGCGCGCGCGAGGAAGGCGAAGGCACCAGTTCGCCGCCGCTGCGTACCTCCGCGCGCGAGCCCGCGCGCATCGTGATGCGGCCCGGCTTCTTCGAGGAACTGGAGAAGCGCGGCGACTCGCTGCTGACGCAGACCGAGACGCTGATGGCGTCGCTCAACGAGATGTTCCAGACCACCAACCGTGACGAGCTGATGGCCGCCATCAAGTCCGTGCACAAGACCGCCGACGACTACTCGAAGCTGGCCGCCTCGCTGCAGCCCGCCGCGGCGCGCCTGCCGCAGGCGGTGGACAACCTCAACGCCACGCTGGCCTCCACGCGCCGCCTGGCCGACGACCTTGCCAATCCGAACGGCACCGTGCTGAGCACCGTCAACCGCGTGGGCGAGAACATGCAGGGCGCCGCCGACTCCGTGCAGCAGGCGGCCGGCATCTTCACGCAGGAAACGCTGCCGCAGATCAACGGGCTGGCGCGCGATGCCCGCCAGGCCACGCGCAGCATCGACCGCGCGGCCGGCCAGTTCAACGACCAGCCGGCCAGCGTGCTGTTCGGCGGCCCGACGCCCACGCCGGGGCCGGGCGAGCCGGGCTTTGCGCCATGATCCAACGTCACGCCATGCGTCAGAACCATCGCCGGGGAATTGCCATGCCAAGCGCCATGCCAAGCGCCATGAGAGCCTCCATGAGAACCGCCATCGCCCTCGCCACGCTGACCGTGCTGGTCACGCTGTCCGGCTGCGGCGTGCTGTCGTCCAGCAAGCCATCCACGACATACGACCTGGGCCCGCTGGCCGCCACACCGTCGCAGCCCCCGGCGCGGCTGCCGAAGCTGCGCGTGGCCGAGACCGATGGTCCCACGTGGATGGACGGGCGCGGCATCTACTACCGCCTGCAGTACACGCAGGCACAGCGGCTGCAGTCCTATTCCACGCAGCGCTGGGTCGACGCGCCCACGCGGCTGTTCGACGACCGCCTGCGCGATGCGGTGTCGAGCCGTGGCGAGCTGACGTGGTATGGCGACACCAGCGTGCCCGCGATCAAGGTGGACCTGCTCGGCTTCGAACAGGTCTTCGACTCCGCCACCAGCAGTCGCGGCGTGGTGCGCGTGCGCGCCACGGTCTTCCACAAGGGGCTGATTGGCCAGAAGACGTTCGTGGCCGAGCAGCCGGCGCCCACCGCCGACGGCGCGGGCGGCGTGAAGGCGCTGTCGGCCAGCAGCGACGCCGTGATCGCGGCCATCCTGGACTGGACCGCCACGTTGCCGCTCGAAGCGGAGGCCGCGCGCGGGCCTGCGCAGTTGCCGCGGGCTAACCCGCCCGGGCGCAACGCCGTGCCGCTGCCGACCGACGACACCCCCAAGGCTGCCCCGCCGCGCCAATGAAGCGTAGAGTGACGCCAGGGCTGCCGCGCACGGCCACCGGAAACGGGGCCGCGCGCACCGGACCTTGAGGATTCACGCTGTCATGGCCTTGCATACCTCCCCGCCCCCCTCGCCGCCTTCACCCCCGCAGACGCCGCATCAGCCGGAGCTCGAAGGCTGGCTGCCGCGCCATTCGCCGCTGGCGCGCGTGGGGCTCATCTGCTTCACGCTGCTGGTGGTCTACGCCAGCCTGTATCCGTTCTCGGGGTGGGTCAACAACGGCATTTCGCCATTCGCCTACCTGAGCGCGCCCAAGCCGCGCTACATCACCGACTTCGACCTGCTGACCAATGTGCTGGGCTATTGCCCGTTCGGCGCGCTGGTGGTGCTGGCGCTGCACCCGCGCGTCTCCGGCGCGCGCGCCACGCTGATCGCGCTGGTGGCCGGCGCGCTGTTGTCGGCGGTCATGGAGGCGCTGCAGACGTGGCTGCCCACGCGCATTCCGTCGAACATCGACCTGATCACGAACGCGCTGGGCGCCATGCTCGGCGCTGCCGTGGTGGCGCCGTTCACCGGCGCGCTGATCGACCGGGGCACGCTGTCGCGGCTGCGCATGGCGTGGTTCGAGCCGCACGCGAGCTTCGCCATCGTGCTGATCGTGCTGTGGCCGTTCGCGCAGGTGTTTCCGCAGGAGCATCTTTTCGGCATGGGCGGCATCGTGCGGGAGTGGCTGACCGACCCCGACTCCTGGCCGATGGAGTGGGTGCAGGCGTATTTTCCGGCGCTGATCGCGTGGCAGGACAACATCAACCTGCGGCCCGACGACCTGCAGAACCAGCTGCTGCTGGAGACGCTGGTGACCGCTTCGAGCTGGATCGGCACCGGCCTGTTCGCCTCCATCGCCATGCGCCGCACCGCGCCGATGCTGCGCATCCTGGCCGGGCTGCTGGCCGGCGCGCTGATCATCAAGGCGGGCGTGGCCGAGTTGCAGTTCCCGGACGACAACGCGTTCAACTGGCTATCCGAAGGGGGGCGCTTTGCGCTGCTGACCAGCTCGCTGGTGCTGGTGCTGCTGTTGCGCCTGCCGCGCTGGCTGCGCGCGGTGCTGGCCATGCTGTCGCTGGCGGCGCTGGTCGTGCTGACCAATGTGCTGCCGCCCAACCCCTATGCGTGGATTTCGGAGCAGGGCTGGCGCATGGGCCGTTTCATCCATTTCAACAGCCTGGCGCAGTGGCTGGGATGGTTCTGGCCGTTCCTGGCCTTCACCTACGTGATCTGGCGCCTGGAGCAGATTGCCTTGCGGCGTCGCCTGCAGCTGCGCGCGCGGCGGCGCGCCATGGCGCGGGCCGTGGCGGCCGCCACCGAGGCGCAGCCGGAATCCAAGCGGCCGTAGCGGCGGGTTGTCTACCCTATCCGATCAGTGAAGCTGTCCGCCCTGTTCGCGGATATCGGTGCGCGTGGCCAGCGACGTGGCCACCGCCACGCGCAGCCCGGCAATCAGCGTGTCGAGCGCCAGGCTTGGCGCACCGGGATGCTCCGCCGCCTGTTGCGGCAAGTACGGGATGTGGATGAAGCCGCCCCGCACCGTGCCGGCCTGGCGCGCCGCCAGCGTATGCATGAGCCCGTAGAACACGTGGTTGCAGACGAAGGTGCCGGCGGTCTGGGAGACCATGGCCGGCACACCAGCCGCGCGCAGGTCGCGCACGATGGCCTTGATCGGCAGCTTGGAGAAGTACGCCGCCGGGCCGCCTTCGGCAATCACGTTGTCCACGGGCTGGGCGCCGGCGTTGTCGGCGATGCGCGCATCGTCGACATTGATCGCCACACGCTCGATCGACAGCTCGGTGCGCCCGCCCGCCTGCCCCACGGCGATGACCAGCTCGGGACGCAGCGCGGCCACCAGCGCATCCATTTCCTCGATGGCCTTGCCGAACACGCAAGGCAGCTGGCGGGCCACGATCACGGCGTTGCCGATGCGCTCGCCGTCGAGCGCCCGCACCGCCTCCCAGGAAGGATTGATCGGCTCTTGTTCGAACGGCTCGAAGCCGGTCAGCAGGACGGTACGGTCGGTCATGGCGGGTCTCTTGCCCCAGCGGGCTTACATCAGGAAGTACAGCAGAAAGACGTTGGCCACCAGGATGCCAAGCGCGGTAGGCACCTGCGCGCGGATCACGGCGTTCTTGTCTTCGAGTTCCAGCAGCGCGGCCGGCACGATGTTGAAGTTCGCGGCCATCGGCGTGAGCAGCGTGCCGCAGTAGCCCGAGAACATGCCGATGGCCGCCATCACGGCCGGGTTGGCGTTGAACATGCCCACCAGGATGGGCACGCCCACACCGCCCGTCATCACCGGGAACGCGGCGAAGCCGTTGCCCATGATCACCGTGAACAGCGCCATGCCCACGCAGTACACCGCCACGGCCACGAGCTTGTAGTCCATGTTGATGTACGAGGTGGTCAGGTGCGCCACGGCCTTGCCCACACCGGCATCGGCAAACACCAGGCCCAGCATGGCCAGCATCTGCGGCAGCACCAGCGCCCAGCCCAGCGATTCGATCAGGCGGCGCGACTCGCGCATGCTCTGCATGGGCGTATCGCGGGTGAGCCAGCAGACGGCGATCAGCGACACCAGGCAGCCAACCCCCAGCGACACGAACGTGACGTTCTTCGGATCGAGCAGCGGCAGGCCCGCCAGCTTCACATCCTTGAACAGCACCGTGCCCAGCACCGTGATCAGCGGAATCAGCAGCGCAGGGATGAACAGCTTGTTGCCCAGGCGGCGGGCGCTGGCGCGGCGCGCATCTTCAGACAGCGTGCCGTGCTTGCCATGGCCCACGCCGCCAAACCCGGCGATCAGCGCCATCACCACGGCGGCCACACCGACGATGGCCGGCGGGATCTTGTCGCCAATCAGGAAGATCACCGCGTAGAGCAGCCAGAACAGGCCCGTGGACAGCCGACGCGGATGCGTCTTGTCCGTGAACGTCATCAGGGCCGTGATCAGCAGCACGAAGCCGGCCAGCCAGTAGAGGTATTCGATCGAGATAATCATGGCTTACTCCCCCTTGGCGGCAGCGGTGGCGGCGGCCGGGGCAGCGGCCGGCTGGCGGCCACCCAGTTCACGCTCGAGCCAGCCGTCCAGGCGCTTCAGGCGCACGGCGTGGATCAGGAACGCGCAGATCGCGGTGGGAATGCCCCACACGGCAATGTGCAGCGGCTCCACGTCGATGTTCGACGACAGCAGGAACGTGTGCATCAGCGCGATGGCGCCGAATGCCACGAAGATGTCTTCGCCGAAGAACAGGCCGACGTTGTCGGTGGCGGCGCAGAACGCCAGCACGCGCTGGCGCACCGGCTCCGGCAGGTGTCCAAACCTGTTCTCCGCCGCGCCCTCGGCCATCGGGGCCAGCAGCGGACGCACCATCTGCGGATGGCCACCCAAGCTGGTCAGGCCAACGGCGGCGGTCAGCTCGCGCACGGCCAGGTAGACGATCAGCAGGCGGCCCACCGTGGCCGAAGCGATGCGCGAGATCCACGCCTGCGCATGCTCGCGCAGGCCATGGCGTTCCAGCAGGCCGATCACGGCCAGTGGCAGCAGGATGATGAGCGGAAGGTTGCGCGCCTTGACGAAGGCGGTGCCGATTGCCGTGAAGATCTGCTCGACGGGCATGGATGCGGCCAGCCCCGTGACGATGGCGGCTGCCGCCACCACCATCATCGGATTGAACCGCAGAACAAAGCCCAGGATGATGACGCCGACCCCCAGCAGGGGCCAAAGATTGACAGCCGATTGCATAGGACTAACTCGATTTCAGTTGGAGCAAGAAGCCAGCCTGCCGGGGTACCCCGTCAGTTGCCGGCCCGGATGGCAATGCCTTCCGCGCCGAGCCGTTCCCGGATGCGGCGCGCAAAGGCAAGCGCGTGGGCGCCGTCGCCGTGCAGGCACACGGTTTCGGCGCGAATCGGTACCCAGGTGCCGTCGATCGCCCGCACCTGCTTGTCGCGGATCATCGAGAGCGTCTGGTTCAGGGCCACTTCCTCGTCGTCGTGCAGCGCGCCCGGCGTGCCGCGCTTCACCAGCGTGCCGTCGGGGTTGTAGCCGCGGTCGGCGAACACTTCTTCCTTCACGCGCAGCCCTGCGTCGCGCGCCATGGTGATCATCTGGCTGTTGGCCAGGCCGAAGAAGACGAGATCGGAGTCGTAGTCGCGCACGGCGCGGACGATGGCGTCGCACAGCTCTGCGTCGCGCACGGCCATGTTGTAGAGCGCGCCATGCGGCTTCACGTGGGCCAGCTGGCCGCCCTGTGCGCGCACCATGGCATCGAGCGCGCCGATCTGGTACAGCACGTCGGCATACACGGACTCGGGGTCGCGCTGCATTTCGGTGCGGCCGAAGTTGTCGCGGTCGGGGAAGCTCGGATGCGCGCCAATGGCCACGCCGTTTTCGAGCGCCCACTTCACGGTCTGCAGCATCGTGGCCGCGTCGCCGGCGTGCCAGCCGCAGGCCACGTTGGCCGAGCTGATCAGCTTGATCAGTGCTTCGTCGTTGCCGCAGCCTTCGCCAAGGTCGGCGTTCAGGTCGATTTGCATGGGACGTTCTCCGGGTATGTGGGGACGGATCGGATCTCGGGGTATCGGGTACGGGGCGTCGGGGGCGTCGGGGGGCGTCGGCGGCGTCAGGCCACGCAACGCGTGGTGGTGCGCCGGCGCGCGGCAATGCGCATGCCATCGCCCTGCCAGCGCAGCGCCTGGTCGATCTGGCGCAAATAGCGGTCCACTTCGGCCTGCGCCGCGGCGGCCTGCTCGATCGACACCTGCTGGAAGCGCGCGGTGGCGCCCAGCGGCACCTGGGCCAGCCGCCAGAGGTCGGCGCCGATCACGGTACCGATCTTCGGATAGCCGCCCGTGGTCTGCGCGTCGCTCATCAGCGCAATCGGCTGACCGTTCGGCGGCACCTGCATCACGCCCGGCATCACGCCATGCGACAGCAGGTCGGCCGAGCGATCGGCACGCCGCGCCAGCGCCGGACCCTGCAGGCGCAGGCCCATGCGGTTGCTTTGCGGCGTGATGGTCCATTCTGCCGTCCACAGCGCCTGCTGCGAGGCCGGCTCGAAATCGGCATATTCGGGACCGGCCAGCATGCGGATCACCAGCGCGTTGCCGTCGCGGTTCACGGGCAGCGCCCAGCCCGGTGCCGCCACGCCCACCCAGTCCTGTTCCTCGTCGATGCCGGGACGCCCCACGGGCAGGCGGTCGCCCTCGCGCAGGACGCGGCCTTCGAAGCCGCCGAAGCCGGATTTCAGGTCGGTGCTGCGCGAGTTCATCACGCGCGGCACGTCGATGCCGCCGGCCACGCAGAGGTAGGTGCGGGTGCCGCCGCGCGCGGCTGGCAGTGTCAGCGTTTCGCCACGGCGCACGTCGAAGGCGTGCCACGACCACACCGGCACGCCGTCCACGTTGGCGCTGCATTCGGCGCCGGTCAGCGCCACGCGCATGTCGGCGTCGAAACGCAACGCCGCGCGGCCCAGCGTGAATTCGATGGCCGCCGCGTCAAGGTCATTGCCAAGCAGCCGGTTGCCCACCTGCAGCGCCAGACCGTCGGCAGCGCCGGAACGGCCCACCCCGAAGCGGCGGAAACCCACGCGGCCAAGATCCTGGACAGAGGCCAGCGCGCCCGGACGAAGGATTTCGATCACAGCAGCACCTCCTCGACGACGAAACGCACCGTGTCGCCGGGCGCGAACAGCGACGGCGGATCGCGATCCGCCACGAACAGCTGCGCGTCGGTGTGTCCGATCAATTGCCAGCCACCGGGCAGCACGGCCGGATAGATGCCGGTCTGCTCGCCACCGATGCCCACCGCGCCCGCCGGCACGGCCAGCCGGGGCTCGCGGCGGCGCGGCGTGGCCAGTTCGGGGGCCAGCCCGCCCATGTAGGCAAAGCCAGGCTGGAAGCCGAGGAAATACACCACGTACTCGCCAGCGGCATGGCGGCGCACCACTTCCTGCGGCGTCAGGCCGGTATGCGCGGCTACGTCGGCGATGTCCGGACCGAATTCGCCGCCGTAGCGCACCGGCACCTCCACGAGCTTGCCCGTGGTGTTCCGCGTCTCGCCCGAGGCCCACGCGAGCTTCAGGTTGCGCTCCAGCGCGGCCACATCGGCGGTCTCGTCGAACGTCAGCGTGAGATTGTTCATGCCGGGCACCACGTCCACCACGCCACGCCAGTCAGCGGCGCGCTCGGCCATGGCCCAGACGCGGCGCTGGACTTCCAGCGAGGCCGGCGGCGCAACGCTGTACAACAGCGCCTGTTCGGCCAGTCGATGAACGGTGCATTGGGGCATGGGCGGGGCTCGCTCTAGGGGACGGACGTCAATCCATGCAGTGTAGGCACCACCGGACCACGTTTTTCGAAGTCGCCGAGGAACCGAATGTGACTCAATCGGATTTCATCAACGATTTATCGATAAATTCATGGTATCGAAACATGGCCATGCACTGCACTTCGGGTAGACCCTAGGTAGTTACGCACCATTTCGCGGAAGTTGGCGCCACAAGCGGGACAAAGTGCCGTTCGGACGACCTGCGCAGAAAGGCAACTGAAAGGCGTGGCGCAGACATCAGCGCAAAAAAAACGGCCAGGAGAACCTGGCCGTTATCGGATGACGCCGGATGCGTCTGGGCGATCAGGCAAACCCCGCCTGATGCGCCTGCTGGTCGGCGTGGTACGAGCTGCGGACCATGGCGCCCACGGCGGCGTGGGTGAAGCCCATCTTGTAGGCCTCTTCCTCGAACATCTTGAACGTGTCCGGATGCACGTAGCGCATCACCGGTAGGTGGTGGTTCGACGGCGCGAGGTACTGGCCGATCGTCAGCATGTCGATGTCATGGGCGCGCATGTCGCGCATGACTTCGAGGATTTCCTCGTCGGTCTCGCCCAGGCCCACCATCAGGCCAGACTTGGTGGCCACATCGGGGTTGCGGCGCTTGAATTCCTGCAGCAGCTTCAGCGAGTGCGCGTAGTCGGCGCCCGGGCGGGCCTGCTTGTACAGGCGCGGCACCGTTTCCATGTTGTGGTTCATCACGTCCGGCGGCGACACCTGCAGGATGTCCAGCGCCTTGTCCAGGCGGCCGCGGAAGTCCGGCACCAGTACCTCGATGCGCGTGTTCGGCGACAGTTCGCGCGTCTGCGTGATGCAATCCACGTAGTGCTGGGCGCCGCCGTCGCGCAGGTCGTCACGGTCAACGCTGGTGATGACCACGTAGTTCAGCTTGAGCTGGGCGATGGTACGGGCCAGGTTGCCGGGCTCGTTGACGTCGAGCGGATCCGGGCGGCCGTGGCCGACGTCGCAGAACGGGCAGCGGCGCGTGCACTTGTCGCCCATGATCATGAACGTGGCGGTGCCCTTGCCGAAGCACTCGCCGATGTTCGGGCAGCTGGCTTCCTCGCAGACGGTCACGAGGTTGTTGGCGCGCAGGATGTCCTTGATCTCGTAGAAGCGCGAGTTGCCGGTGGCGGCCTTCACGCGGATCCAGTCCGGCTTCTTGAGCTTCTCGGCCGGCACGATCTTGATAGGGATGCGCGCGGTCTTCTCGGCGGACTTCTGCTTCTTGGTGGCGTCGTATTCCGCCGGGGCTTGCGGGGCTTCGCTGGACGTGGCGATCAGGGCGTCGCTCATACTGTTCTCCGCACGCGCAGCCGCGTGCATGTTTGGCGTTGATTCGGGGCCCGACGTACCACGTACTTCAGGCAGCCTCGGCGGCGGCATTTCCGTGGGCCTGCTGCGCACGCGCTTCGCGCGCCGTCAGGACCTCGCACAGGGCCGCCGCCAGGCGTTGTGCGATTGCGGGTTGTTGTGCTGCGGTCACGGGCCGCAAGCCGGACGCGCCGGCATCGTCCGCCGCCGTGAAGGTGGCGCCCGCCGTGGCCATGTCGACCGTTTCCAGTCCGGCATAGCCGCAGGGGTTGATGCGCAGGAACGGCGCCAGGTCCATCTGCACGTTCAGGCTGACACCGTGGTAGCTGCAGCCGTTACGGATCTTGAGCCCCAGCGCGGCAATCTTGGCGCCCTGGTGCGGTCCGTCTGACAGATAGATGCCGGGGGCGCCGGCCTTGCGTTCGGCTGCGAGATTATACGCCGCGAGCGTGTCCAGCACGGCCTGCTCGATATCCTGGACCAGCTCGCGCACCATCAGGTGGCGGCGCCGCAAATCCAGCAGCAGATAGGCCACGATCTGGCCCGGCCCGTGATAAGTGATCTGGCCGCCACGGTCGATCTGCACCACCGGAATGGCATCGTCGGGCGCCAGCAGATGTGCGGGGTCGCCGGCCTGGCCAAGCGTGTAGACCGGGGGATGCTCGACCAGCCAGATCTGGTCGGGCGTCTCGGGATTGCGGGTGGCGGTGAACTCCCGCATCGCGTCGAAACAGGGCGCGTAAGGCTGGCGGCCCTGCTCGATGACTTGGATCGGATGCATGGGCGAGAGTGTAACGAAAAGGGCCGGGCTGCGCTCATGGCAACCCGGCCCTTCCAGCGTGGTTTCCGGTCATTCGTTGTCGCGCGGCGGCCAGACGAGCCTCAGCCGCCGCTTGCCCGGATCACGAGGCGTGGATCTTGTCCTGGCCCGGCGTCCATTCGGTGCCTCGAACCAGGCGCCGCACGGCGCGCACCACGAGGTGCGGCACATCGGCCAGCGACAGCACCGGACGCCGCGCCTCGGCAATCAGCGCCAGCCGCACCGGCCCCGACGCGCGGGGATCGATGCTCAGCACGATCTCGTCGCCGCGCCGCAACAGCAGGCTTCCGCCACAGCGCAGCCAGTAATCCTCGGAATCGTTCTCGCGGGTCACCCATACGTCAACGCCTTTGGCGTCTTCCACAAACAGGCGCTGGGCGGCGTGCACGGCCAGCGGCGCGACTTCACCGGGGTTCAGCGTAAAGACGGTCGTTGTGAGTAGGGCTTTCATGATCGATTCTCCGTGAGTCCGGGTGCCGCCGTGTCGTTGGTGTGGCCGGAACTGGCTTGGTCATTGGACCAGCACAGTTGGGGGCGTTGTTGGCGGGCTCCGGTGAAGTGAATTCTAGTGATGCCCCTGCCGCTATCAAAACGATATATATTCTTGTGTCTTGTTAGCTAATCTCACATAGCCGAGGTCATCATGGTCTGGAGCGGCGCCTGGCATCCCGACGAACCCCGCAGCTGGAAGCGCGAGTTTCCGCGGCTGCCCGCGCTGGCGGCGCTGCGCACTTTCGAGGCCGCCGCGCGCCACGAGAGCTTTTCGCGGGCGGCGGCCGAACTGTTTGTCACCCATGGCGCGGTCAGCCACCAGATTCGCGCGCTGGAGGAAGAACTTGGCCAGCAACTGTTCGAGCGGCGCGGCAAACGGGTGATGCTGACCGCCAACGGCCGCCTCTATGCCGAACGCGTGCGCGACGCGCTGTTGCAGATTGCCGACGCCACGCGCGCGCTGCAGGCCGGCAATCGCGACAAGCGGCTGACCATCAGCACCATGCCGTCGTTTGCGGCGCGCTGGCTCACGCCGCGTATCGGCAGCTTCATCGAGCGGCATCCGGAACTCGACGTCGAGCTGCTGTCGTCGAACTCGCTTGTGGACTTCGCCGCCGAGGAGGTCGACGTGGCGCTGCGCATGGGCGGCGGCCAGTATCCGGGGCTGTACGTCGAACGGCTGCTCGACGACGTGTTCTTCCCTGTCTGCAGCCCCAACTTCAACGGCGGCCGCCTGCCCGAGCAGCCAGCCCACATGGCCGGCATGCCAGTGCTGCGCGGCGAGGGCGACCCGTGGAAGCCGTGGTTCGAAGCGGCCGGGCTGGACTGGCCGGAGCCCACCAAGGGGCTGATGATGCAGGATTCGTCGCTGCTGCTGCAGGCCGCCGCCGAGGGCCAGGGCATTGCGCTGATCCGCTCGTCGCTGGCCTATAACGACCTGCTGTCGGGGCGCGTGGTGCGGCTGTTCAACGTCAGCATTCCCTGCCCGTGGCTGCTGCATTTTGTCTGCACCCATGCGAGCCTGGAAACACCTAAGGTGCAGGCGTTCCGGCAATGGCTGCTGCCCGAGATGGAACGCTTCCGCAATATCCTGTCGCAGTGGACCTGAGCCGCCCCCGGCTCAGCAGCGCAGCCCCATGCGGCGCCGCATCACGGCCCAGGGATCGCGGAATTTGGCTTCGGGCAGCAGTAGCCGCACCGCGGGAATGAGATTGGCGCGATGCGCCGGCGTGGTCTGGTAGTGGCCGCTGCCCGGCGTCCAGTGCAGCAGGCGCCCGTCCACCAGGTAGACCGTGCCGGCAAACAGCACCGGCAGCCCGCCGGAAATGGAGGTATGCCCGTCGATGGCGAACTCCGGCGTCTCGTAGCCACACACCGACATCGGGTTGGCGCCCACGTAGATCCGGCCCGGGTCCTCTCGCAGAACCACGAAATCGAACGAGCCGTTGGGGGCCGGCATGCCGAACTGGCTGCGGAAATCGCGCACCAGGCAATACGTGTCGGGGTCGATCCGCCTCAGCTCGAACACCTGATGCGGATGCGCCTGGCGCTGAATCAACTCGCCCAGACGGTTTTCGAGCGGCTGCATGGCGGCCCGGGACGCGTAGATGGCCGCGATGCGAGCCCGCGCCGCTAACGCCTCGATACGCCGGCGCTGCGATACGGCGGCCATCCGGTCGATGTCCAGGCGTCTGTCATGGCGGGAAATTGGCATGTCTGCTGCTCCTTCGGAAGAACAGCGCATTGTCGGCACGGGGCCGCCATAGCCGCCTTGCGCGGCGTCAGGCCGATGCGTCGGGGTCGTTGCCGGGATTGCTGTCCGGGTCGACGTCGATCTCGCTGCCGGCAGCCGCCGGCCCCTTGCCGCTGGCCTGCCCGCGCCGGGCGCGCGGATGGGCCTGGTCGTAGACTTTGGCCAGGTGCTGAAAATCGAGCGAGGTATAGACCTGCGTGGTGGAAATGCTCGCGTGGCCCAGCATTTCCTGCACCGCGCGCAGGTCGCCCGACGACTGCAGCACGTGCGTGGCGAAGGAATGCCGGAGCATGTGCGGATGCACGTTGGTCGGCACGCCCGCCGCCAGCGCCTGCTGCTTGATGCGCGCCTGCACGGTGCTGCCAGACAGCCGTCTGCCCCGCGTGCCAAGGAACAGCGCGTGGGCGTCTTCAGGCAGCGCCTGGGGGCGCCGCAGCGTGTCGCGCACGTCCAGCCACGCCTTCAGCGCCTCGATGGCCTTGCTGCCGACCGGCACGGTACGGCGCCGCAACCCCTTGCCGAGCACCGTGACCTCGCCGCCCTTGAGATCGAGCCAGCCCGATGACCGGTACTCGCCATCCTCGGTGTAGTGCACGTCCAGCTGCGTCAGCTCGGACAACCGCAAACCGCTCGAATAGAACAGCTCGAAGACCGCCCGGTCGCGCACCGCTTCGGTGGTGTCGGCCCCCCGGTGCGCCACCAGCGCGATGGCGTGCTCCACGGACAGCGCCTTGGGCAACGGCTGGCCGCGTTTGGGCGCGCGCACGCCGTCCACCGGATTGGCGCTCACGCCATGGCCGTGCCGGGCCGCCCACAGGTAGAAGCCGCGCCAGGCCGAGAGCGTGCGCGCGATGGTGCGGGCGGAGAGCCCCCCGCCATGCATGCGCGCGGCAAAGGAACGGATATGGCGGGTTTCGAGCGAGAGCAGCGGCACGCCGGCAGCCAGGCGCGTGGCCGATTCCTGCAGCACGGACAAGTCGTGCGCGTAGCTGGTCAGCGTATGCGCGGCCAGCTTGCGATTGGTGGCCAGCCAGTCCAGGTACTGCACCACCAAGGGGTGCGGCTCGGGCCTGGCTGGCGGGCCCGCGTCAGGACCGTCGGCGTCCTGGCCTGACTGGCGCTTGGACATGGGCGTGCAAAAAGTTGGGCGTGCGAAAGTATGGGCGTGCGAAAGGATCAGTCGCGCAGCCGATTCAGCGCGGCGCCGGCCACCTCGCCAATCTGCTGCAGATAGGCCGTGCCCATGCCCTCGTGGAAGCGGCGCGGCTCGGGCGAGCCCAGCACCAGCAGGCCGAACGCAGCGCCCGGGCCTTCCTCGGGCGAGCGGGCCGGCACGCGCAGCGTCACCAGCGCCAGCGAGGCGATATCGTCGTGCTCCAGCAGCCGTGCGGCCTCGAAGCCGCTGTTGGCGCCGCAGTACGGCGCGCGCAGGCCCTCGGCAAACAGGCGCAGGTCGTCACTGGCGCCCTGGGCCACTTCCATGTGCGCGAACGCCTCGGCCACGTTCCACAGACGCAGCGCCACGGCCGGCACCTCGAACACTTGCTGCAGGCCGTCTTGCACCGCGTACGGCAGCGCATGCGAGTCCGCCTCGGCCAGCAGTCGCAGTTGCCACGCGTGCAGGCGGCCCTGCGTGCGGTCGTTCTCGTGACCGTGCCGCACCAGGTCGGCCAGCTTCAGTTCCAGGCCCTTGTTCTTCTCCCGCAGGATTTCCATCTGGCGCTCCTGCAGCGACACCGCGCGATGGCTGTGCGGGCTGGTCAGTTGCACCGTGGCCAGCAGTTCGGCGTGGTCCTCGAAGAACTGCGGGTTGCTCTGCAGATAGGCAGCGACGTCCTGGGCGTTCATAAGCATCTACCGATAAGATTTTTTCGTGGGGCAGTGTAGCAAAGACCTCACCGAAGTGAGTCAGGCGTCAGGCCGGCAACGGAGCGCGCGTCAGGTCTGGATCAACCGTTTCTGCCGCGAGATGCTCATCAGGATGCCGATGCCCATGCCCAGCGTCACCAGTGCCGTACCGCCATAACTGAGCAGCGGCAGCGGCACGCCCACCACGGGCAAGATCCCGCTCACCATGCCCATGTTCACGAAGGCGTAGGTAAAGAAGATCAGCGTGATGGCGCCGGCCAGCAGCCGCGAGAACAATGTCGGCGCGTTGGCGGCAATATAAAGCCCGCGGAAGATCAGCAGCAGGTACAGCACCAGCAGCACGGCGTTGCCGATCAGGCCGAACTCCTCCGAGAACACCGCGAAGATGAAGTCGGTGTGCTTCTCGGGGATGAATTCGAGGTGGGTCTGCGTGCCCTTGAGCCAGCCCTTGCCCGTGACGCCGCCCGACCCGATCGCGATGATCGACTGGATGGTGTGGAAGCCCTTGCCCAGCGGATCGGTGGTGGGGTCCAGCAGCGTGCACACGCGGTGCTGCTGGTAGTCATGCAGCACCGGCCACTTCACGCCCGGCGCGCAGATCTGGCTCTCGTAACCCACCAGCAGCGTGATGGCGATCACGCCCACCCCCAGCAGCGGCAGGATGATCTTCCACGACAGCCCGGCAAAGTAGATCACGTACAGGCCCGCGGCCAGCACCAGCAGGCCGGTGCCCAGGTCGGGCTGCTTGGCGATCAGGCCCACCGGGATGCCCAGGATGACCAGCGCCACCACGAAGTCGAACCACCGGATCACGCCTTCGCGCTTCTGGAAGTACCACGCCAGCATCAGCGGCATCGAGATCTTCATGATCTCCGACGGCTGGATCACCATGCCTACGTTCAGCCAGCGCCGCGCGCCCTTGCGGATCAGGCCGAACATCGCCACCGCGATCAGCAGCGCCACCCCTACCGTGTAGAGCGGCACCGCGACTCGCATCAGCAGCTGGGTAGGCATGTAAGCGATCACCATCATCACCGCATAGGACAGCAGGATGTTGCGCAGCTGGTCTTCCACGCGGCCCGGCATGTCGATGGCGGCCGAGTACAGGGCCACGATGCCGGTGGCGAACAACAGGAAGACGATCAGGGCCAGCGGCTTGTCAAAGCCGGTGAGGGCCGACCTGATCATCGAAATGACGCGGCGTTTGTCCATGGCGCGTCTCCTTTTACTGTGAAGCCTGGTTGCGGGGCGCGGCGGCGTCCGGAACCTGTGCGAGGTTGGCGGGCTTGGCCGGCCGGGTGCGCGGCGCGGGCGCCGGCGCGGAAGCCGGCGTCACGCGGGGCGCGGGCGCCTTCGGCGCGGAAGCGGGCGGCTTGCTGTGGCCCAGCGCCTGCAGCATGCGGGCATCGAGCGTGGTCACGGCCGACGCCGGCGCAATCGCGGCCGGGTCCAACTGCGCCGCCACCGAATCCGAGGCCGAGCGCGCGGTCGGCACGGGCACCGAGGCGGCGGCCACGGCACTGGCGCCGGGGCTGCTGGCCCCTGCGGCGGACGCCGCAGCCACCACTGGCGCGGTCTGCATCACCGTGGCCGTGGCGGCGTTGGCGGTCTGGCCGGTGGTGAACACGCTCGGCGTATCCACGGGCGGCCGGTTGCCGGCGCGCAGGGCTTCCTCGGGCGGCGGCGCGCTGGCCTGCAGTTCCTCGGGCCACTTGCGCAGCAGGTAGTAGTCCATCACCTTGCGCGCGATCGGCGCGGCCACGGCGGCCCCGAAGCCGGCGTTCTCGACGATCAGCGCCAGCGCGATCTTCGGCTTGTCGGCCGGCGCGAATGCGGTGTACAGCGAGTGGTCGCGCTTGCGCTCGTCAATGGCGTGGTGGTTGTACTTCTCGTTCTTGCCCAGCGTGTAGGTCTGCGCCGTGCCGGTCTTGCCGGCGGACTCGTACGCCGCGCCGGCAAACACCCGCGCCGCCGTGCCGTTGTGCGTCACGGCCACCATGGCGCGCTTGATCACGTCGATATCGGCCTGCTTGAACGGCAGGCGGTAGCTTTCCTTGGGCACCGTCAGCGTGCGCTTGCGCGACACCGAATCCTCCACGGCCTTCACCAGGTGGGGCTTCATCGCCACGCCGTTGTTGACCAGGATCGACACCGCGTTGGCCAACTGCAGGATCGTGAAGCTGTTGTAGCCCTGGCCGATGCCCAGCGAGATGGTCTCGCCGTCATACCACTTCTGCTGCTCGGGCTTGCGGTACGCCTTGCGCTTCCACTCCGTGGACGGCAGGATGCCGCGGCTTTCGCCCTCGATGTCGATGCCCGTGGTCTGCCCGAAGCCCAGCGGCTTCATGAAGTCGTGAATCGCGTTGACGCCCATGTCGCGCGCCAGCGCGTAGTAATAGGTATCGCACGACTGCACGATGGACGCCTGCATGTCCACCCAGCCGTGGCCGCCCGGCTTGTCGTCGCGGAATGTGTGGTTGCCCAGCGTGAAGAAGCCCGGATCGTGCATGCCCCACGCCGCCGTGCGCTTGCCGGTGGTCAGCGCGGCCAGCGCCATGAACGGCTTGTAGGTCGAGCCCGGCGGATAGGTGCCGCGCAGCGGCCGGTTCAGCAGCGGCTTGTCGGGCGAGCCGTTCAGCTCGTCCCAGGTCTTCGAGTCGATGCCTTCCACGAACAGGTTCGGGTCGTACGTGGGCTTGGAGACGAACGCCAGAATGTCGCCCGTTTCCGGCTCGATCGCCACCAGCGCGCCACGCCGGTCGCCGAACAGTTCCTCGGCCAGCTGCTGCAGGCGGATATCGAGCGACAGAATCAGGTTGTTGCCCGGCGTGGCCGGCGACGTGGACAGCGTGCGGATTGGCCGCCCGCCCGCGCTCACTTCCACCTCCTCGAAGCCGGTCAGCCCGTGCAGCTCGGTCTCGTAGCTCTGCTCCAGGCCGATCTTGCCGATGTAGTTGGTGCCCTTGTAGTTGTCGGCATCCTTGCGCGGGTCGTACTTGGCCGGGTCGGCATCGTTGGCCTCGTCCATCGCGTCGATGCGCTCCTGGTCGCGCTGCGAGATGCGCCCCAGGTAGCCCACCACGTGGCTGGCCGATTCCCCCAGCGGATACTGGCGGAACAGCCGCGCGCGCACGTCCACGCCAGGAAAGCGGAAGCGCTGGGCCGAGAACCTGGCCACTTCCTCGTCGGTCAGCTGGCTGCGCAGCGGCAGGCTCTCGAAGCTGCGCGACTCCTCCAGCAGGCGCTTGAAGCGGCGGCGGTCGCGCGGCTGGATATCGACGAGCCGCGCCAGTTCCTCGATCGTGTTGTCGAGCGTGTCGGTCAGCTTGGACGGCGTGATTTCGAGCGTGTACGCCGAGTAGTTGCGCGCCAGGATCACGCCGTTGCGGTCCATGATGATGCCGCGGTTCGGCTCGATCGGCGCCACGGAGATGCGGTTGTCCTCGGCCTTGGCCGAGTACTGGTCATGCTTGTACCACTGCAGCCACAGGAAGCGGGTGAACAGCAGGCCAAAGCAGATGACCGTGAACAGGGCGGCCGCCGCCACGCGGATGCGGAAGCGGCCGATTTCCAGTTCGACGTTGCGGATTTCGGTCATGGCGGTACTGCGGGCGGCGGGGCGGTGTCAGGGAAGGTGGGCTAGATCGGACGCGTCTCGTCGACGTCGTTCGACCGGCGCTGCGGCGCCAGCAGCAGCGCGGTGGCCATCGGCCAGAGCACGGCCTCGATGACCGGCGCCACCAGCAGTTGCCAGCCCGGCAGCGGCGCACCCATGGCCAGGCGGATCACCACCGGCACGGCGTGCGTAATGAACAGCAGCGGCATCACGTGCAGCGCCTGCGTGTAGACCGAGAACCACAGCACGCGGCGGTGGATGGTGATGGCGAAGTACGCCAGCAGCGTGTAGGCCAGCGCGTGCTCGCCCAGCAGGCGCGCGTCGTGCACGTCCATCAGCAGGCCCAGCAGGAACGCCACGCCCATGCCCACCTTGCGCGGCTGGTGGATGTTCCAGAACACCAGCACCAGCGCCACCATGTCCGGAATCCACAGCGTGGTGCCCCAGGGCATGAGGTTCCAGAGGAATGCCAGCACGAAGGTCAGCGCGATGAAGATCGGGTTGACCGGTCGCAACAGGTATTGAGACGTCGTCACTGGGCGGCCTCCGGGGCTTTCTGCTTGTCTTGGGCCTTGTCTTGCGCCTTGTCTTGGGCCTTGTCGGCGGCTTTCTGCTCGGCGCCGGCACGTGCGGCGGCGGAACGCGCGCCCTTCTCGGCCTTCACCGGCGCCGCTTCTTCCTGCGGCCGCGGCGCCAGGCCCGACTCATAGCGCACCACCAGCAACTGGCGATGCGAGCGCACGCCAGCCACCGGTTCGCAATAGACGCGCGAGAAGGCCGTGTCGGCCTTGCGCTCGATCTGGACGATCTTCGCCACGGGCAGGCCCGGCGGATAGGTGCCGTCCAGGCCCGACGTCACCAGCAGGTCGCCCTGCTGCAGGTCGGCCGAGGCGGCCATGAAGCGCAGGTCCAGCAGCCCGGCACGCGAGCCGCCGAACGCCACGCTGCGCAGCCCGTTGCGCACCACCTGCACCGGAATGGCCTGGTCCTTGTCGGTCAGCAGCGTCACTTCTGACTGGAATGGCGAGACCCGCGTGATCTGCCCGATCACGCCGCGCTCGTCGATGACCGGATAGCCGGCCCGCAGGCCCTGCGAGCTGCCGCGGTCGATCACGATGCGCTGGCTGTACGGGTCGCGCGCGTCGTAGAGAATCTCGGCGGCGGTCACCGGGGTGGCCGACTGCTGCTGCAGGTTCAGCAGCTTGCGCAGCTGGCTGTTCTCGGCTTCGAGCTGAGCCTGGCGCACGGACGCGTTGGCCTGCTCCACCGCATTGCGGCGCAGGTCGCGGTTATCGTTGGCCAGCGTGACGGAGGACTGCACGTAGTCGAACATGCCGCGCATGGCGTCGCGCGGCACCAGCACCAGCCGCTCCACCGGCATCAGCACGGTAGCAGCCACCTGGCGCGCGATGCGCATGGCGTCGAAGCGCGCGTCGACGATCAGCAGCGTCAGCGCAATCGCCACGAAGACGAGCAGGCGCGCGACGGCCGATGTGCCTTGCTTGAATAGCGGCGGTGGAGAGTAGTCCATTTACCGGGACGCAGGCGAAACCAGACCGCCAGCGCACCCGCGCAGCGCCGGGTGGGCGTTGCGGGGCAGGCTGGCGGGGGAAGAGATCAAAGTGCGCGGGGACACGGCGACGCAGGTCACCACCGTCCCTGCCTCGTCTTACTCGTAGGAGAAGATGCTGCCGAGCTTGTCCATGCGCTCCAGGGCCATGCCCGAGCCGCGCACCACGCAGGTCAGCGGATCCTCGGCCACCAGCACCGGCAGGCCGGTTTCCTCGGCCAGCAGGCGGTCCAGGTCGCGCAGCAGCGCGCCGCCACCGGTCAGCATCATGCCGCGCTCGGCGATGTCGGCGCCCAGTTCCGGCGGGGTCTGTTCCAGCGCGATCTTCACGGCGGAAACGATCTGGTTCAGCGGGTCGGTCAGCGCTTCGAGAATTTCGTTCGACGACACCGTGAACGCGCGCGGAATGCCTTCCGACAGGTTGCGGCCCTTCACTTCCATCTCGCGCACTTCGGAGCCCGGGAAGGCCGAGCCGATTTCCTTCTTGATGGCCTCGGCGGTCTGTTCGCCGATCAGCATGCCGTAGTTGCGGCGGATGTAGTTGACGATGGCTTCGTCGAACTTGTCGCCGCCCACGCGCACCGAACCCTTGTAGACCATGCCGCCCAGCGAGATGATGCCCACCTCGGTGGTGCCGCCGCCGATATCAACGACCATCGAGCCCGACGGCTCCGACACCGGCAGGCCGGCGCCGATCGCGGCCGACATCGGCTCCTCGATCAGGTACACCTGGCTGGCGCCGGCGCCCAGCGCCGATTCACGGATGGCGCGGCGCTCCACCTGCGTGGAACCGCAGGGCACGCAGATGATGATGCGCGGGCTCGGACGCAGCAGCTTGGTGTCGTGCACCATCTTGATGAACTGCTTGAGCATCTGCTCCGTCACCGTGAAGTCGGCGATCACGCCGTCCTTCATCGGGCGGATGGCCTCGATGTTGCCCGGCACCTTGCCCAGCATCTGCTTGGCTTCCTTGCCCACCGCCGTAATGGTCTTCTTGGCGTTGGGGCCGCCTTCCTGACGGATGGCGACAACCGACGGCTCGTCCAGGACGATGCCCTTGTCGCGCATGTAGATCAGGGTGTTGGCGGTGCCCAGGTCGATGGCCAGGTCGTTGGAGAAATAGCTGCGGAGAAATCCGAACATCAGGAATCCTGTCTTCTGTTGTTTCGCGGGTATGCGAAGCGGCCGGCGCCATGTACGGCCCGGCCACAAATACGTTTGCAAGGGTGATGGTTCACGGCTCCCCCGGCGCGAACGGCCGCGCCGGAGTCAATCCTCGGCGCGCCCGGTGCCCCTGGCGCGAACAAGCCCCGGTGCGCCAGCGGCGTTTCCGCGCTGCCGGCGCTTGCCTGCACGCCGGACCTACGGGAACCTTTGATTAGACTCTGCGCGAAAGTTCGCCGCCAGATGCGCCCGACAGGAGAAAAAATTCACACCTGACGTGTTGGCAGTAGCCTAATCGGAGGAACCAGTTTGCAACGACTGGAAATGCGATGAAAACCGGCCGCTAATTTGCGGCCTTGCGACCATGATGCCGCTTTACTGTTGCATGCTTGCGACGTTAGTGCCGATATGCCGCCCGATCGTGCGCATCGGACCCGCGCGAAACCGGCCCGGGGGCGTTCGGCAAAACCTGCAGCAGTGCCGACGGCGTCACCGCCCGTCCTCTGCCCGCCTCCTGCGCCGCAGCCCAAGTGGAGCGTGCGTTGCGGGGAGACTGCAACGCGTAATGATACCTTATAATTCCGGCTGTTTCGGGGCGTTTGCCCCCTGAAAAACTTGTAACTTCGACGATCCTGGGGTGCCCCCCGGGCGCACCAGTCCGGCACGCCCTGGCCACCCCGCCAGACGCCGGGCACATGGCGCCCCCTGGCGGACACTCCGACGGCCACCCGACGACGGTTGGGTGGACGCCGGCACGACAGCGCCGGCGCCCGCCATCCGCGCGTCAGGCCGCAACACCTCCAGTCCGCAGGACTGAACCCGGCGAGAAGCGCCGCACCAGCCATGGCCCTCGAACTTTCCGACGTCAAGCGCATCGCGCACCTGGCCCGCATCGAAACCAGCGATGCCGAGGCCGCGCAGACGCTTGTGCAGCTGAACAATTTCTTCTCCCTGGTGGAGCAGATGCAGGCGGTGGACACCACCGGCATCGAACCGCTGGCGCACCCGCTCTCGGCCGTGCGCGACATCGCGCAGCGCCTGCGCGAAGATGCCGTGACCGAATCTGACCGCCGGGACGACTACCAGCGCCCCGCGCCGGCCACCGAGCGCGGCCTGTACCTGGTGCCCAAGGTCATCGAGTGACACCGGCGCCCCCGCCGCCGCTGTTCGCCCATCCAGACGCCATCTGACCCGACATGACCTTTTCCGCTGACCACCAGACCTCCCTGCGCCAGATTGCCGATGCGCTGGCCGCCCGTTCCGTCTCCGCCGAGGAACTCGCGCGCGACTACCTGGCCCGCATCGATGCCGCGCGCCACCTGAACGCCTTCGTCGATCTCAACGCCGACCTCACGCTGGCCCAGGCGCGCGCCGCCGACGAGCGCCGCGCCAACGGCCAGGCCACGCCGCTGACCGGCGTGCCCATCGCCCACAAGGACGTCTTCGTGACGCGCGGCTGGAAGTCCACCGCCGGCTCGAAGATGCTGGCCAACTACGAAAGCCCGTTCGACGCCACCGTGGTGGCGCGCCTGGGCGCCGCCGGCATGGTCACGCTGGGCAAGACCAACATGGACGAATTCGCGATGGGTTCGTCCAACGAGAACTCGTACCAGGGCGCGGTGCGCAACCCGTGGGATACCGAACGCGTGCCGGGCGGCTCCTCGGGTGGTTCGGCCGCCGCCGTGGCCGCGGGCCTGGCGCCGGCCGCCACCGGCACCGACACCGGCGGCTCGATCCGCCAGCCGGCCTCGTTCTCGGGCATCACCGGCATCAAGCCGACGTATGGCCGCGTGTCGCGCTACGGCATGATCGCGTTCGCCTCGTCGCTGGACCAGGGCGGCCCGATGGCCCATACGGCCGAAGACTGCGCGATGCTGCTCAACGGCATGGCAGGCTTCGACCCGAAGGACTCCACCAGCCTGGCCCCGGAGCAGGGCGGCGTGGACGAAGACTTCACGCGCCTGCTGGGCCAGCCGCGCGCCGGCGCCAGCGCGTCGCAGCCGCTGGCCGGCCTGCGCATCGGCCTGCCGCGCGAATACTTCGGCAAGGGCCTTTCGGCCGACGTGGAAAAGGCCGTGCGCGCCGCGCTGGCCGAGTATGAAAAGCTTGGCGCCACGCTGGTCGATGTGTCGCTGCCGAAGACCGAGCTGTCGATCCCGGTGTACTACATCATCGCGCCGGCCGAGGCCTCGTCGAACCTCTCGCGCTTCGACGGCGTGCGCTACGGCCACCGCGCCGCCGAGTACCGCGACCTGCTCGACATGTACAAGAAGAGCCGCGCCGAAGGCTTCGGCCCGGAAGTGAAGCGCCGCATCATGGTGGGCACGTACGTGCTGTCGCACGGCTACTACGACGCCTACTACCTGCAGGCGCAGAAGATCCGCCGCATCATCGCCGACGACTTCCAGCGCGCGTTTGCCGAGTGCGACGTGATCATGGGCCCGGTGGCGCCGAGCGTGGCCTGGAAGCTGGGCGAGAAGACCGCCGACCCGGTGCAGATGTACCTGGCCGACATCTTCACGCTGTCCACCAGCCTGGCCGGGCTGCCCGGCATGAGCGTGCCGGCCGGCCTGGGCGAGGGCAACATGCCCGTGGGCCTGCAGATCATCGGCAACTACTTCGACGAAGCGCGCCTGCTGCAGGTGGCCCATGCATTCCAGCAGGCCACCGACTGGCACCTGCGCCGTCCGGCCTGAAGCGCGCCCACGCCATCATGCCCATGCCCGCCCTGCCCCGCCGCCCCGGTCTGCCGCTGAAGCTGGCCGCCGCGCTGGCACTGGCCACCACGCTGGCCGGCTGCCAGATTCCGTTCATGGGCCGCTCCACGCCCATCGCGGCGCGCGACATCGACCTTGCCGGCGATTGCCGCCGCACCGAGGAAGACGGCTTTCGCGAGGATGCCCAGCTGCGCGTGACCGACAACACCGTGCAGCAACTGCAGTGGAAGCTGTGGGTCGGCAAGCGCGGCTCGTGCAGCTTCAACCTGGCCGATTTCCGGCAGGTTCGCAAGACGCCGCACATCGAACTGCGCGCCAATGACGGCAGCGCCTGCAAGCTGATGGTGTGGCAGGATCCGCGCCGCGTCACGCTGGCCCACGCCAGCTGCCAGTCGCATTGCACGCCGGGCATCTACGAAGAAGCCTGGCCCGTGATGTTCGAACCCGGTACGGGCGACTGCGCCCGCACGCGCTGACTGCCCGCCGCCGATCATGCCGCGCCCGCCCCTGTTCCCGCCCAGGCATCCGCCGCTGGTTCCGACCACGGCGGGCCGCTGGCTGCGCGGGATCATGGCGACCCTGGCGATCGGCGTGGCATTGATGCCCGCGGCACCGGCCCAGCCCACGGTGGCGCTGGCCGCAGGGACATCGGGCCCGGCCGCAGCTTCCGCAGCACCGTCTGGAGCAGCCTCAGCAGCACCCTCGGCGGCACTGACGCCGCTGCCGCCGCTGACCGCACCGGCCGGCGCCGCCGCCGCCGTGACGGCGCCCGCCACGGCCACCGAGCCTGCCACGGCCCGCGTGCGGCTGCCCGCGGAGCCCGGCACGCCGGCGCTGACCGCCTACTGGTTCATGCCGCGCGAAGGCACGGTTGCGCGCAGCCAGCCGCTGCCGGTGGTCATCGCGCTGCATGGCTGCGGCGGACTGGTCGACATGAAGGTGTCCGCGCGCCGCGCCGGCACCATCGAGGAAGTCATCGACCCGGCTGGCGGCCTGCAGGGGCGCTACCGCGAATACGCGCACTGGCTCACCGAGCGCGGCTACGCGGTGCTGATGCCCGACAGCTTCGGCCCGCGCGGCAAGGCCCAGGGCATCTGCACGGAGGCGCTCGACGCGCGCGCCATCGACGACAAGACGCGCCGCGCCGACGCCATGGCCGCCTTGCGCTGGGTGGCGAAGCAGCCTGGCGTGGACACCCGCCGCATCGTGCTGCTGGGCTGGTCCAACGGCGCGCAGGCCGTGCTGGCCACGATCGACGCCAGCCGGCCGTGGCCGGCCGATACGCCGAACGTGGACCGCGCCGTGGCGTTCTACCCGGGTTGCAAGCGCGCGGTGCAGCAGCACGATTTCAGGCTGCGCTCGCCGTTGCTGCTGATGATTGGCGGCGCCGACGACTGGACGCCCGCCACGCGCTGCGCGATGCTGCAGAACGCGGTGCAGAACCGGCAACCGAAGGCGCGCTTCCGGCTGGAGATCTACCCGGGCGCCTACCACGGCTTCGACGGCACCAGCGAGCTGCACGTCCGGCGCGACATTGCCGCGCGCCATGGCGCGGGCGTTACCGTCGGCGGCGATGCCGTCGCGCGGGTGGCGGCCCTGGCCCAACTCGATTCCTGGCTCGCGAGCCCCGATCCCTGACAGCCGACAACACAGGGACTGGATTCGGCGACCATCGTACATAGATACAGAAAGCACTCAGATTAGGAAAACCGCCATGCAATGGGAAGTGGTGATCGGCCTGGAGACGCATACGCAGCTCTCCACGGCCTCCAAGATTTTCTCCGGCACCTCCACCGCGTTCGGAGCCGAGCCCAACACGCAGGCTTCGCCCGTGGACCTGGCGCTGCCCGGCGTGCTGCCGGTGCTGAACCGCGGCGCCGTGGAACGCGCCATCCAGTTCGGCCTGTCGATCGGTGCGACCATCGCGCCGCGCAGCATCTTCGCGCGCAAGAACTACTTCTATCCGGACCTGCCCAAGGGCTACCAGATCAGCCAGTACGAGATTCCCGTGGTGCAGGGCGGCCAGATCACCATCCAGGTGGAAGGCAAGCAGGGCGTCTACGAGAAGACCGTCAACCTGACGCGCGCCCATCTGGAGGAAGACGCCGGCAAGTCGCTGCATGAAGACTTCGCGGGCATGACCGGCATCGACCTGAACCGCGCCGGCACGCCGCTGCTGGAAATCGTGACCGAGCCCGACATGCGCAGCTCGGCCGAGGCCGTGGCCTATGCCAAGGCCCTGCATTCGCTGGTGGTATGGCTCGGCATCTGCGACGGCAACATGCAGGAAGGCAGCTTCCGTTGCGACGCCAACGTGTCCGTGCGCCCGGTGGGCCAGGAGAAGTTCGGCACGCGGCGCGAGATCAAGAACCTGAACTCGTTCCGCTTCCTGCAGCAGGCCATCGACTACGAAGTGCAATGGCAGATTGCCGAGATCGAGGATGGCCGCGAGATCGTCCAGGCCACCGTGCTGTTCGATCCGGACACCGGCGAGACGCGTGCGATGCGCACCAAGGAAGACGCGCATGACTACCGCTACTTCCCCGACCCCGACCTCATGCCGCTGGAGATCGACGCCGCGTGGGTAGACCGCGTGAAGAGCGAGCTGCCCGAGCTGCCGGCCGCCATGCAGGCGCGCTTCGTGTCGCAGTACGGCCTGTCGGCCTACGACGCCAGCACGATCACGGCGACGAAGTCGCTGGCCGCGTACTTCGAGGCCGTGGTGAAGGAAGTGGGCGCCGCCAGCGCCAAGCCGGCCGCCAACTGGCTGATGGGCGACGTGGCGTCGCAGCTGAACCGCGACGGCATTGCCATCGACGACGCGCCGGTCAAGCCGGCGCAACTGGCCAGACTGCTGGCCCGCATTGCCGATGGCACGGTGTCGAACAACACGGCCAAGAAGGACGTGTTTCCGTCGATGTGGGCCGGCGAATCGGACGGCGACGCCGACGCGATCATCGCGGCCAAGGGCCTGAAGCAGATGTCGGACACCGGCGAGCTGGAAAAGATCATCGACGACGTGCTGGCCGCCAATGCCAAGTCGGTGGAGGAATTCCGCGCCGGCAAGGAAAAGGCCTTCAACGCGCTGGTCGGCCAGGCGATGAAGGCCACCAAGGGCAAGGCCAACCCGGCCCAGGTCAACGAGCTGCTGAAGAAGAAGCTGGGCTGACCGCCGCTTACTGACTGCCCCCTGACAGAAACGCCGGCACGCACAACCCGTGGCCGGCGTTTTTTTCTGGCTGGAAGCGCCCGGGAATCAAACGGCGCCTTATTCCATGAACGGCGAGAGGGTCGGCTTGTTTTCGAGCGCGGTGACGCGCTTCTCCAGATTGCGGATCTCGGACTCGCGCGCCGCGATGATGGTCTTGAGCGCCTTGACGTACTGATCCAGCTGGACCAGCGGCACGGCGTCACCGGCCTGCGTGGCCTCGGCCACGTTGACGATCTGGCGGCGCACGTTGCCGGTGCCCACCGACACGGCCAGTTCGCGCTCGCAGACCGACCCCGCACCCAGTGCCACGCTGTTCGACGCCGATGCGCGCGCGTTGCAGCCCAGCGCCACCCCATAGCTGCCCGTGGCCTGCGCATCGTTGCCGAGCGCCACCCCGCCGGTCTGGGTGGCCTGCGCGCTCGGTCCCACCGTGACCGCCCACAGATCGATGGCGCGCGACTTCCAACCGATCGACAGGCTCTCGGCGCCCACCGCGCTGGCATCCTCACCCACGGCTACACCGCCCAGCCCCGAGACGATGGCGGTGCGGCCCACGGCAACCCCGCCCAGGCTGCTGGCGCTGGCGTTCGGCCCGACGGCCACCGCGCCGGCACTGTTGGCGACACTGCCACGCCCCACCGCAACGCCTTGCAAGCCCGCAGCGCTGGCCAGGCGGCCAAGGGCCACGGCCTCTTCGGCCGACGCCACGGCCTTCGTCCCCATCGCAATGGTGCGCACGCCGGACGAGACCGAAGCCGGGCCAAGCGTGATGCTATCCAGGCCGGATGCCGTGCTGCCGGCGCCGATCGCCGTGGAATTCCCGCCCGTCGACTTCGCGTCTCGCCCCAACGCGATCGTATAAAAGCTCTCGGCCGTGGCTTGCGTGCCAATGGCCACGTTGTTGTGGTCGCCGCGCGCCTTTGCTCCCGAGCCGATGGCGAGCGAGTCGCCGACGGTCGACTCGGCGGACGTGCCGATGGCGATGGCGCTGCCGCCGGTGGCGGACGCGTCGGGCCCGCTAGCGTTGATACGGAAATAGGGAATGCCGCCCTGCGCGGCCACTGCCTGTGCTTCTGCCATGACGTTGCTCCATGTGTTGGTTCCTGGGATAGCCACGGCGTTACGCGCTAGGGCGCACCCACACCGTTGGCAGGCACCATCGTTTCAGAGCACCCGCACCGCGTACATGGAACGGAATATGGAACCGAATATGGAACCGAAGATGGATCAGGGCAGCGTCGGCACCACGCTCACCTGCACGTCCACCGTGTGCTCGCCGCCGCCCTGGATCACGCCGTGCAGCAGCGGCACGTCGCTGTAGTCGCGGGCGATGGCGAGGGTGACGTGGCGGGTGTCGGCCAGCACCGCGTTGGTGGGATCGAGGTCGACCCATCCATTGACCGGGCACCACACGCCGGCCCACGCGTGCGAGGCATCGGCGCCCAGCAGGCGCGCCTCGCCGGGCGGCGGATCGGTGCACAGGTAGCCGCTGACATAGCGCGCCGCCAGCCCGATCGAGCGCAGGCAGCCAATCATCACCTGCGCGAAGTCCTGGCACACGCCGCTGCGCAGCGCGAAAGCCTGCAGCGCGGGCGTGTGCACTTCGGTGGTCTCGCCGTGGTACTCGAAATCGGCGTGGATGCGATGCATCAGCGCGATGGCGCCGGCGGCCACGGTAATGCCGGGCGTGAAGCTCTCCAGCGCGTAGTCGCGCAGGCTGGCATGGCGCGCCACGTTCGGCGAGGCGTAGACGAACTCGGTCTCGGCATGGAACGGTTGCCCGGCGCGATAGCGCAGCAGTTCCGCCACGTCCTCCCACGGCATGCCGTGCGCGGCATCGAAGGTGGTCCAGCGCGGCGTGAGCGTGACGGTGCTGGTGGTGGTCAGCTGCATCGTGTCGTGCGGCACGTCGAGCATGAAATGCAGCACGTTGTTGCCGAACGCGTCGGTGCGCACATGCTGGTGGGCCGGCGCCGGGCTGACGTCCACGTGGTGCGCATGCACGGCCTGCCACGGATACGCGGGCGGCGTCACCACCGCGCGCTGCTGTGCGTGCTCAACGGGCCACGCGTAGTGGTAGGTGGTGACGTGATGCACGTCGAGCGTGGCGGGTGTGGCGGGTGTGGCGGCTGCCACGGTGGCCACGGCGGCGGGCGCCGTCGATGTCCGGGAGGCCGCGGCAGGCAGGGTCGCGGCGTTCGGAGGCGCGGCGGGCGGCGTTACGGCCGGTGGCGTCGTCATGGCAGGTCGGTCTCCGGCGCCACGCCGGCATGGCTGAAGTAGCGGCCGCCAATTTCCTCTGAGAGCCGGGCCATGCGCGCGCCAAGCTGGTCGCACAGCGCCGCCAGCCGCGCGTAGCGGCCTCCGGCGCTTTCGCACAGCAGCGAGCGCGACGGCAGCGCGCTCGCGGGCGGCAGCAGCTCGGCCAGCGGCACGCGCGCCTGCGCCGTGGCGCCGGCCGGCAGTTGCGCCAGCTTGTCGCGCAGGCGGTCCAGCACGCCATAGATGCCGCGCGGATTGGTGGGCTCCAGCACCAGCAGGTCCACCAGCGCGGCCACGTCGGTGCGGCCCGGGAACAGCGAGCGATAGGTCAGCGTGCTGTCGAACAGGTGCAGCAGCATGTCGAAGCCGCTGCGCGACTCCAGCGCGCCGCTGCCTTCGGCCACTTCAAGGAACAGCGCCAGCGTGCCCAGCCGCTCGATATGGCGTCCGATGAACACCAGCCGCCACGCTTCGTCGCGCGTCATGCGGTCGCCCTGTGCGCCGCTGATGGCGCCGAGCTGCACCGACAGGTGCTCCAGCGCGTTCAGCACCCGCGAGCGGTCGTAGGCCCCTTCGCCATGGCCGGCGGTGCCAGCCGGGCACGCCGCGCGCGCCATGGCGTCCTGGAAGTCGTTGCGCGCGGCCAGGATCGTGCGCCAGTGATCGTTCGACAGCCGGTTGCGGATCTCGTTGGCCGCGCGCGCATGGCTGGCCAGCGTGGTCATCAGGCCCGACGTCGCGTTGCCGTCGGCCAGCGCCGACACAAGGCTGCGCTCGAAGACCCGCAGCGACGCCTGCGGCGACGGGGTCTGCGGCGGCACCAGCCCGAACCACTGGGCCAGCTGGCCAATCATGTTCAGCGTGCCGTCGTCGGTCTCGTCGTTCGATTCGATCGAGCCGAGAATCTGCCGGCAGAGCCGCACCACGTTTTCGGCGCGCTCGGCGTAGCGGCCGGCCCAGAACAGGTTCTCCGCCGCCCGGCTCGACACGGCCAGCGGCCGCGTCACGGCCTGCAGCCCGATCGCGCGGCCCGCGCGCGGTTGCGGCATCAAACCCTGCGCCGGCTGGCTCGACAGCACCCAGGTGTCGGCACTGGTGCCGCCCAGTTGCATCGATACTGCTTCGAGGTGCGGGGGTGCCAGCCGCGTGAAGCCGCCCGGCATCACCTGCCAGCCGCCATTGCCGTCGGCCACGGCGAACACGCGCAGCATTGCCGCGCGCGAGCCGATCTTGCCGCCGCCGTTGGGTTCGCCCGGGCCGTCCGGCTGCCAGCACGGCGTGTGCGAGAGCGGCAACGGCGCCTGCAGCGTATGGCGGTCGGGCGTCTCGGCCAGGCGGGCGCGCCAGTCGTCGAGCTTCTGCAGGCCCTGCTCCATGCCCAGCGGCGCCTCGCCCGGCGTGCGCGGATAGGTGGGCATGACAAAGGCTTCGTCGAGCAGGCGCAGCGCCTCGTCCTGCGCGGCCGCCTCGCCGCACCACCAGCTCATCACCGACGGCAGCACCAGCGTCTCGCCCAGCAGGGCCTGCGCGATGCCCGGCATGAAGCCGTGGATGGCGGGCGACTCCAGGAAGCCCGAGCCCGGCACGTTCGACACCACCACGTTGCCGGCGCGCATGGCTTCGAGCAGCCCCGGCACGCCGATGATCGAATCGCTGCGCAGCTCCAGCGGATCGCAAAACACATCGTCGAGCCGGCGCAGGATCACGTCCACGCGTTCGAGGCCGCCGAAGGTTTTCAGGTACACCACGTCGTTGCGCACGGTGAGGTCCTTGCCCTCCACCAGCGTGATACCGAGGTAGCGCGCCAGGAACGTGTGCTCGAAGTACGTTTCGTTGAACGGGCCCGGCGAGAGCAGCACGATCTGGCGCCCGGCAGCGGCCTCGCCGCCGCCCTCCCCCGCCTCGGCCGCGGCAGCCGGCGCGGCATGCGCCAGCGTGGAGATCAGTTGCGCGAAGGCCGGCGGCAGCCGGCGCACGCGCAGCTCGCGGAACGCCTCGGCGAACTGGCCCGAGATGATCAGCCGGTTCTCCAGCGCGTAGCCCATGCCCGACGGCGTTTCCGTACGGTGCGCGATCACGGTCCAGCCGTCGTCGGTGTGCACCAGGTCGACGGCGATGGTCTGCAGGAAGCTGCCGTTGGGCGGCAGGTAGCCCTTGAGCGGCCGCAGGTAGCCCGGGTGGCCGTAGACCAGCCCGGGCGGCAGCAGCCCACGGTGCAGCAGCGTCTGGGGGCCGTAGATGTCGGCCATGATGGCGTTGGCCAGCGTCGCGCGCTGCACCACGCCGGCCTCGATCACGGCCCAGTCGGCCTCCGAGATCAGGAACGGCAGCAGCTCCAGCTGCCACGCGCGCGCGCCGCCCTGGTCGGCATAGACGTTGTAGGTCACGCCGTTGTCGCGAATCTGGCGCGACACCGCCGCGGCATGAGCGTTCAGCGTGGCGGGCCGCAGGTCGTCGAGTTCGGCGAACAGGCGCTGCCAGGGTTCGCGCAGCGCGCCGTCGGGCGCGCGCAGTTCGTCGCGGTGGCCTTCGGGCACGGGCAGCGCCAGGCGCGCCACGAGGGCGGCCGGCGCATCCGGTTCATCGAAGGGCAACGACGACTGCAGGGGCAAGGCTGACGGCCTCCAGAGGTGGGCAAGGCTGGGCGAAGCTGTGGCGATGCACGTCACCAGACGTCGCGCAGGTCGAGCGTGAACGGAAACTCGAGGCTGCGCTGCGCCGGTGGCGCCACCGAGCGCCCCGGGGTATGCCCGATCGAGAAGAAGCGCGCCAGGCGCCGGCTCTCGGCCTCGTAGGCATTCACGGGGAATGTCTGGTAATTACGGCCGCCAGGGTGCGAAACATGATACTGACAGCCGCCGAGACTGCGGTCCATCCACGTATCCACCACGTCGAACGTCAGCGGCGCATGCGAGGGGATGGTCGGATGCAGCGACGACGGCGGCGCCCAGGCGCGGTAGCGCACCCCCGCCACGAACTCGCTGGCGCGGCCGGTGGACTGCAGCGGCAGCGTCTGGCCGTTCACGGTCACCACGTGGCGGCTGTCGTTCATGCCCAGCACGCTGACCTCGATGCGCTCCACCGACGAATCGACGTAGCGCACCGTGCCGCCGGCGGCGCCCTCCTCGCCCATCACATGCCACGGCTCCAGCGCGGTGCGCAGCGTCAGTGACAGGCCGGCCACCTCCACTTCGCCCACGCGCGGGAAGCGGAACTCGAAGTGCGGGGCGAACCAGCTCGACTCGAACACGAAGCCGGCCGCGCGCATCTCGGCGAGCACGTCGTCGAAATCCATCTGTACGAAGGTGCCGAGCATGAAGCGGTCGTGCAGCGCCGTACCCCAGCGCGTGAGCCTGGCCGTGTAGGGCGTGCGCCAGAAGCGCGTGACCATCGCGCGCAGCAGCAGCTGCTGCACCAGGCTCATGCGGGCGTGCGGCGGCATTTCGAAGGCGCGCAGCTCCAGCAGCCCCAGCCGGCCGGTGGGGCCGTCGGGCGAGTAGAGCTTGTCGATGCAGAACTCGGATCGGTGCGTATTGCCCGTCACGTCCACCAGCAGGTTGCGCAGGATGCGGTCGATCAGCCAGGGCGGCACGTGCCCGCTGCCCGTGACCTCGCACAGGTCCAGCTGGCGGCGCAGTTCGTCGAAGGCGATGCCGAGTTCGTAGACCTGGTCGTTGCGCGCCTCGTCCACGCGCGGCGCCTGGCTGGTGGGGCCGATGAACAGCCCCGAGAACAGGTAAGACAGCGACGGATGGTTGTGCCAGTACGCGATCAGGCTGGCCAGCAGGTCGGGACGGCGCAGGAACGGGCTGTCGGCCGGCGTGGCGCCACCCAGCACGAAATGGTTGCCGCCGCCCGTGCCGGTGTGGCGCCCGTCGAGCATGAACTTCTCGGTCGACAGGTGCGTCTCGTGCGCGGCCTGGTACAGGTACTCGGTATGGTCCACCAGTTCGGCCCAGTTGCTGGCCGGGTGGATATTGACCTCGATGACGCCCGGGTCTGGCGTGACCTGCAGCAGCTTGAGGCGCGGGTCGCGCGGCGGCGGGTAGCCTTCGAGCACGATTCTCACGCCCAGCTCGGCGGCGGTGGCTTCCACCTCGGCCAGCAGCGCCAGGTAGTCTTCGAGCACCGTCAGCGGCGGCATGAAGACATAGAGGATGCCGCGCCGGTCGCCGGCGGCCTGCAGTTCGACAGCCGGCCCGGCCGCGCGGCCGGGGTGCCGCACCTCCACGCAGAGCGCGGTACGGATGTCGCCGGTGGCCGATTCGCCGCGCGCCGGCGCGGTGGTACGGGCCACGCCGGAGTGCGTTGCGCCGGCATGGCCTCGTGCGTGGGGCCGTGCCGCCATCGACCCGGCCATCGACCCGGCCATCGACCCCGCCATCGACCCCGCCATCGTTGGGCCCCCGGGCACCGACCGCCCCGCCGGCCTGTCCGCGCCGGCCGGCCACTGCCCGCGCAGCGCGGGCGCGGCGGGCAACGGCGCACGCGGCGCATACGGGTCCTGGTCGAACTGCCACGGGTAGTCGGCTTTCGACATCCACGGCAGCGAGTCGAGCGGCAGCCGGTAGCCCATCGGCGAGTCGCCGGGCAGCAGGTACATGCGCTCGTCGCGCACGAACCAGCGTCCGGTGACCCACCCGGCCTGCTCGTCGCGCGCCAGCGGCAGCACGTAGCCGGTGACGCTGGACAGCCCGGCGTCGAACACGCGCCGCAGCCGCGCGCGCTCCATCTCGTCTTCCAGCCGCGCCTCGTGCGGATCGACGTTGACGGGCAGCCGGCGCTCGCGCCACAGGTAGTACCACACGTCCTCGTAGCCGGGCTGGATGCACCCGGCATCCACGCCGAGCCGGCGCGTCAGCGTCTGCATGAAGCGCTGCGCGTCGGCCGAGGTGTAGTTGTCTGGCGTGCGTTCGTCGGCGAACAGCGATGGGTCCTGCCAGCAGGGCTGGCCGTCGGCGCGCCAGCAGATCGACAGCGCCCAGCGCGGCAACTGCTCGCCGGGATACCACTTGCCCTGGCCAAAATGGAGGAAGCCGCCCGCGCCATAGCGTGCACGAAGCTTGTGCACGAGTTCGGTGGCAAGCCCGCGTTTGGTGGGTCCGAGCGCATCGGTATTCCATTCCGCACCATCGCGGTCGCGCGCGGAGACGAACGTGGGCTCGCCGCCCATCGTCAGGCGCACGTCGAGCGCCTGCAACTGGCGGTCGACCGAACGGCCGGCCGCGTCGATGGCCGTCCACTGGGCCTCGGTATAGGGCCGGGTCACGCGCGGCGACTCGTAGATGCGCGTGATCGACATGCGGTGCTCGAACTGGACTTCGCACTCGTCCACCGCCCCGCTGACCGGCGCCGCGCTGCCCGGCTCCGGCGTGCACGCCAGTGGAATATGGCCTTCGCCGGCCAGCAGGCCGGACGTGGGGTCCAGGCCGATCCAGCCCGCACCGGGCAGGTAGACCTCGCACCACGCGTGCAGGTCGGTGAAATCGGCTTCGGCGCCCACCGGGCCGTCCACGGCCTTTACGTCGGGCGTGAGCTGCAGCAGATAGCCCGACACGAAGCGCGCCGCCAGGCCCAGATGCCGTAACGTCTGGACAAGCAGCCAACCGGTGTCGCGGCACGACCCCGAGCCGTTCTCCAGCGTGGTTTCGGGCGACTGCACGCCCGGCTCCATGCGGATCAGGTAGCGGATTTCGCGCTGCAGCCGCTGGTTCAGCGCCACCAGGAAGTCGAGCGTGGCGCGCGGCGTGCGGTCGATGCTCTCGACAAAGGCGGCCAGGCGCGGCGTCAGCGGGTCGCGGGCCAGATAGGGCGCCAGGTCGTGGGCCAGGCCCTCGGCGTACGTGAACGGGATTTTCTCGGCCGACGGTTCGAGGAAGAAATCGAACGGGTTATAGACCGACATCTCGGCGATCAGGTCCACCGTGACGCGGAACTCGGTGGTCTTCTCCGGAATGACCAGGCGGGCCAGGTAGTTCGAGAACGGGTCCTGTTGCCAGTTCACGAAATGCTGCACCGGCTCGATCGTCAGCGAGTAGGCCAGGATCGGCGTGCGGCAATGCGGTGCCGGACGCAGGCGCACAACCTGCGGTGACAACTGCACCGGGCGGTCATAGCGATAGTGTGTGACATGGTTCAGCGCGACATGCGTAGCCACTGGCGACCCCCGGGGTTGTGTGTAGCGTCAGGCTTAGCAAGACTTGTACCGCCCGACGTGCATCGGGGCGGGCGAGGCGGCAAATACAGGCAGCAACTACAGGCGGCGAACTACATCTGGCTCTTCGCCCGCAGCCCTTCTTCAAGCAGCGATTTCAGCTTGGCCAGGGCGCCGGGGTCGCCGTGCGAGGCCGCGCGGGCGTACCAGATCTTGGCCTGCTCGATGTCCCGGTCGACGATGCCGGGATAACCGCGCTCGTAGTAGCTGCCGACGATGTACTGCGCCCCGCCGTCGCCGGCGGCCGCGGCCTTGGAATACCAGGTGAACGCGCGGCCGTAGTCGAGCGGCACGCCGCGCCCGGTGAAGTAGTTCGTGGCCAGCGCCATCTGCGCCTGGGTGTGGCCACCCTGCGCCGCCCGCTCATACCAGCGGTTGGCTTCCTCCAGCGACTTCGGCACCAGTTCGCCGCGCTCGTTCAGGTCGCCCAATGTGAACTGCGCATGTGTCATCTGGTTGTCAGCGGCGCGGCGCAGCCAGGTCAGCGCCTCTTGCGGCTTGGCCGACGTGCCCTCCCCGCGCAGCAGCATCATGGCGTAGTTGAACTGGGCCAGCCGGTTGCCCTTCTGGGCGGCGGCGGCAAAACCCTGCAGCGCTGCGTCGAAACGGCCGGCTTCATAGGCCGCCACGGCTTCCCGGGTCTGGGCCTGGGCCGGCGCCGGCGGGTCGGTGGCCGCGTGCGCATGTGCGCCGAACATCGCTGCGATGGTCAAGGCGACGGCAACGGCCGCGCCACGAGAACGGAATCGGGAGAAAGCGCGGGCGACAGCGCGGGCGGCGACAGCGTCGGCAGAAGCGGGCATGGCGGAACTCCGAATTCCGGTTGTGCGGGGGCAATTTCAGTGTAGGCAGGCCATGCGAGGATTGCTTATATCAATGAACGATAATTAATGGCTGAATCCGTTAGCCAACATTCTTTCAACGAATAGCAGTCCGCCGACGTCCTGTCACACCCACGCGCACGACAACGGCAACCGCGTGCCAAGGCCCGCATGGGCCGGCACGCGGCGCGGGGTGGCAAGGCGTCAGCTGACCTGTGGCAGCGCCAGGCGCTTGTCCAAGGCAGCCAGTTGCTCCTTCACCTGCGCGAACATGGCGTTGACCTGGTCGAGGTTGACGGCGTCGGTACCTTGCGTGCCGGCGGCCACATTGACGATCTGGCGGGTGCGCACGCCCGGCTGACCAACCGACACCGCCTCCGCCCGGTCACAGATCGACCCGTACCCGAGCGCCACCCCGTAGCTGGTGTTTGCGTGCGCGTGGGTGCCCAGCGCCGTGCCGTACAGCGCATTGCCCAGCGCGGCGCTGCCCACCGCCACCGAGCCGGGTGACATGGCATCGGCTTGCGCCCCAAGGGCGCAGGCGAATACGGCGGTGGCGGATGCGCTCGATCCGAGCGCCACGGTCTGCGGTTCGCTGGCATAGGACTGATCGCCAATCGCCACGGCGTACGGACCGGTGGCCACGGCGATGCCCACCGCAATCGAACTGGTGCCGGACGCGCTGGTCTTGGTGCCGATCGCAATCGCGTCGGTGGCGCTGGCGATACTGCCAAGCCCCAGCGCCAGGCTGTAGGCGGCCGTGGCATTGGCGCCGCGCCCGAACGCCGAGGCGCCGTCGGCCGTCGCAGCCGCGCGGGCACCGGCCGCCGTGGCGTACTTGGCGGATGCCGTGGCCACCGAGCCAGCCGCTGTCGACTCCAGTCCGGCAGCCGCGGCCACCGCCCCAAGGCCGGTCGATCGCACGCCGGTTGCCGAGGCGTCGCGGCCCACCGCCACCGTGTACTCGGCGGCGGCGTGCGCCACCGTGCCAATGGCCAGCGAATTGTGGGAGCCGTCGGCCAGTGCCTGCACGCCGATGGCGATGGCATCGTCCGACGAAGCCACGGCCGATGTGCCGACGGCGATGGCATCGGCACCGGTGGCCGAGGCATCGGCTCCGCTACTGTTGGCGCGGAAGTAGTTGGTGCCGGCGGCCAGCGCTGCCGCCTGCGTGGATTGCTGTTGCTGTGTCATGCGTCGCTCCAAGGTCTGCATTCGGAAAAATGCCAGCGCGTGCCACCTGGCGCCGCGCGTGACGCACGGCCTGGCTGGCACTGGCAATCGTTTCAGACGGCAACGCGCCGGTACATGGACATGACCGGCCCCACATGGATTGGGGGAGCGACGAGGAACGACGAGGAACGACGGTCGACGACCGGCCCTAGCCGGCGAAGCGGTAGCCCACGCCCACCTCGGTCAGCAGGTGCACGGGCTGCGCCGGATCGGTCTCGAGCTTGTGCCGCAGGTGACCCATATACACACGCAGGTAATGACTGCTTTCCGAATGCGAGGGCCCCCACACCTCGCGCAGCAGTTCCCGATGGGTCATCACCTTGCCGCGATGGGCCAGCAGCACCGCCAGCAGCCGGTATTCGATCGGCGTCAGGTGCACCTGCGCCTCGCCACGCGTCACCAGCCGGTTGGCCAGGTCTACGCGCACCTCGCCGAACGCGATCTGCGGCGTGCCCTGCGGGTTGGCCTTGGCATGCCGGCGCAGCAGCACGCGCACGCGCGCCACCAGTTCGCCCACGCCGAACGGCTTGGTCAGGTAGTCGTCGGCGCCGGCGTCGAGCGCGGCAATCTTGTCGGCCTCGTCGGTGCGCGCGGACAACACCAGCACCGGCACCTCCGTCCAGGTGCGCATCTCGCGGATCAGGGTCATGCCGTCGCCGTCGGGCAGCCCGAGGTCGAGGATGACGATATCGGGCTGGCGCGTGCCGGCATCGATCAGCCCACGCTTGAGCGTGTCGGCCTCGTGCACGGTGCAGCCCTCGGCCACCAGCGATTCGCGCACGAAACGGCGGATATGGGGTTCGTCCTCCACCAGCAGGACGGTCGGCGAGTAATCGAATGGCATGTCAGTGCGGATCGGTGAACGTGGCGTCGAGCGGCTCGGGCTCGATGACGGGCGGGTTGCCGCGCGGCAGCGCCAGCGTGAAGCGCGCGCCCGGCTCGGCATTCTCCACCCAGATGCGGCCGCCGTGCGCCTGCATGATGGCGTCGCACACGGCCAGCCCCAGGCCCACGCCGGCCGTGGCCGACTCGCGCTCGCCACGCGTGAATTTCTCGAAAATATGACGCTCCTGGCCCGCCGCCACGCCGGGCCCTTCGTCCTCGACGATCAGGTGCACCTCGTCGTCGCGCAGCTGGCCACGGATGCGCACGACCGTGCCCGGCGCCGTGTACTTGGCGGCGTTCTCTAGCAGGTTGCAGAGCACGCGCTCCATCAGTACGCCGTCGCACTCCACCAGCGGCAGCGCCGACAGGTCAGCCACCTGCACGCGGTGTGCCTTCAGCGCTTCGCGCATCGACGCCAGCGCGGCGCCCACCAGTTCCTCCAGCGACTGCCAGCCACGCTGCAGCGCCACGTCGTGCTGCTGCAGCTTCGCCATGTCGAGCAGGTTCACCACCATGGTGCGCATGCGGTGCGCCTGGCCACGCATCGCGTCGACGGTCTCGGCCACGTCCGGAGCCAGCGGCGGCTCGGCGCGCTGGAGCGTCTCCGCCATGCCGATCAGGCCCGTCAGCGGCGTGCGCAGGTCGTGCGACACCGCCGCCAGCAGCGAACTGCGCAGCCGCTCCGACTCGATCGACACCAGCGCGCGCTGCGCCACGTCCACGTAATGCAGCCGCTCGATGGCGATGGCCACCAGCGTGGCGAACACGTCGGCCTGCCGCCGCAGTTCGGGCTCGGCCAGCGCGTGCCAGGCGCGCGGCTCCACGGCCAGCACGCCACGCGTCTGCATCGGCGCCTTGAGCGGCAGGTACAGCACCGTGCTGCCGGGCAGCGTATGCGTGCCGGTGCCGGCCGGCTGGCCATGATCGAACACCCATTGCGCGAGCACCGTGTCGATGGCTGCGCCCTTGTCTCCAGGAATAGCCTGGTCGCCACGCTCCGGACGGGCCGAGCCATCGTGCATCGGCACCAGCCGGCCCTGCTCCGACACCAGGAAGAACGTGGCGTGCGCGTCGAACGCGGCGCGCATGAAGCGGCAGCCGATCTCAACGATCTGCTCCGTGGTCAGCGCAGCGGAGAGTTCGCGCGCCAGCTCGTACAGCGTGCGCGCATCGGTCTCGCGCCGCACCGCCACCTGGGCCTGCTCGCGCAGGCCGGCGGTCAGCTGGCCGATCACCAGGCCCACGGTCAGCAGCACCACGAACGTCAGCAGGTATTGCACATCGCCCACGGCGAACGACAGGCGCGGCGGCACGAAGAAGAAATCGAACGCCCCCACGCCCAGCACCGAGGCCAGCGCCGCCGGCCCTCGCCCATGGCGCAACGCCACGGCCACCACCGCCGCCAGGAACAGCATCGCGATATTGACCACGTCGAACCACGGCTGCGCCACCATCGAGAGCGCCGTGGCCCCCGCGCACCACAGCACGGCAAACGCGTAGTCGCGCCGGCGCACGCTGGCCTGTTCCGCCACGGCCTGCGCCTCGGCTTCATTGCGCGCGTCGACGGCCGTGGGGCGGCGCGGGCGCATGTCGGCGCGCGTGGTGTCGGCCGCCACGCGAATCACGTCGATCTCGGGGCAGCCGGCCGCCAGCGCATCGGCAAACGTCTGCCGGCCGATCAGCCGGTTGCCGGCACCGACGAACGGCGAGAGCAGCCGCGCCAGCCACATGCGCGCGTGGTCGACCAGCGAGCCTTCGGCGTGCCAGTCGTGCCGCGCGCGGCCCACCATCACCTTCGTGAGGTTGTGGCGCCGCACGTAGCCGGCCACCGCCTTGACCAGGTCGTGACCGGCCAGCGTCTCGGTGCGCGCGCCCAGTTCCTCGGCCAGTTGCATCGCGGCGCGTACCCGCACGCGCACGGCGTCGGGCAGCGGCATCAGCCGGGGCGCGGCGATGGTCACCACGTGCCAGTCGCAATCGAGCTGGCTGGCCAGCCGCCGCGCGCTGCGCACCACCTGTTCGGCATCGTCGCCGGTGCCGATGCAGGCCAGCACGGCCTCGCGCGTGCGCCACACCGGCTCGATGGCCTCGGCGTGGCGATACGCGCGCACGTCGTCGTCCACGCGGTCGGCGGTGCGGCGCAACGCCAGTTCGCGCAGCGCGATCAGGTTGCCCTTGCGGAAGAAGTTGCGTGCCGCCTGGCGCGCCTGCTCGGGCAGGTAGACCTTGCCTTCGCGCAGGCGCCGCAGCAGTTCGTCGGCCGGAAGATCCACCAGCACCACTTCGTCGGCGCCATCGAACACGGCGTCTGGCACGGTCTCCCAGACGCGCACGCCCGTGATGCCGCCCACCGCCTGGTTCAGGCTGTCCAGGTGCTGTACGTTGACCGTGGTCCAGACGTCGATGCCGGCGGCCTGCAGTTCCTGGATGTCCTGCCAGCGCTTGGGGTGGCGGCTGCCTGCCGCGTTCGAATGGGCGAGTTCGTCCACCAGCACCAGCGCGGGGCGCCGCGCCAGCGCGCCATCGAGATCGAACTCGTACAGCGTGCGGTCACGATACGGCACGGCGCGCAGCGGCAGCCGTTCGAGCCCGTCGACCAGCGCTTCGGTCTCGGCGCGGCCATGGGTCTCGACCACGCCGATCGTCACATCCACGCCTTGCTCGCGCAACGCGCGCGCAGCGGCCAGCATGGCGAACGTCTTGCCCACGCCGGCCGACGCGCCAAAGTAGACGCGCAGCTTGCCGCGCCCGGCGCGCACGTCTTCCGCCTGCATGCGTTGCAGCAGGGCGTCGGGGTCGGGGCGGTCGGGGTCGGTCATCGTGCGGGGATTGTGCCACGCAGACGTGTGTCATGCGTGCGGGCGGCTGCCCTCTCCCCCGGCCCCTCTCCCGCAGGCGGGAGAGGGGAGAAAACCAAAGTGCTTCGATATGCCAGCGGGGTGCTCCCCTCTCCCGCGCGCGGGAGAGGGGCGGGGGAGAGGGCCAGCATCCCAACCACCATCGTCACTTCAACGCGTCCAGCGCCAGGTTTAGCTTCAGCACGTTGACGCCGGGCTCGCCAAACACGCCCAGGCCGGGGCCTTGGGTGTTTGCCGCGATCAGTGCGTCGACCTTCTCCTGCGGCACGCCGCGCAACCGCGCCACGCGCGCGGCCTGGTACTTTGCCGCCGCCGGGCTGATCTGCGGATCGAGGCCGCTGCCCGATGCCGTGACCAGGTCCACCGGCACCGGCGCCAGGTTGCCGGGGTCGGACGCATGCAGCGCGTCGATGCGAGCCTTCGCCGCGTCGGTCAGCGCCGGATTGGTCGGCCCGAGGTTGGAACCGACCGACGCCGCCGCGTTATAGGGCATCGGCGCGGTGGCCGACAACCGGCCCCAGAAGTACTTCGGGTCCGAGAACGGCTGGCCGATCAGTTCGGAGCCGACGGTCTTGCCGTTGCGCACGATCAGCGAGCCCGCCGCTTCGTGCGGAAACACGGCCTTGGCGATGCCGGTGACCACGCCCGGATAGAGCAGGCCGGTGACGATCGACAGCGCGACGAACACGGTCAGCGCGGGACGCAGCATGCCGGTCTGGCGCGCGGGTTCGTTGAGGGTATTGGCTTGCATGGTGGAAGCTCCTTAGATCCAGCCGAACAGGGTCAGCAGCATGTCGATCAGCTTGATGCCGACGAACGGCACCAGAATGCCGCCCAGGCCATAGATCAGCAGGTTGCGGCGCAGCAGGATGGCCGCGCCCAGCGGGCGGTAGACCACGCCGCGCAGCGCCAGCGGAATCAGCGCGACGATGATCAGCGCGTTGAAGATCACCGCCGACATGATGGCCGACGCCGGCGTGGACAGGTGCATCACGTTGAGCAGGTTCAGCTGCGGATACGTGGTGGCGAACGCGGCCGGGATGATGGCGAAATACTTGGCCACGTCGTTGGCCACGCTGAACGTGGTGAGCGAGCCGCGCGTCATCAGCATCTGCTTGCCGATCTCGACGATCTCGATCAGCTTGGTGGGGTTGCTGTCGAGGTCCACCATGTTGCCGGCCTCGCGCGCGGCCTGCGTGCCGCTGTTCATGGCCACGGCCACGTCGGCCTGCGCCAGCGCCGGGGCATCGTTGGTGCCGTCGCCGGTCATGGCCACCAGGCGGCCCTGCCCCTGGTATTCGCGAATCAGCGCGAGCTTGGCCTCGGGCGTGGCTTCGGCCAGGAAGTCGTCCACGCCGGCCTCGGCCGCGATCGACGCGGCGGTCAGGCGGTTGTCGCCCGTGATCATCACGGTGCGGATGCCCATCTTGCGCAGCTCGCCAAAGCGCTCGCGGATACCGGTCTTGACGATGTCCTTGAGTTCCACCACGCCCAGCACGCGCACGCTGTCTTCGGTGCCTTCGGCCACGCATTCGGCCACTACCAGCGGCGTGCTGCCGGCGCGGGCCACGTCGTCCACGGCCTGCATCACGGCGTCGGGGAACTTGCCCGCACGCTCGGTCACGTAGCGGCGCACCGCATCGGCCGCGCCCTTGCGCACGCTGCGCACCACGGTGCCTTGCGTGACATCCACGCCGCTCATGCGCGTTTGCGCCGTGAACGGCACGAACACCGGCGCGGCCAGCCCGCGTGCGCCCATCTCCGGTGCGGTCACGCCGGGCAGCTGGCGCGCCAGCGTGACGATGCTGCGGCCTTCCGGCGTTTCATCGGCCAGCGACGACAGCCATGCGGCTTCCGCCAGCTGGCGCTCGGTCACGCCCGGTGCGCAGAGGAAGCGCGATGCCTGGCGGTTGCCATGCGTGATGGTGCCGGTCTTGTCGAGCAGCAGCACATCGACGTCGCCGGCGGCTTCCACTGCGCGGCCCGACGTGGCAATCACGTTGGCTTCCATCATGCGGCTCATGCCCGCCACGCCGATAGCCGACAGCAGGCCGCCGATGGTCGTGGGAATCAGGCACACCAGCAGCGCCACCAGCACCGTGACCGACACCGGCACGCCGGCCTTGGTCACCAGCACCGCGTACAGCGAGTACGGCTGCAGCGTGGCCGTGGCCAGCAGCAGCACCAGCGTCAGGCCCACCAGCAGGATGGTCAGCGCCAGCTCGTTCGGCGTCTTCTGGCGGCTCGCGCCTTCGACCATGCTGATCATGCGGTCGATGAAACTTTCGCCGGGGTTGGTGGTGATGCGTACGACGATCCAGTCAGACAGCACGCGCGTGCCGCCGGTGACCGATGAGAAGTCTCCGCCCGATTCGCGGATCACCGGCGCCGACTCGCCCGTGATGGCGCTCTCGTCGACCGAGGCCACGCCTTCGATGACCTCGCCGTCGCCGGGAATCATCTCGCCGGCTTCCACCAGCACGATGTCGCCCTTGCGCAGGTCGGTGGCCGCACGCGGCTCGGTGGCACCGGGCGCACGCGCATCGCTGCGGGCCCGGCGCACCACGCGGGCGATGGTGGTGGTCTTGAGCCCGCGCAGCGCGGCGGCCTGCTGCTTGCTGCGGCCTTCGGCCAGCGCCTCGGCAAAGTTGGCGAACAGCACCGTGAACCAGAGCCAGACGGCCACGGCCAGGATGAAGCCGGCCGATTCACCGCCCTGCGTGGGCGCGAGCCAGGCGCGCAGGAACAGGATCGTCGTCAGGATGCTGCCCGCGTAGACCACGAACATCACCGGGTTGCGCAGCTGCGCGCGCGGCGTGAGCTTGCGCACCGCATCGATCATGGCCGGCTTGACCAGCTCGGGCGCGAACATGCCGCGCGCCGGGCCGGGGTGATGCGGCACGCCGCCGCTCACAGCCGTGGTGCCCGTACCGGCAGGACGTGACGGCGCTTGGGGGGCATTGCGCGTCGCCGGGGTATGTTGTTGCATGCGAATCTCCGCGGATTACTTTGCAGCCGCCGTGACCGCGGCCGGCTGCAATTGCTCTGCCACCGGACCAAGGGCCAGGGCAGGCACATAAGTCAGGGCGCCAACCAGCAGCACCGAGCCCACCAGCAGCACCACGAACAGCGGGCCGTGCGTGGGCATGGTGCCGGACGTGGCCGGCGTGCGGCGCTTGGCCGCGAGCGAGCCGGCCATCGCCAGTACCGGCACGATGATCCAGAAGCGCCCGAACCACATGGCGGCGGCCAGCAGCACGTTGTAGAACGGCGTGTTGGCAGACAGGCCGGCGAAGGCGCTGCCGTTGTTGTTGGCCGCCGACGACAGCGCGTACAGGATTTCGGAGAAGCCGTGCGTGCCCGGGTTGAACACGCCCGCGCGGCCGGGGTCTGCCATCACCGCGATGGCCGTGCCCACCAGCACCAGCAGCGGCGTGACCAGGATGGCCACGGCCGTCATCTTCATCTCGTACGCCTCGATCTTCTTGCCCAGGTACTCGGGCGTGCGGCCGATCATCAGGCCGGCGATGAACACGGCCAGCACGGCGTACACGAGCATGCCGTACAGGCCCGAACCCACGCCGCCGAACACCACCTCGCCCAGCTGCATCAGCAGCATTGGCACCAGCCCGCCGATGGCCGTGAACGAGTCGTGCATGGCGTTGACCGCGCCACACGAGGCGGCCGTGGTGATGGTGGCGAACAGCGCGCTGGCCGAGATGCCGAAGCGCACTTCCTTGCCTTCCATGTTGCCGCCAGCCTGCAGCGCCGACGCCGCGTGGTCGATCGGCAGCGCCGACAGCGCCGCGTTGACCTGCGCCTCCGACAGCATTGCCACCAGCGCCATCGCCACGAAGATCACCGTCATCGACGCCAGCACCGCCACGCCCTGGCGACGGTCTCGCACCATCTCGCCAAACGTGAAGCACAGCGCGGCCGGAATCAGGAAGATGGCGAGCATCTCGATGAAGTTCGACAGCGGCGTGGGGTTCTCGAACGGATGCGCCGAATTGGCGTTGAAGAAGCCGCCGCCGTTGGTGCCAAGCATCTTGATGGCTTCCTGCGAGGCCACCGGGCCCATGGCCAGCGTCTGCCTGTCGGTCTTCGCGTCCTCGGTGACCGGCTTGCCTTCCTTGTCGAGCACGGGCTGGCCCGCGGCATCCACCTTGGGCTGCGTGTATTCGACGGCCGTGACCAGGTTCACTTCCTTGTAGCTGTCGAAGTTCTGGATCACGCCCTGGCCCACCAGCACCACGGCCATGACGACCGAGAGCGGCAGCAGCACGTACAGCGTGCTGCGCGTCATGTCGACCCAGAAGTTGCCGATGGTCCTGGCACTGTGGCGCGCAAAGCCGCGAATCAGCGCGAACACCACGGCAATGCCGGTGGCGGCGGACATGAAGTTCTGCACGGTGAGCGCCAGCATCTGTGTCAGGTAGCTCATCGTCGACTCTCCCGCGTAACCCTGCCAGTTCGTGTTGGCCACGAAGCTGACGGCGGTGTTGAACGAGGAGTCTGGCGACACCGCGCCGAACCCCTGCGGGTTCAGCGGCAGCATGCCTTGCAGGCGCTGGATGGCATACACCGCGATCACGCCGAGCACGTTGAACACCAGCACGGCAATGGCGTATTGCTTCCAGCCCATCTCGGCATCGGCGCGCACGCCGGCCACGCGGTAGAGCGCGCGTTCGAGGGGACGGCCCCAGGCCGTGAGCCCGTAGTTGCCTTCTTCGATGGCGCGGCGCATGTAGCGTCCGAGGAAGGGCCCCGCCAGGAACAGCACGGCGAGGAACAGGACGAGGAGTCCGATGAACTGGGTAAGGTTCGGCGTCGACATCAGAATTTCTCCGGCCGGAACAGGGCTACGCACAGGTAGATGAAGAGGGCGACGGCCAGGCCGCCGCTGAGCAGGTCGGTCCAGTCCATCACAGCCCCCTGTCGGTGGCGGAATGCCCGGACGGCGCGCCGTCGTCGGCGCCGCCGCGCCCCGACGGCAGGTTGGCGCCGAGCGCGGCGCACAGGGCCAGCAGCGCGCCCGTCAACGCGCCGAAGGCCAGCAATACGAGGAAATAGATCCCGTCCATGATGTGTATGCAGGCGTGGCGCCTGCAGAGTGATTCACGGATAGGATGTTAGGGACCGGGGGGTAAAAACGGGGTAGAGAGGGGGAAAGGGGGTGTAAACGAAATGTAAAAACGGCCGGGGCCCACGTGGGACGCCAGCGCCGGCGGCCCGCCAGGGGGCGGCCGGAATGCGGAGCGCGGAGCGCGGAGAGCAGAGAGCGGAGCCGGGAGCCCCCCTCGCGTCTGGCCGGACTAGATCCAGCCGGCCTTGTGGAGCTTGCGCCAGAGCAGCGCGCAGGCCGTGGCCGTGAAACCGATGGCGGCCGGATACGCGTAGTGCCATTTCAGCTCGGGCATGAACTCGAAGTTCATGCCGTACAGCGAGAACACCACGGTGGGCACCGCCAGGATGGCGCCCCAGCCCGCCAGCCGCTTGACCACCTCGTTCTGCGTCACGGTGACCAGCGCCAGGTTCACCTGCACCGCCGTGGTCAGCATCTCTCGCACCACGTCCAGCGAGCGCACGATGCGGCTGCAGTGATCCTCGATATCGCGGAAGTAGGCGCGCAGCTCCTTCGGCACCAGGTCTTCATGCAGGCGGATCAGCTGGCTGCACATGTCTTCCACGGGATACACGGCGTTGCGCAGCCGCAGTACCTGGTGCTTGACGTGGTAGAGCCGCTGGATGGCCGCGCGGTCGAATTCGTCGCGGAAGATGCCCTGCTCCAGCTGCTCGAAGGTGTCTTCCAGCCGGGTGAGGATGGGCAGATAGTGGTCCACCACGAAGTCCATCAGGGCATAAAGCACGTAGCCGGGGCCGTGCGCCAGCCCCTGGGGGTCTTCTTCGCAGCGCTCGCGCACGGGCGCATAGGTGGAGCTGGCACCGTGCCGCACCGACACCACGTAGTTCGGGCCGACGAACAGGTGGGTCTCACCCACCACCACCTCGTCGTCCACCAGCTGGGCGGTGTTGAGCACCACGAAGACCGAGGCCCCGTAGGATTCCAGCTTGGGCCGCTGGTGCGCGTCGAGCGCGTCTTCCACGGCCAGGTCGTGCAGGCCGAAGGCCTGCTGCACGCGCCGCAGCAGCGTAAGGTCCGGCTCGTGCAGGCCCAGCCAGACGAAGGTGCCCGGTTCGGCCAGCACGTCGGCGATATCCGCAAAATCGACCTTGCCGAGTTTCTTGCCATGGCGATAAGCCGCGCAGTTGACGATGGCGCCCATGGGTGCTCCGCTGTCGAGATGCGCAATCGTAACAAGCGCCGCAGATCTTGCGATAGGGGTCGCGCCGGCATCAGGGTGTACCCGGGTGTGCCGGCATGACCGCGCACGGCGCACCGCGCGGCACCGTGGCGGCGCATATGGTCCGCATCGTCCACCCCCGGCGCCAGACCCAATATTTGTTACAGTTCCCGCGAAATCCGACGTTAGAATGTCCCATTTCCACGGTCACCCGGCTATGTCCCAGAAGAAATCGCCACGCTTCGAGCTGCGCAGTGGCAATGTCGACGCCCTCCTTCTCGCCTTGCAGACCGCAGACATGGACGCGCTGCGGGATGACCTCCTCTCCCGCTTCGAATCGACGCCCGATTTCTTCTCCGATGACGTGGTGGCGCTGGACCTGCGCCGCCTGGACGGCGACGGCGCGGTGGCGCTGGAACGAGTCATCGACACCCTTGCCACCCTGAAGGCCCGCGCCATTGGCGTGGTGGCCCGCGCCGACCAGCGCGCCTGGGCCGGCGGCTTTGGCCTGCCGCTGCTGGACAGCCAGAGCCGCCGCGGCGGCCGCGACGAGCCGGCTCGCGACAAGGCGCCGGCCGGTGAGACCGGTGACGGCGTCGAGTCTGCCGCCAATGCTGCCGCCAATGCCGGCGCGTCCCCGGCCACGCCGGCCGAAGCGCCGGTGGCACAGGAACAGACCCAGACCCCGGCCAACGGCAACGCCGCCGACATCGCCGAGATCATGGCGGCCGCCAATGCGGCCAGCGCCGCCCCGGCCCCGCGCGCCATTCCCACCATCGTCATCGACCGTCCGCTGCGCTCGGGCCAGCAGGTTTATGCGCACGGCGACGTGGTGATCCTGGACCTGGTCAGCTACGGCGCCGAAGTCATCGCCGAAGGCAACATCCATATCTATGCCCCGCTGCGCGGCCGTGCGCTGGCGGGCGTGAAGGGCAACCACGACGCGCGCATCTTCTGCACGTGCCTGGAGCCCGAACTGATTTCCATCGCCGGCATCTACCGGACCGCGGAGCAGACGCTGCCGGCCGACGTGCTGGGCAAGTCGGCGCAGGTACGCCTGACCGACGAAAAGCTGATTCTGGAACCGCTGCGGATGAAATGACCGCGGCGCCCAATACGACGAACACCATTCACACCGGACCATAGAGCCATGGCAAAAATCATCGTAGTGACCTCCGGCAAGGGGGGCGTTGGCAAGACCACCACCAGCGCGAGCTTCGCCGCCGGCCTGGCCTTGCGTGGGCACAAGACTGCCGTGATCGATTTCGACGTCGGCCTGCGCAACCTGGATCTGATCATGGGTTGCGAGCGCCGCGTGGTGTATGACCTGATCAACGTGGTACAGGGCGAGGCAAACCTGCACCAGGCGCTGATCAAGGACAAGAAGTGCGAGAACCTGTTCATCCTGCCGGCCTCGCAGACGCGCGACAAGGAAGCGCTGACGCGCGAGGGCGTGGAAAAGGTCATCAACGACCTGAAGGAAATGAACTTCGAGTACATCGTCTGCGACTCGCCCGCCGGCATCGAGACGGGCGCGCTGATGGCCATGTACTTTGCCGACGAGGCGCTGATCGTGACCAACCCCGAGGTGTCCTCGGTGCGCGATTCGGACCGCATCCTCGGCATCCTGGCCTCGAAGACCAAGCGCGCCAGCGAGGGTGAGCCGATCAAGGAACACCTGCTGATCACCCGCTACAACCCGAAGCGCGTGCATGGCGGCGAAATGCTGTCGCTGACCGATATCCAGGAAATCCTGCGCATCAAGCTGATCGGCGTGGTGCCGGAATCGGAAGCCGTGCTGCATGCCTCGAACCAGGGCACGCCGGCCATCCACCTGGACGGCACCGACGTGGCCGACGCCTACGGCGACGTGGTGGACCGCTTCCTGGGCAAGGACAAGCCGCTGCGCTTCACCGATTACCAGAAGCCGGGCCTGCTCTCGCGCATCTTCGGCAACAAATAACAGAGGACTTATCCATGTCGATCCTGTCCTTCCTGCTGGGGGAAAAGAAAAAGTCGGCGTCGGTCGCCAAAGAGCGGCTGCAGATCATTCTCGCCCACGAGCGGACCGGCCATTCGGCCCCCGCCGACTACCTGCCGGCCCTGCAGCGCGAGCTGGTGGCCGTGATTTCGAAGTACGTGAAGATCAGCGACCAGGATCTGCGCGTAAGCCTCGAGCGCCAGGACAACCTGGAAGTGCTCGAGGTAAAGATCGAGATTCCGCAGGCCTGACCCTCGCCTCGCCCATCCCGCCGGCCCTGCCGCTTACGGGATAACCCTTCCCCACGTTCGTTGGGGTTGGTGCGCCGCAGCAACCGCCCCGAGTGGCGGTTGCCTGGCGCGCCGCCATCCGCCTGCTTCCTTCCTCCCTGCCCCGCCTGCACCGCACTGGCGCATGGTGCCTTGCACCATTTCTATCGCCTTAAGACATTGTGTAGCGACAATCCAACGGATTTGCACCAAATGTCTCTCTAGAGTGCCCCTCCACGTCGGTTTTATGTCGGAACGAGCCGCCTTTTGATAAATTTTCGCGGCGTTTAGTGCAAACGTTATCCACAAAGAAGGACGCGCCGCGATCCGGGGCGATCCGACCACAAAACAGAAAAGGAGCACCATGAAGAAATCGCTACTGACCCTTGCTCTCGGTTCGCTGTTTGCCAGCAGCGCCTTTGCTCAGACCTCGGTGACGCTGTACGGTATCGCCGACGTCAGCGTCCGCTGGACCAACCATGCCAACGCCGCTGGCAACAGCCAGGTGCAAATGACGGACGGCGCGGTCACGCAAAGCCGTTGGGGCCTGAAGGGTTCGGAGGCCCTGGGCAACAACCTGAAGGCCATCTTCCAGCTGGAAGGCGGCTACAGCCTGGACAACGGCACGATGAACTCGTCGGGCCAGCTATTCAATCGTCAAGCCTACGTGGGTCTGGCTGGCGACTTCGGCGCCATCAAGCTGGGCCGTCAGTACACCGAGGGCTTCAACCTGTTCGGCGACTTCGACCCGCTGACCATCGGTAACTACACCGCCAACGCCTGGCCGTTCTTCCTGACGCAATTCCGTCAGAACAACGTGGTCAGCTACTCGGGCTCGTTCTCCGGCCTGAACGTCGGCGCCAGCTACGGCTTCGGCGAGCAGCCGGGCAGCCAGACGAAGAACCAGTACTGGGGCACGCGTGCTTCGTACGACATCGGACCGTTCGGTATCGGTGGCGTGTACCAGGAAATCAAGGACGGCAACAGCAACAAGCAGCAGATGTGGGGCCTGGCCGGCAAGTACGGCATTGGCCCGGCCAAGATCTTCCTGGGTTATGTTGGCGGCCGCGACAGCACTGGCACGATCGACAACAACTTCATGAACCAGGCCGCTGGCGTGTCGTCGGTGCCGGCTCGCGCCGCCATCTCGGCCGGCGCCGTGAACAACCCGCGCAAGGACACGCTGGGCTATGTGGGCCTGACCTATCAGGTCACCCCGGCCCTGGCCGTGACCGGTGTGTTCTACGCCGACCACATCGAGAACAAGAACGGTGTGAACAACAACGACGGCAACCGCTACACCGGCGTGCTGCTGGCCGAGTACTCGCTGTCGAAGCGCACCCAAGTCTACGGCACGGTCGACTACAACAAGCTGACCAAGGCTGCCCAGACCGAACTGCCGGGCAACGGCACCCAGATGGGCGTGGCCGCAGGCATTCGCCACATTTTCTGATCGGTTCATCGATCAACTGGTTTGGGAAGGCGCCTTCGGGCGCCTTTTTTTTCGTCCCCACGGCGCGGCGGCAAGCGCGGCATCGTCGAGCAGCTCCAGCCGGTAGCCGAACGTGTAGACCGGCACCACGCGCACGCCGTGCTCGTCCCACAGTTCGAGCTTGTTCCGCACCCGCGACATATGCGTGTCGATGGTGCGCGACATCGGCGAGAACTCGCGGCCCCAGACCGCCGTGACCATGTGCTCGCGCGGCACCACGCGGTTGGCGTTGCGGAACATCAGCAGCGCGAGGTCGAACTCCTTGGGCGTCAGCGGCACCGCCAGGCCATCGCGCTGGGCCTGCCGGGCCACCACGTCGAACGCATAGCGGCCCCAAGACAAGCGCTCGTCGTCACGCTGGCGCGTATCGGGATAGGCCCGCCGCAGCAGCGCATGCAGACGCGCCGACAGCTCCACCGGCCGGATCGGCTTGACCATGTAGTCGTCGGCCCCGGCGGCCAGCGCCTGGGCAATGTCGTCCTCGCCCTGGCGCCCGGCCACGAACATCACCGGCAGGCGCGGGTCCAGGTGCGCGCGCGCCCAGCCCAGCACTTCCATGCCGCACACGTGCGGCGCCTCCCAGTCCAGCAGCAGCAAATCGAACGAGACCTTGCGCAAGGTCAGCAGCATGCGGCGGCCGTCGGTAAAGGTCACGCATTCATGGCCGCCGCCCGTCACAATGCCGCGAATCTTCGCGGCCTGCGCGCTGTCGCTCTCGAGCGAGGCAATCCTGAGTCTGGTCTTGGTCATGCACGGTCGTGCCCGCTTCCGGGGCATCGCGGTTGTCGATGCCCACCATTAGATGCGGACTCGGCCGCAATCCATATAAGACGATGCTCAAAGTTGGATCGGCCACAAATGTTTACTTCGGCCGCAAGGAACGGCGGCCTACCATGGGCAGCACTGAACGACTGCAAGGGACGTGGGAGGTAACCCATCGTGAAGATCGCCGCGCTTGAAGACAATCCCGCCCGGGCCATGGTGCTGGAGCGCACGGCCCTGCGCGGCGGGCATGGCCTGGCGCGCTTCCGGTGCGGCAAGGCGCTGGTGGACGCCATCCACCGCGAGCCATTCGACATGCTGCTGCTGGACCGCGACGTGGCCAACGCCGACGCCGAGGAACTGCTGGACTGGGTGCGGCGTACGCTGGGGCACGGCCTGCCGGTGATGATGCTGGGCGCCAGCAACGCCGAGACCGACGTGGCGCGCTGCCTGATGGCCGGCGCCGACGCCTATGTGCCGCAGCCCGCGCGCGACGCCGAGCTGCTGGCGCGCATCGAGGCGCTGGGCCGGCGTGCCGCCGCACCGGGCATGCGCCCCGCATCGGCGGCGGCCGGCGTGCTCGAGAACGCGCCAGACCAGTTGGTGTGTGGGGAATTCCGCTTCGCGGTGTCGGAGCGGCAGGTGTGGGTCAAGGGCTTGCCGGTGACCCTGTCGCCGAAGGAGTACGCGCTGGCGCTGCTGCTGTTCCGCAACCTCGGCACGCTGGTCATGCGCCGCACGATGATCGACAAGGTCTGGCTGGGGGCCGACATGCCCGAGCAGGCGCGCACCATCGACAGCCATCTGTCGCGCATCCGGACCAAGCTGGCGCTGTGGCCCTTCAACGGCGTGATGCTGCGCACCGTGTACCGGCTCGGAAGCCGGCTCGATCTGGCGTGATGACTGGGCTGCTATTGGCTCGCTTGTTAGTCCGATTGTGGGCCCGATTGTTGGCCCGCTCGTGGGCCCGCTCATGGGCCCGCGTACTGGTCCAATTACTCGGCCTTGATGCCCGCTTCCTTGACGATGCGCGCATTCTCGGCCGACTCGCTCTTGATGGCCGAGGCGAACTGCGCGGCGGTGCCGCCCGTGGGCACTTCGCCGCCGCGCATCAGACGGTCGCGCACGTCGGGCTCGGCCAGCGCCTTGTTCAGTTCGGCGTTCAGCTTCTCGATGATGGCGGCGGGCGTCTTGCCGGGCGCGAAGATGCCGAACGTCGACGTCAGGTTTGCCTTCGGATAGCCAAGCTCGTCGAACGTCGGCACGTTGGGCAGGCTCTCCAGGCGCTTGGGCGCGCCCACGGCAATCGCGCGCAGGCGGCCAGCCTGCATGTGCTGCGTCAGCATCGGACTGGCGTTGGTGCTCATGACCTCGAACTGGCCACCCAGCGCGTCGTTCATCTGCTGGCCGGCACCCTTGTACGGAATCAGCGTGATGTCGGCCTTCGACTTCGCGCGGATCTGTTCCAGCATCACGTGGCCCACCGTGCCCAGCCCCGAGGTGGCCCAGCGCACCGAGCCCGGCTTGGCCTTCGACTGGGCGATCAGGTCCTGGAACGTCTTGCCGCCGAAGCTCGGCGTAGCCACCACCAGCACCGGCGAGTACATGACGCTCATGACCGGCGCCACATCGCGCTGCGGATCGTAGTTGACGTGGCCCACATGCGGGTTGAGCGTGAGCGGGCTGGTGGACGAGAAGCCGAGCGTGTAGCCGTCCGGCGCGGCCTTGGCCACGGCATCGATGCCGATGCTGCCGCCCGCGCCGGCCTTGTTTTCCACCACCACCGAGGTGCCCATCTGCAGCGACAGCTTCTCGCCCAGCGCGCGCGCCACCGCGTCGCTGATGCCGCCGGTGGGATAGGCCACGATCATGCGGATCGGGCGGCTCGGGTAGCTGTCGGCGGCCAGGGCGGGCGCGGCGACGATGGCTGCAAAGGTGGCGGCAAGGGCAGTGGCGCCGGATGCCGCGCGCAGCGGCAGGAATCGGAAAACGGCCATGGTCGGGGCGAGGGGCGTGAAGGCGGGGAAAGTACCGGGAAGTTCGGAAACACGGGCGGGATAACCACAGACAAGGCGCGGCGCGCGCGTCCATCGGCCTGCAGTCAGGCGCCAAATCAGGCGCTATCTTAGCTGATCGGCCACGGCGCCCAGGCAGCCTGCGCGGCTATCGCACCAGCGGATGCTCGGGCACCCACGACACGAACAGCTCATTGGCGCGGTCGTAGAGCCGCCACGCCGTGCCGCATTCGCGACAGGTGAACGACATCATGCTGAACGGCACGCCGGCGGCGCTCTGGCTCACCAGCGGCGCGGTGTTGCGCAGGGCCAGGCACGGGTGGGGCTCGCGCCGGCGCGGGTCTTCGGCCAGGGCGAGGCAATGGGCGCAGGCGGGATGGGCGGGCATGGATGGCGTTGCGGAAGGCTGGGGCACGACGGACTTCATGACCGAGATGATGCCGCAAAACCGGTGCCAGGGGACTGGACCCCCGCGCCGGGCGCGCGCAACATGTGGGCTTCCCACCACCCCTCGACCCACCGCCGAGACCACAACAGAGGAGTCATACGCGCATGTCAGTCTTTCGCCCCCGCCTGAGGATCACGAGCGCGCTGCCCGTGGCGCTCGCCGTCGCCGGCGCCATCTGCACGCTGCCGGCGCTTGCCGCACCCGTGGAACCGGCCTACCAGCTGGCCCAGCAGGAAAAGCCCGCGCTCATCGACACGATGAAGGATCTGGTCTCGATCGAATCGGGCAGCAAGGACCTGGAAGGGCTGGATCGCATCGCCACCCTGATCCGCGACCGGCTGGCCGCGCTGGGCGGCGACGCCCGCCTGGTGGATCCCGCCGAGGTCTACCGCATGGAAGACACGCCGGCCAAGGTGGGCAAGATGGTGCATGCCACATTCAAGGGCACCGGCAAACGCAACATCATGCTGATTGCCCATATGGATACGGTCTATCTGCGCGGCATGCTGGCGCAGCAGCCGTTCCGCGTGGAGGGCGACAAGGCGTACGGCCTGGGCATCGCCGACGACAAGAACGGCGTGGCCGTGATCCTGCACACGGTGGCCATCCTGCAGAAGATGAAGTTCCGCGACTATGGCACGCTGACCGTGCTGATCAACGGCGACGAGGAAATCAGCTCGCCCGGCGCGCGCGCGATGCTGACGAAGCTGGGCGCGGAACAGGACGCGGTGTTCTCGTGCGAAGCCACGCGCGTGACCGGCGACCGCCTGTCGCTGGCTACCAGCGGCATCGGCGCCATCGCGCTCAAGGTGGATGGCAAGTCCTCGCACGCGGGCAGCTCGCCGGAACAGGGCCGCAATGCGCTGTACGAGATGTCGCACCAGATTCTGCAGATGCGCGACCTGTCGAACCCCGACACCGGGCTCAAGGTGAACTGGACGCTGTCGCAGGCCGGTACCAACCGCAATGTCATTCCGGCCGTGGCCACCGCCCAGGCCGATGTGCGCGTGCTGCGCACCGCGGACTACGACGCGCTGGAAAAGACGCTGCAGGAGCGCGTCCAGAAGAAGCTGATTCCGGACACGAAGGTCGAGGTGAAGTTCGAGCGCCGCCGTCCGCCGCTGGAAGTCACGCCGGCCGCGCGCCAGCTGGCGGCCCACGCCCAGGCGATCTATGCGGAAATCGGCGAGAAGCTGGCCGTGTATGACACGGCGGAAGGCGGCGGCACCGATGCCGCGTTTGCGGCGGCGGCCACCAAGGCGCCCGTGATCGAACGCTTCGGCCTGCGCGGCTTCGGCGCGCATTCGAACGACGCCGAGTACGTGGACCTGAACTCGGTCACGCCGCGCCTGTATCTGCTGACACGGATGATCATGGACGTGTCGCAGGACAAGGCCGGGAAGTAACTACTGGCTCGCTGGCTCCCCTCTCCCACTTGTTCAGACCGGACACATAGGTGACAGGTGTGCGAGGACATGGTTGACACTTCCGGACGGTTCGTCCGTCCGGAGGTTCACCAATGCCTTGGAACACGAGAGACACCATGAGCCTGCGTTTGGAATT